>Ga0180432_10007282_pt1 | contig 14101 bp, 9 predicted proteins | sample SS_ome_10_FD_132414 | JGI IMG/M metagenome (GOLD analysis project Ga0180432, IMG submission 132414) | Hypersaline lake sediment archaeal communities from the Salton Sea, California, USA - SS_1_MS_2 metaG | ecosystem: Environmental > Aquatic > Non-marine Saline and Alkaline > Hypersaline >... | reverse complement strand
TCCGATGTGGTTTCAAGAAGGGTTCGGTATTTTATCTCACTCTCCCTTAACGACTTCTCGGCTTGTTTACGCTCGGTAACGTTAACAAGGGCTCCCACAATGGCAATGGTTTGACCATCCCTTACCACCGGCGCCTCATGTACCTCGACCCAAATTTTTCGTCCTTTGATCCCTACGAGTTCCAATTCGTAGGATGACTGGGCCTTGCCGGTCCGGATCGCCTTTTCAGTTAACTCAACCCCAATCTCGTTGATGGGATTATCAGTAGCGAACTCGGTCCAGCGCACCAGCGCTTCTTCCGGCTCGCAGTCAAAGAAATCCCGGGTTTGCGGACTTAGGTAAGTTAGTTTGTGCTCTGTGTCGTGGGAGAAAAAAAGATTAGAGCTGTGCTCCACGATGTTCCGCAATTTCTCCTCACTCTTCCGCAACGCCTCTTCACTCTGTTTACGCTTGATGATATCAGAGCTCGCCATTTTATACATAATTAAAACCGATATACCGATGAGAACACACAAAGCCACGGTTATATAGCCAATTGTTCTCATTAAGGGGGCTGAAATACTTTCTGAAATTGATTTCAGTTTGTTTAGATGGATAACATTCCAACCGGGAAGTATGTCAATTTTTTTCTGATATATCATATATTCATTCCCGGATGCGTCTGCGACACGATTCCGGCTCTTCATTTCAAATCCGATCCAACTCCAGGGTCCGTTTCCAAATTGTCTTGTTTTAGAAATTTCAGACAGTTTTTCATCTGAAATCTCCCAAAAGGATTTGTAACGCCATTCTTTATGGCTTGACATAAATACAATACCATGGGGGTCCGCAATGAGTATATTTTCTCCATGGGCATGACGCTGAAGGGCAACAAGCTCTTTTTCTATGTGTTCAACAGGCGCCTTCACAACGACAACCCCAATGGGGCTGTTTTGTCCTTTACTATAAACCGGGTGGCTGTAAAATACCCCTCGCTTTTTCGAAGTCACACCTAATGCCATATATACGAAAGGGCTCCCATGAATAGCCTGCTGAAAATAAGGGCGAAATGAATAATTTTTTCCCACAAAACTGTAGGGGGTATTGCGATTACTCGACGCCAGGGTCAACCCTTCTCGATTCATCACATAAGAGACACTGGCATCCAGGGCGACTTGGAAATGGTCTAAAATAAAGTTTACTTTGGCCAATTTCTCTTCAGTAGGAGTGGACAGAGCCTGTTGCAATTCTTTAAGCCCGGATAGTGCTTTTACCGACTTTAAGTTCTCATTCAGAAATGAGAAGACGCGATTTTTTATACTTTCAGTCTTATAATTTGCCTCTATTTCAGCTTTGTTGAAGGCAGATTTCTTCAAAGATGAATAATAAAGATACCCTCCTGAAGAAAAAGAGAGAAAAGCCAGCAAAGCCAATACCAATAAAATTGTTCGAAGTTTCATCTTGGATTCTCATATAGTTGTATTTGAATTGATATGTTTAATAATCCTGGACCGTTAAAATTCTTTCTATAAATATTTATTAATAGCATCAGAACAATGCAAATGCAATTATTTTAGAGTAAAAGTTAAAGGTAGTACCGTTTGGAAATGGTAAATTTTTCGTTATTTTTTTCTTTTCAAGCAGGTTGATTTCAATGTGAATGAGTGAACATGGAAAGGTCTTGACAGAATAAGATTTCTAATCTATTAAACACAAAAAATTATTTATTCAACGAAATGGTTCCCTTCAGTTGGGCCTTTGAAAAACGTTCAATTTTGTTCAAGTCGAAGGAAGACGAAAATTTTAACCGCAGGAATACATATAGTATTTTGAGGATTAAAATTTGAGTCTGACGCAGAAAATGAGCAAAAGGGGGCGTTTTGCAAAGGTCTCACAGGGACTAACAGGGAAACCGGTGAAAATCCGGTACGGACCCGCCGCTGTAACCCCGCTCTTTTCCTTTGGGAAAAGAGAACTCTTTTAGCATGGTAACGCCACTGTACTGAAAAATCCGTATGGGAAGGCAGCTAAAAGGGCGGGGGAGTCAGAAGACCTGCCATTTTGTTAAGCATTGGGGAGAAGGTAAATCCTCAAGCGGTTACCGCTTGAGGATTTTTTTATTATGAAGGCAGCAATTCTTGAAAAACCCGGAAAACTGGAAATAAGGGAAATGCGAACTCCGGATTGCCCGGCCGGAGGGGTGCGGGTAAAAGTTAACGCCTGCGGGATATGTTCTGCAGATGTTAAAATGGTGACCCAAGGGCATCGCGCTCTGAATTATCCGAGAATACCGGGCCATGAAATCTCAGGAGTTATAGAACAAAGCCGCACAAAAAGGTTTAAAGAAGGCGACCGAATTCAAATTGCCCCGGGGCTTCGATGCGGAAGGTGTTCCTATTGCCTTAAGGGGATGGATAACCTGTGCCTGAATCGAGAAATTTTAGGGTTTACCTATGACGGCGGCTTTGCCGAATACATTGCGATACCCATTGAAGACACCATCGTTGGAAGTCTCAATATTATTCCTGAAAAAATAAGCGATACGGATGCGACTCTGGCTGAACCCCTGGCCTGTTGTATCAATGCTCAGAACAAGATCAATATTACTGAAAATGATAGTGTACTGATCATCGGAGCAGGTCCTCTGGGTCTTTTACATGCATTAGTTGCTAAACATAAAGGTGTTGAACATATTTTAATCAGTGAACTGCAGACTCATCGACGAAAAACGGCCTTCCATACCTGGGCCGATACGGTCATCGACCCCGGCACCGATAATATGACCGAAAAAGTTTTGGCGGCAACACAGAACAAAGGGGTGGACGCACTCATATTTGCCTGCTCCCGGGTGGGGTTTAATGTACCGTTTATGAAATTGCTGGCACCTGCCGGCAGGGTTTCAATTTTCAGCAGCATTACTTCTCAATTATCACCCAGTAGCATTGACTTCAATCAGATCCATTATAATGAATTTTTCATCAGCGGTGCTTACGGGTGTACCGCTGAACAAAATCGCAAGGCCCTGGAGTTGATCTCATCAAAACATGGGCTGGCACAAGAATTAATCACTCACCGTGTCCGTCTCGATACCATCCATCAAGGATTTGAATATACGGCATCACAAAAAGGATTAAAAACCGTCGTGGAGGTTTCGCATGAATGACAAGTTCAAACAATTCGGAAATTCGATCACCTCTTTAATTTCAGGTAAAGATCTAAACAGAGAACAAACAAGAAAATTGTTTTCGGAAATTCTCAACAATAAACAGTCTGATATTCATCAGGGAGCATTTCTTGCGGCAATCACCGCCAAAGGGCCCCGTCCTGAGGAGATTGCCGGAGCATGGGACGCGATTTATGAATTGGATACGGAAAAAGTCCGGCTCGATACAAAACTGCCCATGGTCGACAACTGTGGCACAGGCATGGACCGTTTCAAAACATTCAATATCAGTACGGCGGCAGCCATTGTGGCTGCAGCCGGCGGCGTCTGTCTTGCCAGACATGGCGCAAGGGCCGTTACGTCACGTTGCGGCACCGTTGATCTTTGTGAAACCCTGGGTGTGGATATAGAATGTTCCGTAGAAACTGTCAAAACAAGCATAGAGAAAACCGGTATCGGCCTGTTCAATGCCATGAGTCCTTTTGTGCATCCACAAGCCCTGTTCAGGATTCTTTCCCAGATGAGTTTCGGCAGCATCCTTAATATTGCTGCATCTTTGGCTAACCCGGTCATGCCGGAATACGGCGTAAGGGGAGTTTACGCCAAAGAAATGATCTCTCCGGTTATTGAAACCATGAAAGAAATCGGATTTAAAAAGGCCATGGTGTTTTACGGATCGAGCGGAAACGGAACGGGAGGAATGGATGAACTGTCCCCCATATCCGAAAGTTGGGTTGCGGAGCTGTCTGAAGACGGTAACATTGAACACTACGCCCTATCGCCGAAGACTTTGGGTATCCGTTATCCGGTAACACCGGGTGAAATTGCCGGTGGCAACGACCCGGAAAAGGAAGCTATTAGATTATTAAAAGTGTTTACTTCCAAAGATAAAAAAGCACTTTACGAAACCATATGTCTTAATGCAGCACCCATTTTTTATGTTGCGGGAAAAACTTCCGACATAATATCCGGAATTGATAAGAGCCGCCATTTGATAGACTCCGGAAAAGCCATGGACAAATTAAAAGAATGGGTCGTCACACAACATCGGAAACCCGACACCGGCAAAAAACAACTTGAACATCTCATGCAAAAACTTGATTAGGGAGACGGAACACAGTGACAACTAAGTCCAGTATAGAAAAAATCGTGGAAGGGATCGAGCCGTTGGATGAAAAGTGGATCGCCAAGGCCCGTGAACGGACAGCGCAATTGGTAATGCCGACCCGGGCCCTGGGAAGGCTTCATGAAATATCGGAACGGTTATGTGGAATACAGAAAACCATTAAGCCCAAAATAGATCGTAAAGCCGTGCTGGTAATGGCAGGAGATCACGGAGTGGTTGAGGAAGGCGTAAGTGCTTACCCGCAGGAGGTCACCGGCGCAATGGTACGAACGTTTTTAGCCGGCGGAGCCGGTATTAACGCCATATCCCGCCATATTGGAGCAGATGTCCAGGTCATCGATATGGGAATTATTCCGGATTTAGACTCTGATTCCATTAATGGCGGGCATCGACTTCTGAAGCACAAGGTGTCCCATGGCACCGCCAATCTGGCGAGAGGGCCTGCAATGACCCGTGAAATGGCTGAAAAAGCGATTTTAACCGGATTTCAGCTGGCCACGGATTTATTTCAAAAAGGAGTGGAAATTCTTGGCACCGGTGATATGGGGATCGGCAACACAACTCCTTCGGCAGCCATAGGCACCGTAGTAACCGGGAAAAACCCGGAGCAAATGGTCGGACGGGGGACCGGAGTGAATAACCATGGCCTTTTCAAAAAGCGGGAAGCCGTAACCCGGGGAATTCAGATGAACAAGCCGGATCCCGGTGATGGTCTGGATGTGCTGTCCAAGGTCGGCGGTTTTGAGATCGGCGGTATCGCGGGATGTGTTTTGGCCGGGGCATTTCACAGCCGTCCCGTGGTCATCGACGGTTTCATTTCAACGGCAGGGGCTCTGATCGCTCATATATTATGCCCTCTTGTCACAGAATATATTTTTGCGGGACACCGTTCCGAAGAAGCCGGCCACGATTTAATGTTGAAATACCTTGGGATCGAGCCTATTCTGGATCTCGGTATGCGACTGGGAGAAGGAACCGGCGGCGCCCTGGCCATGGGAGTAATGGATGCTTCGGTTCATGTATTTAACGAAGTACTCACCTTTGAGGAAGCCGGAGTTATTGATAAAGACTAGAAGTGGTTTCAAAACCTTCAATCAGGTTCAAAGTCAAGGCGGAGCGAGGGATTCAAGCGCAGGAATATATTTAATATTTCGAGTATTTAATCCCTCGCTCCAACACAGGAATTGGGCCTGAGGGGAGGTTTTGAAACCACTTCTAATATTTTTCTTGACGCAGCCCCTATGTTTGGTTTAAATAATCCCTGTTTTGTTCAGATGCTCGATGTTGAGCTTAATAGGGAACCCCGTTAAAATCGGGGACGGGCCCGCCGCTGTATTCGAGGACGAACACCGCAGAATGCCACTTTCTGATTCAACCGGATGGGAAGGCGCGGTTATTAGGATGATTCGTAAGTCAGAAGACCTGTCTGAACATCAGGCATAACCTTCGTGGACGGGAGGTGCCTGGCTTATGGCTTAGATCTTGAGGATAAAAAAGGGAAATCCCCGGATCGATTAATTTCGGTCCGGGGATTTTTTTTGGCCCTGGACCCGAGGTATAATTATGGAGAGGAAGGAGGAAACGTTATGAAAAAGTGTTTAGGTTGTTTAGCCGCTTGTATGGTTTTAGCGGTTCCGGGGTACAGTCAGGCGGAAAATGCACAAAAAGACAAAAAGATCGTATCCACCATGGAAGAAGTCGTGGTGACGGCAGGCAGGGTCAAGGAAAAGAAAAAGGAGATTACATCCAACGTAACGATTATTGATGAAGAAGAGATAAAGATGTCTTCCGCCACGGATCTCGGTGATTTGCTTGCCGAAAAGGGAGTCGGTCATATTCAAAAATATCCCGGGACCTCAACCTCTATCGGCATACGCGGTTTCAGAACTGATGCAACCGGGGTTGACCTTGCGGGCAAGGTGCTGGTTCTGATTGACGGACGAAGAAGCGGAACCGGTAATGTGGCAAAAATTACAACGAAAAACATCGAAAGAATTGAAATAATCAGAGGGCCAGGCTCTGTTCAATACGGTTCAGCCGCTATGGGCGGAGTGGCAAACGTTATCACCAAACAGGGAAGGGGTAAGCCCACTGCTTTTGTTGAAGGAACTTTGGGAAGCTATGATTATCAGGAATCTAGCGTGGGATTTTCAGGAAAATATAAGACTTTTGATTTCTCGGGCAGTTTTACCAAGGATTCCAGGGATGATTATGATACCGCCGAGGGGGATAAATACAATAATACAGCATATGATGATAAAAACAGCGCCAGCTTGAATCTCGGATATGAGTTCTTGCCTGGGAATCGCGTCAGGATCATTTACACTTATTTTGACGCTGATGAGGTGGGGAATCCGGGCTATCTCAGCCAAAACGATCTTGATGATTATAAAGATTCAAGTAATGATTCCGTTGATCTTATCTATGACGGCAAAACCCGAAATAGCCTGTTTTCATGGAAAGTCAGATATTTTGACGGTGAAGACGAGGAGGAATGGTTTAATCCTGTTGCGAGCAATCCTGATTTCTGGGATGACGGCATCCCCGATAAAATTACTGTTGATTTCAAGGGAACTCAGGCGCAGTTTTCTTTTCACCAACATTATCTTCTGCTTACCGCAGGTTTTGATTGGGTGAATTATGAGACTGGAGATAGTAAATATAGCCCGAAGAAGACTGAATATAACGATTCTGCCGGATTCCTCCTCGCCAAGACCAAACTTCTTGACCGACGGCTGATCCTTTCCGGTGGCATAAGGTATGATAACTATAAGGTGGAGGTAAAAGCAGGTGAAGGGGGAACTGAGAGAGACAACCATACCTGTCCCCGGGCGGGTATTGCCTATCTGCTCACAGACTACTTAAAGGTGCGGGCAAACTATGGAAGGGCATTCAGAATGCCCACAGCACAGCAATTGGCCGGCGATATGATGATGTGGGCCACACGTTATGTGGGCAACCCTGATCTGGACCCGGAAAAAAGCGACACCTATGAAGGAGGCCTGGACTTTTTTCGGGATTCTTTCAATTTATCTCTTACCTATTTTTACACCGATTTCGATGACAAGATTGAATCCTACGTCAAGCCCAACGGTGACACATCCTACAGAAATCTTGGGGAAGCTGAAATCGAAGGTATTGAAGGCAGTTTTTCATTTGACTTGGGCGCCCTGTTTTCATGGAATTATCAGGTCAAGCCATATGTCAGTGTTGTCTATCTTCCCACCTACGAAGATGAGGAAACCGATGAAGACCTTAAATACACATCAGAGTATAACATATCCTACGGCATCACGGTATCTGACTTTAGTGGTTTTTCTGCCAACCTTAACCTTGCCTATACCGGAGAACAGGATATAACCGATTATGAATACGGCACCTATGAAACCATAACAAAAGGCGGTTTCACGTTTGCAAATCTAACCGTCAGTAAAAAGATTTTGAGTATGAATAAATACGGTAGCATTACCTTGAGAGGCGAAATTCAAAACCTTTTTGACAAGGATTATGAGTACAATCAAGGTTACCCCATGCCGGGAAGAAGTTTCTTCATGGGCCTGAGGTACGATTATTAAAAGGTGTTTACAATGAGAATTAAAAAACCATGTCTCATAAAATCGGCCGGATTACTGTTTATAATGTTATGTACTACCCTCTGTGTAACGCCCTGCGGCTTTTCTTACCCTGTAATATTTACGGATTCCACGGGCAAGAATATTACCATCAATGAAAAACCGGAACGGGTGATCTCTCTTGTACCTTCCATTACCGAAATAATATCCAAAATCAGCGCCGGTGATGCGGTCAAGGCCGTCACCTATCACGATGATTATCTCGGTAAATCCGGTTCATTGCAAATCGTCGGCGGTTTTTTTTCACCTTCTCTCCAGGCGATCGACAGCGCACAGCCGGATATTATCTTTCTTTCCCGTCTGCAAAAAAGTGTAATGGAAAAATTCGGTCATGGAGAATGTAAGCTTATCGATCTCGAAACAGATTCTATTGCCGACAGCTATAAAACCATCCATTTACTGGGGAAGATTTTTAATAAAGAAAAAAAAGCCGCTCGGCTGGTAGATGAGATAAAAAGAGAACTTGGGATTGTTTCCAAAAAAATTAACAGGATACCCGATTCAAAAAGGAAAAGAGTGTTGAGACTCATGGGGCGCGATCCCGTCATGACCCCCGGAGACGATTCTTTTCAAAACGAGATGATCAGGGCTGCAGGCGGTATCCCTCCCGTGCTCGGTAAAAAGGGAGATGTTGTCGTTATTACCAAGGAGGAATGGGTGAGGTTTAACCCTCAAGTGATATATGGTTGTGGCGGTGACAGGGAAACCGCCAAAAAATTTTTTAATCGACCGGGCTGGAAAGATGTGGATGCCGTCAAAAATGGAAAAATTTTCTATTTCCCCTGTAACCTCACCTGTAGGGCCGCCACCCATACCGGCTATTTTATCTCCTGGCTTGCGGCAAGAATTTACACGGAAGCGTTTTCGAAAAAAGCAAATTATGTTTTAGAAGAAAAGGTATTCAAATCCCGCGGTCTTGATCTTGATCTTGGCTATATCAAAGATACACGCATTTCCTACAGTCACATCCATGATTTTTTAAACAAGACGCTCATTATCGATTTTAAAAAACCTATGTCTTTAGTCTCTACCCTTGAGGGAGAGCGTAACGGCATAGTATCTGTGGGCAATCATTACTCCTCCCCACCTTGCTGGGGAATCAACCATAAGACCAGCCTGCAGAATATAAGAAAACGGATATATCAAGTGATCAACAAATCAGAGGACACAGCCAGTTTTCTTTTTACCGGTGCGGACATGGATAACCTGGTCATCGCACGTGAAAAATTTAAAGACATGGAGGTATTGGCTTTAGTAACAGCCGGCGTAACGTCAAATGCGGTCAGAATGTCAAAGAATCAAGGGAGGTTTTATGAACCCGGAACAATAAATATCATCCTGTTGCCCAACATGAAACTCACCCCAAGGGCGATGACCCGAGCCATTATCAGCGCCACGGAGGCTAAGACTGCAGCATTGATGGATTTGGATATCAGAAGCAGTTATTCCTCTTCATTGCATCAAGCCACGGGAACCGGAACCGATAACATTATCATTGTCCGGGGAACCGGTATTGAAATCGATAATGCCGGCGGCCACTCAAAGTTGGGAGAGATCATTGCAAAGGCGGTATACCAAGGTGTTCGGGAAGCCATTTGGAAACAAAACAAAATTGTCGCTTCCCGAAATATCTTCCGGCGCCTTCAGGAAAGACAGATCAGCATATACACTCTGATATCCGGCATAACGTGTGATTGTATTCGGGGAAAAAGCGATTTAGCCGGTACAGTTGAAAAACTTTTGCTTGATAATCGTTATGCAAGTTTTATTGAATCTGCTTTGGTAATCAGCGATGATTATGAAAAAGGATTGGTTAAAAATCTCTCTGCCTACCAGTTGTGGTGTCATTTGATGGCGGAGGATATCGCCGGAATAAAAATTGTTCAGATGAAAGAACTTGTTTCTATGGATGATATGCCTGTAGTGCTGAAGATGGCGCTGAATGCTGTATTAAACGGAGCTTTTTTTAATAAATCGCAACAAATGGCAAAATGAAAAAACGCCATATTATCTAATGGTTTTTTATTCTTTTTGTTCTTACTTGAATAAGCTCAACGGATAATTTATCCTTTACAAAGCTGATATAGTTTTTTTTGACATAGATAGCATATTATTATGTTTATTAATTTTTGTCAGATTTCGAGATAAAAGAGGAGAAAACATGATAACCGTATTTATGAGCGGTGGACCGGTCATGTATCCGCTTCTGGCCTGTTCCATCATCGTATTGACCGTAATTATTGAACGGATTTTCTTCTGGATCGGCATAGATATGCACCGGAACAAACCGCTTTTGGACGAAGTCCTCGAGCTGTGCCGGGAAGGAGACTGGGAATCGGTGAGAATAAAAACCAGGGATTCCAAAGACTATATTATTAAAATTCTTATCACCGGAATTCTTCATCGAGACTTTTCTATGGTTAAGGCCATGGAATCGGCCGCCGCCGAACAAATCAAGCGAATGCGCAAATATATGGGAATTATAGACACCATGATTACCGTGGCTCCGCTCCTGGGTATTTTCGGGACGGTCGTCGGGATCATTCTTTCCTTTGAGGCACTGGGCTCGGCGGGCATCGAACACCCGCAGATGGTTACTGCAGGAATCGCACAGGCCCTGATCACCACGGCCACCGGCCTGGGCATTGCGATTCTTTCGGTCTTTCCATACAATTATTTTAATTCACGGGTCGAAAAGTCAGCTCTTGACATCGAAAAATACGCAACAAGTCTCGAAATCGTGTATGAAAAACTGGTCAACAATAACGGAAAACAAAAAGGAATCAAAAATGAAAGTTGATTTTGAGACCGGTAAAAAGGTCCGTATTGAAATGCTTCCTCTGATTGACATCGTATTTTTGCTCCTGGTTTTTTTTATCTATGCCATGCTTTCCATGGCGGTGCATCGCGGGTTACCGATTTTGCTTCCCACATCTTCATGTGCCGATATTGATAAATCATTGGTTCTTTCCGTAACGATAAAATCAGACGGAACCCTATATGTCGACAAGGAAGAAATTGCCCTAAACGATCTGGCGGCGGTTTTGAAAAGAAAAAGTCATACATGCAAAGAACCCGGCGTATTACTTTTTGCGGAGCGTAGCATTTCATACCAAAGTCTTTTTCGGGTACTGGACCAGATCAGGATGGCGGATATCCATCGAATTTCTCTTCAGGCAGATGTTGAGCAGTGAAGCGACTAACCATAGCGGCCATACTCGCTCTGGGTATACACGGATTTCTCCTGGGATTGAAGTTTGATCTGTTCCAGAGGATATCCAGTAAAAGACTGAAACTCAAAGTGATAAACATAAGCCTTGCCCCCAGGCAACCCAAGATGACCACGCCCAAAGCTTCTCCCAGCAAACCAAAACACAAAATTAAAAAACATTCGGTTACCAAAAAAATAAAAAAAAAGCCAAAGCATATTCCTAAGCCCAAACCCAAAAAAGTCATTAAAGAGGTTATCCATAAACCGGAAAAGGACCGATCAAAAGAAATTCCTGAAAAAACCGTTGTTATGCCTAAAACTCCGGATAGACTCGAACAGACTGAAACAAAAACGGTTTCCAAAAAGACTGCCAAAGAAGGTGAAACTGGAATTGGAAAACAGATTATACGTATGGCAATACCTCTTTATCGCTCAAATCCACCCCCCAGATATCCTGTATTGGCTAGAAGAAGAGGGCTTCAGGGCAACGTGGTCCTTGAAGTTCTGGTGAGTCGTTTTGGAGATGTCATTGATTTGCGTGTGTTATCTTCCAGCGGGCACCCGATTCTGGACAGCGCCGCAAAATCCTCGGTAAAACACTGGACATTCGAGCCCGGAATGAGGGGTCAAGAAAAAGTTAAGATGTGGGTGAGGGTTCCCATACGGTTTGAACTCAAATAGTGTCCATCCCTAAATGGTCTTTTTGCCCAATCTCTGCGTTTTGCTCAAAAAATAATCCTCGGAATATCAACTATATGCCTTATGTAATATTTCGAGTATTGAATCCCTCGGTCCAACACAGAAATTGGGACTGAGGGGAAGTTTTGAAACCACTTCTATTCCCATTTAAACTTCACGCCTCCCATGATCCAGCGGTCGGGCATGGGGGTAAAGCCGGACTCAATATAGTTTTCGTTAAAAAGATTTGTGGCCTCAAGAAAGATGTCATAATTTGAAAGTGTATAGGTCAGGCGGGTATCAACAACCGTATAGCTATCACCGGCCATGCGTTTTCCATACCTTGTTTTTATGACGTGCTTCAATGAAGGAAGCCATGTGAACACCATGGACCCGTTAACCTGATGCCGGAGGTAATCCAATACATATTTTGATTCCATCCCCCGTGTATGCCGGTCAGAATCAAGATACGTATATGCAATACCTACCGATGAGAGCCATTTGGCGTTGAAAAAAGATTGCGGGTAAAGGGTAACTCCAACCTCCCCTCCTTTTGTCCTTACGGTTGCAATGTTTGTTGCTTGCCAGGCCGTTTCTCCGGGTCGTCGCGACCAATCGATAACATCTTCCGAATCACGATAAAACAGGCTGAAGTTTGCAGTAACCCCGTGGATCAGAAACCGAAATCCGGTTTCTCCGGTCCATGCTTTTTCGGGTTTAAGGTCTGGATTCCCCTTATTTGCCGGAGTAACATAGTAAAGTTCCGTATATGTTGGCACCCGGAAAGATTTTTCAACAGAGGAAAACCAGGTAAATTCATCTGTCAATTCAATGCTTATGTCCGCACCCGGCCAGTACTCCCATCCCCAGGAGCTGTAGTGAACCGCGGAAGCACCCAAACCCATGGTCAGCCGGTCGGAAGGATAAAACCTGTGTTCGAGAAAAACAGCCTGTCGACCGCGATCGTGATCCCCCAGACTGGAGCTTTCCATATTTTCATGTTCTGCCTCTCCGCCGATGGATGTCGTTCCCCATCCGGATGTTATAAGGGTGTTTACCTGTGCGCCAAGAACGTCCGTCCGGTGGTCGTTTATGTTCCACACCCCGTTAATGTTAATTTTATATTTATCCCTATGGTGGCGCCAGTGTATCCGGGGCATGATTTCCATATTCGTCATTATAAGATCCGCATTGCCGTATAGCAGAAAGGTCTCCGTTTTTTCCCGCTGATCCGGGAATGTGTCGCTGTAAAATTTATAGGCGCCGAAATCTTTGTCAGTAAAACCCATTCCCAATTGAAATTTGTTGGATTCGCTTTTTAAAACACCCTTATAATTTATTGTTCTTATATCAAAGTCAGTGTCTTTGCCTCCAAGATAACCCGAAGAATATCGACGGCTTGCCGATAACCGGCCGGACACTTTATCCCCACTCAAGGCCCCTTGCGCACCCAAATCATAATAGCCGTATTCACCATAACCACCATGGCCTCCGAACGAGTTGCTGTTCACGTCACGAGTGATGATATTGATGACGCCCCCCATGGCATTGGGGCCGTAAATTCTTGCCGCCGGTCCTTTAATAATTTCAATACGTTCAATATCATTCAAGTTAACGGGAAGATCCATATTGTGATGACCGGTTTGAGGATCACTCATGTTAACCCCGTCAACCATGATCAGTGTCTGCTCGAAGGACCCTCCTCGAATTCCTACATCCGCCTGAACGCCACGAGCACCCCGTTGGCGAACATCCACACCGTTTACATGTTCAAGGACATCTGAAATATTATCCGCCGGTAAAATTGCAATCTCCTCCCGGCTGATCACCGAAACCGAGTAAGCAGATTCCGAAAGATGGTAAGGAATACGGCTTCCGGTGACCACCACCGGATCCAGTTCGTAGTATTGATCAGAGCTTTGCTCCGCCTTTAGAGTGGCATTGCCGACCAATACTAAAATTAATGTCATTACATATATCCTGCACATGGAACACCGTCCCACCGGATTTGGTTAACTTTTGCCTTACCACTGGTTAACGACGATGCCACTTATAGCTTTTCTTAATTTTTTTATCAAGTGCTTTTACCCTAAAGTTGCAAAAGGCGAGAATGCCGGAGGGTGTAAATCAAAACCGTTGGTAAACGCTGACGCCTTTCTATTGACAAACCGTGGCTCTGAAGCTTTTTTAGGTTTCAGGTTTCAGGTGTCAGCCCCGCCGCCGGCGGAGCCGGATTAATCAAACAAGAAACTTCGGTCTTGCCTTGCTGTTTCAGGTTTTCTACTATGAGGGAAACCAGAAACGGCAGCAGT
>Ga0180432_10007281_pt1 | contig 14101 bp, 12 predicted proteins | sample SS_ome_10_FD_132414 | JGI IMG/M metagenome (GOLD analysis project Ga0180432, IMG submission 132414) | Hypersaline lake sediment archaeal communities from the Salton Sea, California, USA - SS_1_MS_2 metaG | ecosystem: Environmental > Aquatic > Non-marine Saline and Alkaline > Hypersaline >... | reverse complement strand
GCTTTTCCTGAGTCGATCTATCTCGCGCCCCAGTATCCGGTAGATGGCCAAGACTACGCCGATTATCAGGGCGGTGGTGATTATGTTGAGGACGTTCGTATCAACCCAAGCATAGATTCTGTTGAAGAATGCCAATGTTTCCTCAGCTACAGCCATATATGAGAATATATCGGCATAGAATTTATCATTGATCAAAAGGTGATCACTTTTTTCCAGATCACCTAAGTAATGTGATCACCCCTTTATTGTATTGTGAAAGAAATGAGCGATCACAGAAGACACAAAGACTTTGTGGAATCACCAGAAGACATAGCCGAGATCCTTGACACGGTCTCCGAGAAGGTACCCAAAATGATCAAAGGCATCATAGGAGCCTTCTTCAGCCCCGACGCAGCCAAAGACATGGCAAAGAGCGTCGCTGAGTTCAGGAAGACTCTCATCGAGGGAGGAATCCCAGAGGACGAAGCCATGAGGATGACTCGTGAATACATGCAGACAGTCACAAACTGGAAGGGCATGGTAAACGAGTTCAAGCTCGGAGAACACCACAACTATCGGGATGAGTAAACTTGAGCACCTGGGCAACCCTACGCACCATACCCACTGTATTGGGATTAATGGTTAGGGCACCCGGATGGGCAATAAACTATAGCAGGAACTATAAACGCGCCAAGAAGGAGTTCAAACGGCAGCTGATAGAGCAGGGGGTCCCCCTTGGAGATGCCGAGGACCTTGCAGATCTGTTCCCCTTCAAGATGAGCGAGATGATCGAGACTGCCCGAAGCCTCAACTAATCCCTATTTTTTAAAAAAGTTTATACATCAGCCTTAGAAGATTCTCAATTATGCCTAAAGGACCAAGACCCGATTGCATAGGAATGTATGGCTTCAATTTCGAGTGTGAGGACTGCGAATGGGCAGCCGAGTGCAAGGAGATGGATGAAACCATAGAGTCAGCCGTAACTAGGAAAGGCACCCACGTTAGGCTTACTGGCAAATACAAGGAGAAAAAGTACAAGCCACGGACAAGCAGATAAACCAGTTTCAGTCGCCCCTCAGCCCCACAGTTAATCAGTAAACCATTATATTAGCGCTAAATCCTATTGACAGTTTAGCGGAGGGCACGACGTTGAAGTTTATCGGGGAGTTTGTACAGGAAATAGATCATAAGAAGCCCAGCTTCCAGCAGCTATTCGGCTTGGATGATAAACGGAGCAAGATAGAGTCCATACTCAAGGAGGAACTGGAACATAACTGGCACAGCTTACCAGAGCCCATGAACATATTCACAGAAGAATATAGCATAGACAGTAGCAGTGCCTCAAGGACCCTCAGCAATGGGGTGGACTTTTTCATAATCAGGGCTCTGATGCTGGGCACGGGCAACTATAGCAAGCCCAAGCTTAGGTTTGAGATGGTTAAGGGAATAAGAGACTATAATGTGATTACAGGTTTCGAACGAATTCTCAGGGACCTTATTGAGATTGAAATAGTGCTTGATAACATCGATGATCTACCCGAGAATAGCATAGTTCTTATAGACGGGAATCTGTATGGAAGGTTCACCCATCTTTTGGAGGAGCTGCATCTCGGTGGCTGGTACCATCTCCCACTGGAACTCCTTGCAGCCATGCAGAGGCTCTTCGATGAATGCGAGAAACGGGGAATAATGCTGGTAGGTGTGAGTAAGTTTAGTAAGACAAGAGTACTCACAACAGCTCTGCTGAAGCCGAGTTATCCGAGTATGAGTGATCCTGATTTCCTCGATGTTGAACTCTTGTACAGGTGGAAACACGGCGAAACCGGGTACACTACCCCACTGATGCTAGGGGACTACGCGATAGCAAAGCAGATTACACAGCTTGAGGATAACCCTGAGAAATACAAGGATAGATACTTCAGCCGAATATCACAGGATAGAAGAGACTGGGCGACACAGGTAATCTCAGACATACCCTACTCACCAGCGATAGTGATGTTCCACATAATCCCAAAGGCTGACGCCCAGCCATTGAGGATAGATATTCCGGCATGCAGCCTAGGGTTAAGGAAAAAGATAACCGATGTCAGACCATTCGAGTTCATCGAACCCAGCAAGGTGTCTGATGTAGCAAAGCAGATAACCTCGGACTTCGGTGGAAGAGACGTGTATAACGCGTTGCTCTATATCGTGGACCGGGAGGTCAGACTAGGAGTAAAAACAGTGGATACTGTATACAAGTCTGTGCTGGGCAAGGAGCTGGGGTTCCCAATAGAATATGATCGTTCGACAAGGAGGTTCAGTAAATGATGGAAAATAAAGCAGGATATATTGTAGGAGAGGTAGACACAGGTAATTTTGGATTCGTAAGCGACTTGGATAATTTTCCACCGCGACACGAGTACTTGGTAATCCCAAAGGTAAGGGAACGCGTAGGCACCGAGATAAAACACGTTGATGTACTGGCTCAGGTGAATAGGATCAGCAACTACAGCGATATACTGGGAGACACCCTCAGCCTCGAAGAACTTGAATCAATCATAAGCCGATACACCGCCACCACCAAGGTCTATGGCACAGCCAAGGTACTGGGCTACCTTGATGAAAGAGACGAGGTGGTAATGCCCAGAAGCGCAGCCATACCGGGACAAAAAGTCTATGTCGCCCCTTCAGAACTGCTTGAACGATTCTTCACAAAGAAAAGTGGAAAAGGAATCCCAGTAGGAGGGCTCATCACAAGGGAAGAAGTCAGGGTCCAGATAGACCCCAACGGGTTCAGGAAACACGTAGCAGTAATAGCCCAGACAGGGGCAGGCAAGAGCTACCTAGTAGGCTTGATACTAGAGAACCTCTTGCCCCTTGGAGCCACAGTAATCGTGCTGGACCCCAACAGCGACTATGTCATGATGAAGAGAACCGGCGACGAACATCCAACGGAGAACGCACAGGACATAGTAATCTACAGACCCCCGGGGATCAAGGGGAGAAGATACAGCGACGAGGACATTGGAGGAGCAGACAGCTATACAATTGATTTTAGCAAGCTCAATGACAGCGAGATATGCGAGGTTGCCGGGGTAAGCAGCCGCTGGGTTCACATCAGGGGCGCCATAATTGACGCGTTAAAGGTGTTAGAAGGCATCTATGGACCAAAACAGCTGGTAGACAGACTGAACCAGATGGCAATCAGCGAGGAAGACAGGACCAGAAGAGAAGCAGCAGGCAGAGCCGCCAATTATATCAGGCGACTCCAAAGCTACAGCGTCTGGGGAAACCAGAGCATACCCATCGATGACCTCATCAAACCTAAACACATGAGCGTGGTAGACCTTGCGGGTCTACAAAGACACGTATCCCAGTATATTGTCCAGAAGACCCTTGAAGACATCTGGAGCCTAGCGGTAACTGGAGGACTCCAGTATCCTATTTTCGTTGTTTTAGAGGAGGCTCATAACTTTGCTCCGGGAGCACAAATATTAGCACAATCCTCGTGCCTCGATATCATCGAGAAGATAGCTGCAGAGGGAAGAAAGTTTGGAATATTCTTGATGGTAGTCACCCAGAGACCGGGCAAGATCAGCAGCAACGTGCTGAGCCAGTGCAATAGCCAGATAATCATGCGCCTCACCAACCCAGAGGACATGAGCGCGGTAAGACGCAGCAGTGAGGGACTCAGCGAGGACCTATTCAATGATCTACCGGGGCTCAACAAGGGAGAAGCAGTAGTAGTGGGTGAGTTGACCAAGATACCCACCATGATCAAGGTTTCAGGCAGAGTTAGCGGTGAGGGAGGAAGCGATATAGACCTCGATGATGCATTGAGGCGAGCCCTTGAGGCGTATAACCGGGATAAGAAGATGGAGCCAGAGAAAGCCGAGATAAAGGAACCCAAGTCAAGGTGGTAAAGTGGTAAGGATCGTCATCACGGGTGATAATCACCTCAACCTTTACAACCAGAAACTGGGATCAAAGCTAGTCGAACGCCGTAGAAGGATCGGTCAAGCATGGTGGAAGACTATAGAGTACGCCATAAAACACAAGGCAGACATATACATCAACACAGGCGACCTATTTGATCAACTATCTCCAAGAAACCCACCACGAGCAAGGGTAGTAGAGGCATTCAAAGCCCTCAAAGACAATGGAATAGAGGCATACATCGCAGCAGGAAACCATGAAGCCCCAGCCAATGAACGAGACGGAGCCAGCCCCCACAGCATCCTCGGAGAAGCGGGACTAGCAAAGGTCTTCGAGAGCTACACAGAGTTCCAGCAATTCAAACAGAAAATAGGTAGGGTAAGGGTCTCAATAGCCGGGATGAGCTACAACCGAAACCTAGCATCCAAAGAAGACCCACTAGAGGGCAAGACCATCCCCGCGGGAGCCGATCTAAACATAGCGGTGCTCCATTACAGTGTTGAGGAGATAGCGCCCCCAATCTGGGAGGAACCCGTGATAAAGGTTGAGAGCATCAAGGAGAACCCCCAGATCCAAGTATTCGCCATGGGGCACATTCACAGTCATGTCTCAACCATGATCAATGATAGCCATGTAATCTATCCGGGAGGCACCGAGCACTATGATTTCGGGGAATGGGAGCAAGACACTGGTTTCGTTGTAATAGATTATGACCGAAAGAAGATTAAGATTGAGTATGTGCCTGTGGATTCCCAGCCTATGAGGCAGCTGAAGCTCCACACCAGCCACTTGAAGCATGATCAATTAACGGAATCCATCAAAGAAGAGATAGACAGAAACTCAAACCGAGAGGGATTACTCCAACTCGTACTGGAGGGAGAGATACCATTCAGGAAATACACAGAGATAGACTTCACAGGCATCAGCCAACTAGGAGTAGCCCAGAACTTTTACTTTGAGCTCATCGACAGGATCAAACCCACTGGTGAGGGACTTGAATTCTCAACTGGCGAAGGCTTGAACCCAAGGAAACGGCTTGAAGAAGCCGCGAGGGATGCAATAGAGAAGGCTACCAGCGAAAAGGAGCAGAAGATCTGGCAACAGGCAATGAACTACGCCATAGAGTACTACATCAAGGAGAGAGATGAATAATGTTCAAGCTAATCTCACTCCGAGCCAGCGGCTTCAAACGCCTCGACATAGATGAAAAACTAGAGTTCCCAGATGGCAGACTGCTGGTACATGGCAGGAACGAGAGCGGAAAGAGCACACTGATGGAGGCAATCCACTATGCTCTTTATGGTATGCCTTTGAGACCAAGCAAGAACGCTGGAAACGAGGATATAATCTGTTATGGAAGAGACAAGGCGATCGTAGAGCTGGAATTCAGCATAGACGATGAAGAGTATCAGGTAAGACGTGTTGTTAATAGAAAAAAACCTAATGTTCACCAACTGAATAAGAGAGAACAAAAAGGAAACCAAAGTAGAGTTTCATCGGGTGCCCAGACAGTAAATAAAGAGCTAAATGAGATTCTTCATGGAATCGACAGCGAAGCCCTTCTAAATAGCTGTCTTGTGGAGCAGAAGGAACTGGGCAAACTGGAGGACGCGAACAAGCAGGAACGCATCAAAGCCATGAGCAGCCTACTGAACCTTGAAGCCTTCATAGATGCACGGGATGGGTTGAAGAAAGAGTGCAGAGATCTCGATAAGATACACTCAAACACCCTATTGGAGCTACAGAAGGCGGAGCAGGCAAAGCAGGAATATGAGGCAGCCGAGACCCGAAAAGAGATCGCTGAGAAACGTCTAGAAGAGATAGCCCTAGAGAAGGAGCAGGTTGAGGGAAAGTTAGCGAGCCTGAGGGAGCAGCTTGAGATCATTCAGCAGATAAAGGATCATCAAACAAAGATCAATGAACAAAAGACAGAATTAAAAGGCAAACAGGACAACCTCAAACTCCAAAAAGAGACACTAGCAGAGATAGATAAGGCAGAAAAAGAACTCCAGAAAATAGAGGAAAAACTACCAGAAGCAGAAACAGCCCTCACAGAAATAGAAAAACAGATCGAGACACTTCAAAACCTAAACCAACAATATGAGAAGCTAAGAGGGATTGAGTCTGGACTAGAGACCATCGAGGTTCGAATATCAAACACCCTACAAGAATACAATGATGCAGCTGAGGCAAGGGAGAAAACCCAAGAACTGGACACCCAAATAAAACAATATTCTCCTGTAAAAACCGCTTCTAAGAAACTCGACGAGATAACTGGGCTATTCAACAAGCTAAACACATCAAACAATGATACAACAAGATTAGAAAAAGAGCTAGAGACCACCCAAGAACGTCTCGGCGAATCAACTGACAGTGAAGAACTGATCCAAAGCCTCGAAGAACAAGAAACCATAGCCAAAAACAAACAAAAAAAAGCCCAAAACATGCGAATACTCGGCACAGCGGGAATCTTTAGTGGACTGGTAGTAGCAGCTTTAATGATCGTTTACACAAATTACACCGTTGCAGCACTCGGAGTAGCTATTCTCGTTGTTGGTGGATACCTGTTTGTAACCAATAATCCGGATAGCTTTGAGGAAGAAGTCGGTCAAATCAGAGCCCAAAAAGAGGATGTGCTGGGCGAGAGAGCCAGAATACGAGATCACCATGAAAACAGGGAGAGACTGGTCTCCGAGATAGAAGAAAACAAGGAAGAATACTCGCGTATCCAAGAGCAGATAGTACAGGAGCTAAATCAGCTCCCAGAGGAGCCAAGGGAATACAAGACAGTAGTAAACCTCACCGAGCCAGAGACCTTGAGCACCCTCAGGGATCAAATCCAAGAAGACACCGAATCACTCACACGACTCACCACAGAAAAAGAGAATATTCAACAAAAGGCGGAAAGCCTAGAATCAGTGAGAGAAACACTTCAGGGGATTCAAAAAGAGAAAGAAACACGGTCAAAGGAAGCTACGAGCCTCAGGGAAAGTATCGAAGAGACTGAACAAGAGACAGGCATCAAGAGAGAAGACGAAGAGGAGATAAGAAAACAGCATACAGAAGCAAACAAGACCCATGCCCAGTTAATCACCAAGAAAAAAGATTACCAAGACGCCCTAGAGAGACGCCCACAGGTACAGGAAAACATCAATGAAACAAGCAACGAGATCAACCTCATCACAGCCACAATCCAACAAGAAGAGAAAAAAGTCAAGGAACTGGAAACACACGACATCAACCTCGGAGACGAACCTTCGCTAAACGAGGAACGTGACACCAATCTAAGGAAATCAGCCTCACTGGAAAACGAGGAGAAGGAAAGAAACCACGATATTACTGAATCAAACACGAGCATCGAGAGAACAGAGCCACTCAAAGAAAAATATCCAACACTAGTAGAGGACTCGGAACGAGAAGAATTCAGGCTAGAAGCCATGAGAAGAGCAACCATACTACTAGACACCACAAGAGAAAGCATCATGGGGGGCGTCAAACAGAACGTCGAGAAAAACATGATGCAATTCCTACCCACACTCACAGACAACAGATACAACATGGCCAGGATCGACGAGACAAACTACCGTATAGAAGTCTACGACAGGGAAGCCAAGACTTGGAGAGGAAAAGGAGTCTTCAGCGGAGCAACACAAGACCAGTTCAGCTTAGCACTAAGACTAGCCTTCGCCATCAGCACCATACCCAGCAGCAGGGGCGCAAGACCCGGATTCATATTCCTCGACGAGCCCCTCAGCGGATTTGACGTACAACGCCGCAACGGCTTCATGAAGCTACTCAGAGAAGACCTATCACGCCACTTCGACCAGATAATAGTCATAAGCCATTTAGAAGCTCTCAGAGAAGCATTCCAGAACACCCTCACACTAGAAGCGGGAAGAATAATAGAGGTGCAGCGCTAGCCCCCCCTCCGTTCAGGGATTAAAGCCGCGAGGTGTCAAAGCACCCTTCTCCGTCCCGAGATCCAGGGAGCGTCAAACGTTAGAGCTTAGGTTGCTCCCTCCCGGGCCTGGCCAGGTTCACCCTTTGAATATCCAGTTGCACCCCTACGAGTGTACACGGACGAACCGCCGACCCCCCTGGGCAGGACATCGACGAAGAGTGCAGAGTCTTTCGAGACTCGCTTCCATTCCCTTCGCAGGTTACTGACCCCTCCATGTGTCCCGTTTGAGGTGTGGGGCAGGGCTAGCTCCCCGGTCCTACCTAACGCTGCACCTATAGCTTGTAGGTCTCGGGTAAAAACGTTGTGCGTATCAAGGTTTATATCAGATCAGGTGCCCGATGATGCGTTTCAACGGAGGAAAAATACGACGAGCGAGACAATTGAGCCAACAAAGGCTCAGAAACGGAACTATTACCTTATCGTACTCTCGATGGTGAGCATGTTTGTAACCACCAGCACAATCTACATGGTTTTCCCACTGTTCTTTGAGGAATACGGGATGTCCGGCACAAGGATCGGGCTTCTCATCTCGATAGGTACCTTCGCGGGTATCATAAGCAGCATAATCGCTGGAAAATACAGTGACAGCCATGGCAGGAAGCCTATACTATTCGCAGGAGTAGCAATGTATGCTGTTGTATTCTTCCTGTTCGCATTCATGGAAAAGAGCTTCACAACATTCGCGGTGTTGAGGTTCCTCGAGGGATTCGCATTCTTTATGACACCAGTTGCCATCACGACGATGGTAGCGGATATCTTCCCACCCAAGCAACGAGGAAAAGCCATGAGCCTGTACACGATGTCAAATGGAATAGGGCAGTTCGTGGGACCATTGCTAGCTGGTTTATTCTTGGAGTCAACAAGCTATACCGTTTATTTCTTGGCTTGTGGAGCTTTTGTGTCAATTAGCGCAGTAATGATATTCTTACTGGTTAAGGAGACGAGACCTGAACACGTCATTGAGCTTCATAAGACACGGTCAAAACATGGGATTAATCTCAAGACCATAGGCTCAGACATAAAGAGTCTTGGAAAATATGTGGCAATTTTCTTCGTGGCCGTATTGATCTATAGGACGGGAAACACTATGGTGAACCCCTTCTTCAGCCTATACCTGAAGCAGTTGAATATCGATCTCAGCAGCATGAGCTATCTTTTCGCTGTCAGGGCTATGATGACATTGATATTCGCCCCGATAACAGGATATGTACTGGATAAGCGGGGGCGAAAACCAACCTTCCTATTCGGTATGTTACTGCTCGCAGTCACGATGATCGGGTACAGGAACGTATCATCCTATAACTCTGTGCTCATGATAAGGGCGCTTGAATCAATCAGTAACGCGATACTCATGACTACTACGAGAACCTATGCAGCCGACCTGATGAGACCCGAGATACGTGGCTTCGGCATGGGGCTCTATATGACAATAGTCGATGAGAGTAGCACCATGGGGGCTCTAGTGGGTGGATGGATAAAGGATGCTTTCAGCTTTCAAACCATTTTCATCATTGGAGCAATCACAGCGATACTATGTTTCGTGATAACACTGCTCGGGGTACCTGAACCGAGCAAAGTGAAGCCTGAAGAGAAACAGAAAACGGTTATCTCAGGCTAATTTTTTTCTATTTTATATAGGAACTAACCCGAATTTTGCTATACTCAAAATGATATTCAAGAGTATCAAGCCTATGAAACCATATGTTGCCCCTGTCCTCAGTGTTGCTCCGTTGTCGAACCTTTGCGTAAAGTCTCTCCACATCTGTCCCCCATCGAGTGGTCCTATTGGGAGCATGTTCATCATAGCTAGGTTGATGGATACGAAGTAGATCCAGTTGAAGAACACGAGCATGAATGATGGCATTGTACGCCCAAAGGCGATGAACACTGGGATGGTTAGTAACCCCATGATGAGATTGATCAAGCTACCTATGGCATAAATCCGCATCTTGGACCAGATGCTAGCAGCCTGAATATCCTCTTCCTCAGGCTCTACGGCTCCACCAAAAGTAATAACAGCAAACATAACCGCAGCAGATTTTACCCTAACACCCTCAGTGATACACATTACACCATGCCCCAATTCATGGGCTAAAATGATGATACCTGCTGCTAATAGGAACCATGGCAGGCTGTTGACGCTGATGGTGACCCCCGGTATCAATGGTTGAACAGGTGAGGCTTGCTCTGGTACAAAGATGAAGCTCCAGATGTTCTTTAGCAGGATAAAGGATATGAAGCCGGCTTGGCCTACGCTCGCGGCTATCCCGATGTTCCCAAGGGTTTTCCAAGCTACTGGGCTGAGATTGGCTAGACGGTTGATTAGGTCGTTTAGGCGAGTGGACTTGTATAAGGCGTATAGTGGCGCTATTTCCCAGCCTTTCTCCTCTAGTTTTATCTGTTTGGCTAGGAAGTAGAAGGCCGTCCAAGCTATTATTATCAAACCCAGAGTGGTGGTTTCTTGTGACATTGTTCACACTAGTTGGGAACCTCAAAATATAAGGAGACCGAAAAGGAACATGAGAATATGCAAGGGGTTCAGGTAGATTACTCGGAGAAGCACTGGAAAACATTGAAAAAGCTTAGATCAGACGCCGCATCGATGATGAAACCTCTGGTTGATACACATATCTACTGCCTAGTTTACGGGAGCATTGCACGAGGAGACGTATCAGAGACCAGTGACATTGATGTATATCTGCCTACCCCGCCTTCCTCAACTATTATAGAGGCTGCACTGGAATCGCATGGGAGCAGATACACGAGAAGGGAGATCGTGCAAGCGACTCCAAGTTACGCAGCCAAGGCATACATCTATCTGGATGATCTCAAGAGCTATAGTTTCCCATTGGTGCCTCTTCGTCCATCTGAGGCTGATTTCACTGGATTCGCTGGTAAAATTGACTATGATCAACTCAGGGAGGATATGAGGGTTCCTGGTGTGAACAAAGACCTTGTGTTTATAGATCCAAATGAGACCGGACACATGGAGACACCCATCAGAGGAATTGAGGGAATAGTAGCAAAGAAGCTGGGAGTTGATACACGAATAGTCTATCAACGGGAGCGAACTCTTGAGAGAAGAGAAAAAGTAGGGCGCACTGGTGTCTACATAAAACGTGAGTTATCTCCAGATGAATCATTTGGAGCAGTGTTCAATGAGCTAGCTAGAAATGACTCTGCTATTCGTAGAAGATTAAGAAAAAAAGGATAAAAAAATTAGTTTATATCGCTAAAGCTGCGTACCTCGACCCCACGTGGGATGCGTACACCTTCAGCTACTCTTTCACCGATTATGGTTGCGATGTTTTTCTCGCGGGCTGTATCAATCAGGCGGCCAGTTACTATTCCATCGAATATGACGGTCTTCACATTATCGGATTCCTTCAGCTTCTCAACTAGCTCACTGACTGGGACACGTGCATCATGTTTGCCATCTGCTTTGATGAGTACCGCTTCTAGAGTTCCTTTGAGCTCCTTTGTAAGGTCCAGTACCTCGCTTGATACTTTCTCCTCCGCCCCAACTGGTTCCTTTTTATCGAGGGCTTCCATGATCTCCTCTGGGGTCAGTTCTTCGACTTCTTTGCCTCGTGGTGCTCGTGTAACATATGTTGGTGGAGCTACTTGCATCAGCTCTTGTAGTATCAGGTCTCCGCCCCTGTCACCGTCCAAGAAGGCTGTTATAGACTTCTTCTTGGCTAGGTTCCTTATGGTGCTAGGTACCTTGACGCCTTCCATGGCGATGACGCCTGTGATGCCGCTCTTGATCAGGTTGTTTACGTCTGCTCTGCCTTCAACAACTATAATCTCATCGCTCCTGCTGATATCGGGGCTGGCTGATAGTCTTTCTCTGCCATAATGGACTGCCTTGATCTTCTTGTCTTCCTTCTGGACCTCGTCCAGTAGTTTCTCGATCTCGTGTCCATCCTTAACTACCCAGTCTCGCATGAGCTCCTTGGCTCGTTCAACGATCTTTTGACGCTTCTCGACGCGGACATCGGTAATGTTCTCAACGTTTATCTTGGACTCGCATGGGCCTACCCTGTCTACGGTCTCCATGGCTGCCGCGATTAGCGCGGTCTCGGCTCTGTCAAGGCTGCTGGGGGCGATTATTATGCCCCTTGTTACATCCTTGGATGATTTTAGGTTGATATCGATCCTGCCGATCTTGCCTGATTTCTGGAGCTCACGTAGCTCAAACTCTTTTGGGAATAAGCCCTCGGTCTGCCCGAAGATTGCCCCGATCACATCGTGTTTCTCAACAACGCCTTCAATGGTAAAGTTAGCTTTTATTACGTATTTTGCGCCTGCGAATTTCTCTGTATCTTTCACTTGTGATCATCTCTGTTATCTGTATCACCCTTACCGCAGGGGTCCCTAGAATCGATTGGACCTGCCCGGGGCGTATCTTTATCGAATCCCGTTAATCCTTTTCTATGTGATTGCAGGAGAACCGCATTCAACGGGGTTCCCCTACTAGTGAGAGTGATGATACGTCTATTGACGCAGGTGCAGTAGATGATTAGAGGAATAAAAAGGTTCCCGAACAAGACTAGATTTAAGTGTGAGATGCGAGGTAGAAATGAGAGGCATACACTTGGGAATACGTGTAGCAATCAATGGTTTTGGCCGAATAGGCCGTTTAGTCTTAAGAGCTGCCTTTGAGAGAGGGCTTGGATTAGAATTTGTAGCCGTTAATAGGGGTGATCCTGAGAAACTGGGGCATCTTCTGAAATATGATAGTGTTCATGGTCGCTTCCCCTTTGATGTTGATATAGGAAAAGATAGCCTTACTGTGGATGGTCAGGAGATCAAAGTTCTCTACGAGTCGGATGCAGAGAAGCTCCCATGGAAGGAGCTGGATGTTGATGTTGTCATTGAGGCGAGTGACAAGTTTAAAGATAGAGAGGGTGCAGGTAAGCATCTAAAAGCCGGGGCTAAGAAGGTAATTATCAGTGCCCCTGCTAAGGATCCTGATGCTACCTTTGTTATTGGGGTAAATGACCACCTGTATGACCCAGATAAACACCATATCATTAGTAATGCATCCTGTACTACCAATTGTCTTGCTCCCGTAGCAAAAGTATTGAACGATGAATTTGGCATAAAGAAAGGCTTCATGTCAACCATTCATGGTTACACGAGCACCCAGATGATACTGGATAGGACACACAAGGATTTGAGAAGAGCTAGAGCCGCTGCAGTTAATATTATTCCAACGAGCACAGGCTCGGCTAAGGCTATTTCTGAGGTCATGCCTGAACTGGCGGGGAAACTGGATGCTATGGCTTTCCGTATTCCTGTGCCTGATGTTAGCTTAATTGATCTCGTGGTGAATCTGGAGAGGAAAACCAGTATTGATGAAATAAACGCTGCATTCAAGAATGCATCTGATGGGCTGATGAAGGGAATACTTGGATACAGTGATGAGCCACTAGTATCAACGGATTATATACACTGCCCATACAGCGCGGTGTTTGATAGTCTGGAGACACGGGTAATGGGTAATATGACCAAAGTTCTCGCCTGGTATGATAATGAGTGGGGATATAGCAGTAGGCTAGGGGATCTAGCCTCAAAACTATTCTAGACTATCTTGTTACTGTGAGTTTTCTCACCGCTTCAAGGTTCTCTGGTTTCTTTTCAAAGAACTTTGCCACTGGATCGAGTAGTTCGAGGACTGATGCGGCTACACCGTTTTTCAAATCTAGAGGATGCAACTCGCCCTTGCTATAGGTCGCTGCTAATTCATCGAAGCTGTGGAAGGCGATGTCTCCGCCGAATTTACTGGGGCGCTCTATCTCAAGTTTTCCTGTGTGGGGGAATACTAGCATGCGTGCATGATCGAGAACTGGGTTGCCTTCGACTACTTTTTCTGGGCAGTATGCGTCATGGTATTTTTGTTTGATTTCCTTGGGTGAGTCGTTCAGCCAGATGGCTCCTTTTGCTACGCTTTTGCTCATCTTGTGCTTGATGGATTTGTTTATGTCCTCGTCCTCATCGAAACTTCCATTAAGGTCAGTTAACTGCAGACCAGGAAGCAACGGATTATGTAGGCATACTGGTACCTTTGCCCCTACCTTGGGGGCTACCTCACGTGCAAGCATGTGGACCTTTCTCTGGTCCATTCCCGAGCATGCGGCGTCGAGGTCCATCTCGAATATGTCGGCTGTCTGCATGGCGGGGTATAATGCGTAGGCGGTCTCGACGTTTACACTGTCTGCGCTTCTTCCCATGATGGGC
>Ga0180432_10007280_pt1 | contig 14102 bp, 11 predicted proteins | sample SS_ome_10_FD_132414 | JGI IMG/M metagenome (GOLD analysis project Ga0180432, IMG submission 132414) | Hypersaline lake sediment archaeal communities from the Salton Sea, California, USA - SS_1_MS_2 metaG | ecosystem: Environmental > Aquatic > Non-marine Saline and Alkaline > Hypersaline >... | reverse complement strand
CCCCTCCATCATGCTGAGACTCGATCCGCGACACGGTTCGACACCACGGTTGCAAACGCGGCGAGCAGGCCCCGAACGCAGCGCCAGCCAAGCCTTCGGGGAGTGCTGGAATCTGTACTGAACAGCGGCCCGCGCGAACCCAAACATCCGGCCAGCGTCCCGACCGGCCTGCCCGGGCCACCGTCCGATAGCGTTAAAGAAAACTAACATATACTGCAAGTCGATGCAAGCCCCAGCCGCCGGTAATCTGCCCCCGGGGCGGGTCCTTTGCGGGCTGCGCTCAGTACCGCTGAGTGATCCAACGTAGTAGGATGCGGGGTGCCCCGGGGTCGTGTCTCCCGAGCGGGAGAGGCGCGAACCGGCCGGCGGCCGGAACGTTGAAAACGGCAGGGCGGGCCGTGCGGTCGCAGCGACCGCGCAACGCCGCTCCGCCGGGGAGACTGACGCATGTGCGGAATCGTGGGTTACGTCGGGAAACGCGAGGCTCTGCCCATCGTGGTCGAGGGGCTCAAGCGGCTGGAGTACCGGGGGTACGACTCCGCGGGCGTGGCCACCGTAGCCGAGGGGCAGCTCTTCGTCCGGAAGTCCGCCGGCCGGGTGAGCGTGGTGGAATCCTCGCTGGTCGACTTCGACCCCCGGGCCAAGGCCGGCACCATCGCCATCGCCCACACCCGCTGGGCCACCCACGGCGCCCCCACCGACATCAACGCCCACCCGCACAGCGACGCCTCCGGGCGCATCGCGGTGATCCACAACGGCATCATCGAGAACTGCCACGCCCTGCGCCGCTTCCTGGAGCAGGAGGGCGTCGAGTTCGCCAGCGACACCGACACCGAGGTGCTGGCCCAGCTCATCGGCCGGTTCTACGACGGCGACCTGGAGCGGGCCGTCCGCGACACCCTGCACGAGGTGGAGGGGACCTACGGCATCGCCGTGCTCTGTGCCGACGAGCCGGACGTCATCGTGGCCGCCCGCAAGGGCAGCCCGCTGATCGTTGGCGTGGGCCAGGGCGAGTACCTGGTTGCCTCCGACGCCGCCGCCATCATCGGCCACACCACGCAGGTGATCTACCTCTCGGACAACGAGATGGTCCGGGCCACGCCGGACGGGTTCCGCACCACCACGCTCGAGGCCGTGCCGGTCACCAAGGAGCTGTCGGCCGTCGAGTGGTCGCTCGATGAGATCGAGCGGGCCGGCTACGAGCACTTCATGCTCAAGGAGATCTGCGAGCAGCCCAAGGCCATGCGCGACTGCCTCCGCGGCCGCATCGACACCAAGCAGGGCGACGTTCACCTGGGCGGCCTGCGCGACTGCACCCGCGAGCTGATCCGGGCCAAACGCTTCATCTTCACCGCCTGCGGCACCGCCTGGCACGCCGGGCTGGTCGCCGAGTACATGTTCGAGGACCTGGCCCGCATCCCCACCGAGACCGAGTACGCCAGCGAGTTCCGCTACCGCAACCCCATCCTGGACGACGGCACCATCGTGCTGGCCATCAGCCAGAGCGGCGAGACGCTGGACACCCTGGCGGCCCTCCGCGAGGCCCGCGAGCGGGGGGCGCTGACCCTGGGCGTGGTCAACGTGGTGGGCTCGTCGATCGCCCGGGAGACGGATCACGGGGTGTACCTGCACGTGGGGCCGGAGATCGGCGTGGCCAGCACCAAGGCCTTCCTGGGGCAGCTCACCGTGCTGGCCCTGGTGGCCGCCTACCTGGGGCGCCGCCGGCACATGTCCCAGGCCGCCACCGCCGCCTTTCTGGAGGCCCTCAACGGGATCCCCGACCAGATCGCCCGCGTGCTGGAGCAGGCCGACCGGGCCAAGGCCATCGCCGAGGCCTACGTCGAGCGGAACAACTGGCTCTACCTGGGCCGGGGGTACAACTACCCCGCCGCCCTGGAAGGGGCCCTCAAGCTCAAGGAGATCAGCTACATCCACGCCGAGGGCCTGCCCGCCGCCGAGATGAAGCACGGGCCCATCGCCCTGATCAGCGAGGGCATGCCGGTGGTCTTCATCGCCACCGACGGCCTGCAGTACGAGAAGATCGTCGGCAACATCGAGGAGGTCCGGGCCCGCGGCGGACACGTCATCGCCGTCGCCACCGAGGGCAACCGCCAGATCGAGAAGCTGGCCCACCACACCTTCTTCATCCCCGACGCCCCCGAGCCGCTCCAGCCCCTGCTCAGCGTGGTGCCGTTGCAGCTCATCGCCTACCACGCGGCCGTCATGCGCGGCTGCAACGTCGACAAGCCGCGGAACCTGGCCAAGAGCGTGACGGTGGAGTAGGACGCGGTCCGTAGTCCGTTGGCCGTGGTGGGGTGGAGCGGCTGAGGCCTGCTCGGCAATGCCTTCCGTGCCGGCGCCACCGCCCGAACGAGGCAGAACAGAAGCAGGGGGATCAGGCCAACTCATGGACGCACCACCCCGGTGACGCGGCTGATGCCGCTGTTGCCCAGCAGGGCCTGCCCGTCGGCTGCCGATGAGCGCGGAAATGAGCCCTGCCTCGCCAGAGCCACGCCACCAGCCGCCAGGTCGGAATCCGGGCGAAAAGTAAGCCTGACCCTCTTATCACCGAGGGTCCATCTTGCGGCCTGGGGCTGGTGGTGGAACACTGGGGCCATGGACCCCACGGAACGATTGGACCCCACGCAGGGGCCGGCGCCGGGCGGCGCCGGCCGGGACGCGTTCGAGACCCCGGAGTGGTACGACCGGAGCATCAACTGGGCGGCGCGGCTGGGCCGCGAGCTGCCCCTGCTGAGCGAGGTCTTCGGGCCGCCGGGCGAGGGCGGGATCCTCGATGCCGGCTGCGGGCCGGGGCGGCAGGCGGTGGCCCTGGCCGAACGAGGCTACCGGGTGACCGCGGTGGATCTTTCGCGGCCCATGGTGGATCTGGCCGCCCGGCTGGCGGCCGAGCGCGGGGTGGCCTTGCGCCTGGCATGCTGCGGGCTCCAGGAGCTGGGCGACCACCTCGCCGGTGGACTCGACGGGGTGTACTGCATCGGCAACTCGCTGGCGGCGGTGGGCAGCGCCCGAGCGGTGGAACGGGCGGTCCACGGCTTCGCGGCCGTGCTGCGGCCCGGGGGTCACCTCTTCGTGCAGGTGCTCAACTTCCCGCCCATGCGGCGGGAATCACCCTGCGTCCGCGGGCCGCGCGTCACCCGGGTGGGCAACGTCGAGTACGTGTCCAGCCGCTGCTTCCACTTCGCGGAGGACGTGGCAGCGGGCCCCCAGGGCCGCGCGGAGGTCACCAATGTCACTCACTGGCACGACCAGAAGTGGCAGCAGGCGGCGCAGTCCGGCAGCATCTATCCGGTCACCCGCGAGGAACTCTCGACCTGGTGCGACGCGGCCGGGCTGGGCATCGTCCGGACGCTGGGAGCCTACGACCAGGCGGCGTTCGATGCCGACACCTCGACCGACCTGCTGCTGGTCGCCCGGCGTACGGGCTGAGGGCAACGGGCCGGCGGCAGTCGTTCCCCGGGGGCGGTTGTACAAACTCGTGTCCCCGGCGCCGCCCGCGAGGGGGGGGCGGCCCGCCGCGGACCCGCCCCGGAAGACGGCCGGGGGGGAATCCGTGGTGCTTCCGGCGCCTGTTTCGCCTTGCCGCCTACTTCATCGGGTTCTAGAATAGGCAGCAGACAGCTCGAGCAGGTGCGGACGGGCGCCTGCAGACCGCGCCTTCCGCCCGGCCTGAGGGGGGTCTGATCCAGCACGAACGAAAGGGCAGGCCGATGCGTGGCTGCGACGCTCCCGATCTTTCCCGGTGGATTCCGGTGACACTTCTGGCGTGTCTGGCCTTCGCCCTGCTGCCCGCGGCGGCGGAGGTCAGCAGCGAGCCCGTTGCCGAGGACCAACCCACCCGCCGCGGGGCGCTCATCCCGGTCACCGGCGAGATCTCCGACGTCACCTTCGACAGCATCCAGCGGCGCGTGGAGCAGGCCCGCGCCGAAGGGGCCGAGGTGATCGTCTTCGAGATCGACACCCCCGGCGGGGCGGTGGTGGCCGCCCTGGACATCTGCCACTACATCATGAACCTCACCGACCTGCACACCGTCGCCTGGGTGAACACCCAGGCCATCTCCGCGGGTTCGATGATCTCCATGGCCTGCGACGAGATCGTCATGGCCTCCGCCTCCAGCATCGGCGACTGCGGGGTGCTGATGGCCTCCCCGCTGGGCGCCGAGGCCATCCCCGAGGAGCTCAAGGCCAAGGCCGAGAGCCCGGTGCTCCAGCAGTTCCGCGAGTCGGCCAACCGCTTCGGGTACAGCAAGGCGCTCTGCGAGGCGCTGGTCATTGCCGACCGCGTGGTCTGGTGGCTGGAGAACATCGAGACCGGCGAGCGCGAGTTCGTCTTCGACGAAATCAAGGTGGCCCGTCTCGGGGCGGGGCTGGACCCGACGACGCAGCCCGCCGCCGAGCAGCCGCGCACGTGGAAGCTGGTCGAGTCCTACGTCGACACCGTCACCGGCCGGACCGTCGACGTCGATCAGCCCATCGTCGACGAGAACGAGCTGCTCACCATGTCGCAGAGCGAGGCCCTGGCCTACGGCTTCGCTCGCGGCATCGTCCAGGACGAGGGCGAGCTGCGCACGCGGTACAACCTGGCGGGCTCGCTGCCCCGGTTCGAGTTCACCTGGTCGGAGCTGCTGGTGCGCTACCTGACCTCGATGCCGGTGCGGATCTTCCTGCTGGTGATCATCCTGCTGGGGGCCTACATCGAGTTTCACACGCCGGGCGTGGGCGTGCCGGGTCTGGCGGCATTGATTGCCCTGGCCGTCTTCGTGGGGGCGCCGTACCTCACCGGCCTGGCCAGTGTTCTGGATCTGGTGCTCATCGTGGTCGGGGTGCTGCTGCTGCTGGCGGAGCTGTTCGTCATCCCGGGCTTCGGCCTCGCCGGGGTGGCCGGCATCCTCCTGATCTTCCTGGGGCTGTTCGGCACCTTCGTGCCCTCGGAGCCCGACTGGCGGTTCGTCCCGCAGTTGCCGGCCACCTGGGAGGCGATGAAGCGCGGCTTCACCGCCATGGCCCTGGCCCTGGCGATCTCGCTGGTGATCATGTGGTATCTTGCCAGGCACCTCCCGCAGATTCCGGTGGCCAGCCAACTGGTGCTCAGCGCCGAGGTCGCCCGGGGCCAGACCCTGGACGCCGGGGCGCCGGCCATCGAGACCGTGGCGGTGCAGGCGGGGGATCGCGGGGTGGCCCTGTCGATTCTCCGGCCGGCGGGGGTGGCCCGCATCCGCGGCGAGCGACGGGACGTGGTGACCCAGGGCGAGATGATCGAGAAGGGCGCCGCCCTGGAGGTCCTGGACGTGCGGGGAAACCACATCGTGGTGCGGCAGTTGGACAGTGGCGGCAGCGAGCCGGCCTGAGCTTGAACCATGGATCTGCTGCTCATCGCCATCGTGCTGTTCGTGGCCGGCGTGCTGCTGGGCATCGCCGAGATCTTCATCCCCTCCGCGGGGGTGCTGGCCGTGCTGTCCATCGGGTCCTTTGCCGGCAGCATCGTCTGCGCGTTCAAGGTCTCGGCCGGCTGCGGCATCGGCTTCCTGCTGGCTGCCCCGGTCGTCATGCTGGTCGCGGTGATCCGCGGCTTCAAGGTGTTCCCGCGAACGCCGTTCGGACGGCGCATGATCCTGCGCCGCCCGGAGGAGCAGGACCAGGCCCGGGCCGTGGACGCGGCCGGCTTCGCCGAAGCGGTCGAAAACAACCCCGGCCTGGTGGGCCGGGCAGGCGTCGCCCTCACCGACCTGCGACCCGCCGGGGCCGCCGAAATCGCCGGCCGCCGCCACGACGTCGTTTCCGAGGGCGAGTTCATCCGGGCGGGGGCACCCGTGCGGGTCGTGGCCATGCAGGGCAACCGTATTGTCGTCGAGCCGGTGACCGAGTAAGACTCACGACGACCCCGTGACGGGCGCGGTCGGAATCGCGCCCCCAATCGAAAGGATCGCCGAGATGGAAAACCTCCTGGCCGCGAGCTTCAGCGACGGCTTCTGGCTCGTTGTGGGTGTCGGTGTCGTCATCTTCGGGTTGGTGATGGTCATCATCCTGGCCACCTACCTGAAGATCTACCTCAAGGCGCTGTTCTCCGACGCCAAGGTGTCGTTCTTCGAGCTGATCGGCATGACGCTGCGGAAGGTGCGGGCCCAGTTGATCGTGGACGCCCGCATCTCGCTGGTGCAGGCCGGCATCACCTCGCTGTCCTGCCAGGAGCTGGAGGCGGTCTACCTGGTTCGCCGCAACGCCCAGGACCTGCTGACCTGCGTCATGGGCATGATCACCGCCCACAAGGCCCATCTGCCGATCGATTTTTCCATGCTCCAGACGCACCACTTCGCCGGGGGTGACGTGATCAAGATGGTCAAGGCCCTGGTGGCGGCCAGCCGGGCCAAGCTGCCCCTGGACGTGGACACCGCCCGGGCCATCGACCTGGCCGGCCGGGATATCATCGACGCGGTCAACACCTCGGTGAACCCGCGGGTGATCGACTGCCCGGGCCGGGAGTCCACCCAGGACAAGCTCGACGCGGTGGCCAAGGACGGCATCCGCCTGCTGGCCAAGGCGCGGGTCACGGTGCGTACCAACATCGCCCAGCTCATCGGTGGTGCCACCGAAGAGACGGTCATCGCCCGGGTGGGCCAGGCGATCGTCAGCGCCATCGGCTCGCGGCAGACGTACAAGGACGTGCTGGAGAACCCGGACCACATCGCCCTGAGCTCCCTGAAGGGCGGCGGTCTGGCGGCGGGCACGGCGTTCGAAATCCTCTCGGTGGATATCGCCGACATCAGCGTGGCGGCGGTGTCCGATGCGGCCAACGTGGGCGCCCAGTTGCAGGCGGAGCAGGCCGAGGCCGACAAGCGGCGCTACCAGGCGGAGGCGGAGAAGCGCCGGGCCATGGCCATCGCCCGCGAGGCGGAGATGCGGGCCCTGGTGCAGGAGAACCGGGCCAAGGTGGTCGAGGCGGAGGCCCAGGTGCCGCTGGCCATGGCGGATGCCTTCCGCAAGGGGAACCTCGGCATCATGGACTACTACCGGATGAAGAACATCGAGGCCGACACGGGCATGCGGCGCTCGATCGGCGGCGAGGATCAGCCCCCCGAGGGCCGGCCCCAGTAACCCGCGGCCGGCCGGCCGGCGTGCCGGCCCCGTCGATGGATGGCAATAACCATGGTGTGCCCCGCAGCCCTGGCCCAGATACCGAACGACGGCGAAGGCCCCGGCTGGTCGTACCTGTTCTACCTGGCCGTGTTCATCATCCTGCCGCTGATCAACGCCCTCAAAGACAAGTTCGTCGAACGGGCGGAGAAGAAGCGGGCCCAGGCCGATTCCGAGCAACTGCGACTGCCGCACGTGCCCGACGGCCGGCCCGGGGAGTCCCGATTGCCCAGCGCCCGGAGGCTGGAGCCCGGGCAGCGTACCCGGCAGGCCCCCCGCCGCCCGGCCGCGGGTCCGATGCCGGATCACGACGTGGGACCCGCCCCGATGGCCCGGCCGGCCGCTCGCCCCTCGCAGCCGGCGAGACCCGCACCGTCGCCGCCCGCAGAGAAGCCGCAGGTCGCCACCGTGCCGGTGGCCAAGCGACCACCGGCCAAGGCGAAGAAACCGGCGGCGCCCGCCGCTCGCCCGGAGCGGCCGGCCGCCGCCCGAGCTCATGTCGCCGGCGTGGACGTTCACGCCGCCGATCCCCGCGTCCGCGTCCAGGAGGGTGACCCCAAGGGGCGGGTGCACGATCAGGTAGAGGCCATCCGGGCCCGGCCGGCCCGCCCCAGCCTGCGCGTGGGGGATGCCGCCCGCACCGGTACTGTGGAGCCGGTCCCCGTGACCGTCGACCTGGTCTCCGGGCCTGTCTCCGTGGCCGAGATGCGCCGGGCGATCGTGCTCAGCGAGATCCTGCAACCCCCCGTCGCGCTGCGTGGGGCGCGGTGGCAGCCACCCCCCATGCTGTAACTGCGCCTTGCGGCGGGTGTTACCGTTTTCCTGCTGAGGCGGGGCAACTCGTGGCGAAACTAGGGGTATAAACCGGTAGGATGGACGGCCGGGGTCGGCGTGCGCAGCCGCCCGGGCCGGCCGAAGACCCGCGACCCACAGCCCTCAAACGGGAGCAGTGATGAGCCTCGGCGAGATCCTGGTCCAGCGTAAGAAGATCACCCGGGAGCAACTCGAGGAAGCCCGCAACTCCCGCAAGGGCCCCCACGACCGCATCGAACGCCTGCTCATCCAGAAGGGCTTTGTCCGCGAACGCGACGTGCTCGAGATCATCGGCGAGCAGCTCTCCATTCCCGTGGTCGACCTGGCCAGCATCAAGATCGACGCGGCCCTGCTCAAACTCATTCCGCCCAAGGTGGTCCACCGCTACCGGATGATCCCCATCAGCAAGGAGAACGGGACCATCCGCATCGCCACGGCGAACGCCTTCGACCTCTACGCCTTCGACGAGCTGCGGATGCTGACCGGCACCAAGGTGGAGCCGGTGCTGGCCTCGGAGGCGGAGATCCAGCGGGCCATCAAGCAGTTCTACGGCGTCGGTGGCCAGACCATCGACGAGATGATCGGCGACTCGGAGATTGAGGTAGTCAGCGAGGTCGACGAGCAGGACGCCGACCTGATCGAGCAGGCCCAGGAGGCCACGGTCGTCAAGCTGGTCAACGAGATCCTGCTGGAGGCCATCCGCGACCGGGCCAGCGACGTGCACATCGAGCCGTACGAGGACAAGCTGCGCATCCGCTACCGGATCGACGGCGTGCTGCACACCACCAACGTGCCGCCGCAGATCCGCCGCTTCCAGGCGGCGATCATCTCGCGGATCAAGATCCTCAGCAACCTGAACATCGCCGAGAAGCGCCTGCCGCAGGACGGCGGCTTCAAGATCAAGACCGGCCAGCGGGAGATCGACCTGCGGGTCAGCATCGTCCCCACCTCGTTCGGCGAGGGCGTGGTGATGCGGATCCTCGACAAGCAGTCGGTGCTGATGTCGCTGGACGATCTGGGCCTGGTGGACGAGGCCTTCGCGGGCTTCGACAGGCTGATCCACCAGCCCTTCGGGATCATCCTGGTGACCGGCCCGACGGGTTCGGGCAAGACCACGACGCTGTACGCCGCCCTCAACGCGGTCAAGTCCGACAAGATCAAGATCCTGACGGTGGAGGACCCGGTGGAGTACCACCTCGACGGGATCAACCAGGTGCAGATCAAGCCGCGCATCGGTCTGACCTTCGCGTCGGGTCTGCGGAGCTTCCTGCGTCACGACCCGGACGTGATCCTGGTGGGCGAGATTCGCGACCTGGAGACGGCGGAGACGGCCATCAACGCCTCGCTGACCGGGCACCTGGTCTTCAGCACGCTGCACACCAACGACGCGGTGACCTCGACCACGCGACTGCTGGACATGGGGGTGGAGCCGTTCCTGGTCTCGAGTTCGGTCGAGGGCGTGCTGGCCCAGCGGCTGGTGCGGCGCATCTGCCGGGACTGCAAGGAGCCCTACAAGCCCGACCGGGCGGAACTGCCGGAGGACCTGCTCGAGGTGATCGAGCCCGGGCAGGAGTTCTGGCGGGGCCGGGGCTGCCGCGACTGCCGCCACACCGGCTACCGCGGGCGGATGGGGCTGTTCGAGCTGCTGATGGTCAACGACGAGCTGCGGGAACTGATCGTCAAACACAGCTCGGCCACCCAGATCCTGCAGGTGGCTCGCCACCAGGGGCTCAAGCTGATGCGCGAGGACGGCTGGGCCAAGGTGTTGCGCGGCGAAACCACCGTCGAGGAAGTGAATCGCGTCACCAAGTCGCTCTAGTCTCGCGACTCGGAAGCACCAACTCCTGTCAAGCCGCAGACTTCAGTCCATCGCTGGTGGTTGTGCCCGTTCCGAACCGGCCCGGCAACGGTGCGTGGTGGGGACGCCGGGCAGGACGTGCCCGGGCCCCCGCCGCCGCCTGGGCGGGGCAGCTTCCCATAAAAAGCGCAACTCTCGGCGCTGCATATCGGGCGGTCTGCCCGCGTTTGGCGCCCAGCGGGCGGGCAGGCGGCGTTCCGGGCCGAGTCCCGGCGCCGGACCCGGCGGGTTTGCATCGCGCTGTGACTCTGGGATATGTTGCTGACCATCGACACGGGGGCTTGGGCCCGTGGGGCCCCGTTCGGAACGGGCCGGAGGGTGCGCCTTCCCCAGCCGCGGACGCCGGGCGGGGATCGCCTCGGGCTGCAATCACCGGGGCGGTGGTGGTGTATACAAGCGGGACAGGGCCGGCAACGGGCCGGTCCGGGCACACCCGTGTCAGAGCTGCGTGAGAACCGCCGGCCCCGTGGGTCGGGGATTGACCTAACTAATTGCTGCCGCTAGGGTAAGCACTGGCAGAAGGCCGGAAGGTCTTCGCCGCGGGCGGCCTCGACCAGGGAAGGTCGGACATCACGGTCTGCCGCCTGTGCTTCCCGACCTCGACGAACCCGTGCCCGGCGGCGTTTCTCACCGGCTCCGCCCAGTTTGGGAGCCCGCCATCCGGCGGGCCTGCGGAGTGGAGCGAACGTGCCCACGTTCAGCTACAAGGCGGTCGGCACCGACGGACAACCGGTCTCCGGGGCCCTGACCGCGGAGAACCGGCAGGTCGCCCTGCGGCTGCTGGAAGAGAAGGCCCTCTTCCCGGTCAAGGTGAGCGAGGGCCAGATGGCCGGCAAGTCCATTACCGGGCGGCGCCGGCGGGTCAAGCTCCGCTTCCTGACCACCTTCTACAGCCAGTTGGCCGACCTGCTCCGCGCCGGCGTGCCCATGCTGCGGGCCCTCGACGTCCTGGCCCGGCAGGACTCCAACGCCCTGCTGACCGAGGTCATCCGCGACGTGCGCGAGGAGGTCTCCGGCGGCGCCTCCCTGGCCGATGCCATGGAGAAACACCCCAACGCCTTCAGCCCCCTGCACACGTCCATGATCCGGGCCGGCGAGCGCGGCGGCTTCCTCGAAGACGTGCTCAGCCGCATCGCCGGCTTCGCCGAGCGGCAGGACGAGTTGCGGAACAAGGTCATCGGCTCGCTGATCTATCCCATCGTGCTGATGACCGCCGGCTGCGGGGTGGTCGTCTTCCTGCTGGTCTTCGTGGTGCCCAAGCTCGGCCAGCAGCTCCGGGTCGAGAACTACAACATCCTCACCCACGTCGTGATGGGGGCGGCGGGGCTCCTGCAGGATTGGTACACGCACATCCTGGCGGCGATCGTGGCGGTGATCGTGGCGATCCGCTGGGTGGTGGGAACGCCGTGGGGCCGGCAGGCCAAGGCCCACGTCCAGCTCAAGGCCCCCGTCGTGGGCCAGATCTTCACCATGGTGGCGGTGTGCCGCTTCTGCCGCATCCTGGGCACCATGCTCCAGAACGGCGTGCCCATCCTGCAGTCGCTGAAGATCTCCAAGGACTCGGCCGGCAACCCGATCCTGGCGGACGAGATCGAGAAGGCGGCCGAGAGCGTCCGCAAGGGCGAGTCGCTCTCCCAGCCGCTGGAGCAGTGCGGGCTCTTCCCGGCGGACACCATCGACATGGTCGCGGTGGCCGAGGAGAGCAACAACCTGGAGAATGTGCTCATCCAGATCGCGGATGCGAACGAGGCCCGGACCGCCCGGCAGATCGACCTGGCCGTCCGCCTGCTCGAACCGCTGCTGCTGGTGGCCATGGCCGGCGTGGTGCTCAGCATCGCCCTGGCCCTGCTGCTGCCCATCCTGACCATGAGTTCCTCCGCCATGAGCGGATGACGACGGAACCCGAACGACCGGCGATCCGGACTGACGAGATGGCGTCCTGACGTAGGAGTGAAGCTGATGAAACGGAACAGGCGAACGCGGCGCGGCGGTTTCACGCTGCTGGAAGTGCTGCTGGTGGTGGGCATCCTGGCCCTGCTGGCGGCGCTGGTGGCCCCCAACCTGATGAGGATGGGCGACGAGGCCAAGATCAAGCTGGCCGAGTCGCAGGTCGGCCGGAGCGGCAACATCGCCACGGCGCTGAAGAACTACCGGTTCGACGTGGGCGTGTTCCCCGAGACCGACGAGGGGCTGGCCGCCCTCTACGAGATCCCCGACAGTGTCGACGAGGAAGATGAGAAGTGGAAGGGCCCCTATCTGGAGGGCAACCCCGAGGACCTGAGGGATCCCTGGAACAACGAGTACAACTACCGCTCGCCCGGCGAGTTCAACGAGGACGGCTACGACCTGTGGAGCAACGGCCCCAACAGCGAGGAGGGCGACGACGACGACATCAAGAACTGGCGGGAGAAGTAGCCCGCCGGCAGCCCGCACCGGGGACGGAACGCTGGCCAGCGGACTGGCCGCTGCGGGGCTGTTCCGAAGTCGCGCCTCCCGGGGCTCGGCCCTGCCGGCCACCTGAACCGCCCGGCAGGATCGCGACCGTGAAGGACCGCACCGAATGCAGATGGGCGGACGTGCATGGCTCGAGGTGGCGGGGGCGGGCCGGGCTGCCGTGGGCTGCCCGGCACCGGCAGGTCTGCTGCGCCAGACGTGGTCCCGGCGGGGCCTCACCCTGCTGGAGATCGTGCTGGTGCTGGGCATCCTGGCGGCGCTGACCGCCGCCGTGGTGCCGGACCTGATCAGGCGGGTGGAGCAGCAGCGGCTGCCCGGCTCGGCCGATCAGTTGCGCTCCCTGCTGATCACCGCCCGGTCCCACGCCATGTTTGATGGCAAGCGCTACCGCGTTCGCTTCCCCCGCGAGGACGAGCTCGACGACGAGGGCGACGACCGCCAGCCGCTGATCGAACGCGAGGACGACCCCCTGCTGGAGCCGGGCGTGTTCAACCCCATCAAGGAGCCCTGGGTGTACGGCCGGACGCTGCTGCGCGACGTGTGGTGCGCCCAGGTGCGGCTGGGCAAGCCCACGGTGGCCAAGCTGCTGGAGGGCTATCAATCCAACGACGACCTCGAGGCTCTGGGCAAGGAGTTCGAGGACGAGGATCCGGACTTCCCGCCGCTGATCCTCGAGCCCGACGGAACCAGCAAGTGGGTCACCTTCGTGCTGACGGACGTTCCGCGGGATCGGGACATCGAGGACCTGGAGGAGGAGGATCCGGTCATCGAGGTCATCGTCGATGGGGAGACGGGGCTGATCTGGCTGCAGCGTCGCTTCCTGGAGGAAGAGCTGGACATGCTGGAGGAGCACCACTGGCCGGCCGTGCTGCGACAGGACTTCCTGCGCCCCGAGCCGCTGACCGAGGACGAGGTGCTCGAGATTCAGGACCGGGTGCTCCGTGGATAGTGCGGTGTCTCGCGAATACACCATCGTAAACGAGCCGCGAAGGGAACACCTCCCGGCGAGGTCGGGGGTTCGCGCGGACGGCGGCAGGCCTGTAGCGGCCCGGCCTGTGTTCCGCCGCCCGCGGCGGGGGCTGCGCGGTCGGCCTGCGGCAGGGGCCGGGCGGGGTTACCTGCTGCTCGAGGTGGTCATCGCCGTGGCCCTGCTGGTGCTGGGGCTCTCGACCCTCGGGGTGCAACTCCAGAAGGCTTACGACGCCGCCCGCGACTCCCACCGCATGCTGCGGGCCATGAACCTGGCCGAGAGCAAGCTGGCTGAGCTCCAGGTGGGCCTCATCCAGGACGTCGACTCGGCCATCGAGGACGACCTGGAGGAGGAGTTCGGGCCGCTGTTCCCCGACTTCGCCTGGCGGCTGCGGATCGAGCCCACCGAAACCGAGCTGCTCTGGGCCGTCCGGCTGGACATCCTCTACCAGCAGCGGGAGTACGTCGAGGAGGAGGAGTTCGACTTCGAGGAGGCGGAGGTGCTGCTGACGCTCCGCACGCTGCGGGCCACGCCGGTGACCATCGATCCGGCCACCGACTTCGGCGCCGACGAGGAGGCCATGCAGCAACTGACCGACGCCCTGGCGGGCACCGAGATCGACCCCTACTCCATCGACCTCCGCCAGATCGCCGGGCTGCCCCTGGATCAGCTCGTCGAGCTGCTGGCCGCCTTCGAGGAGGCCGGCCTGCTCGAAGGCATCAACCTGGGCAGCCTGCTGCCGCCGGAGATCCTCTCCCTGCTCGAGGAGGCCCAGGGCGACGCGGGCACCAACGGGCCGGACGAGGGTGCCCCGGAGGAGGTCCGCTGATGCCCCGGCCGCGTCCCCGCCGAGCCCTG
>Ga0180432_10007279_pt1 | contig 14102 bp, 18 predicted proteins | sample SS_ome_10_FD_132414 | JGI IMG/M metagenome (GOLD analysis project Ga0180432, IMG submission 132414) | Hypersaline lake sediment archaeal communities from the Salton Sea, California, USA - SS_1_MS_2 metaG | ecosystem: Environmental > Aquatic > Non-marine Saline and Alkaline > Hypersaline >... | reverse complement strand
TAGTGTGTACGTACACATTTTGTGTTAAGAAGTATTATTAAATTACTTCACTATTAGTATAAAAAGGCGCCACTAGTGTTGCTGACGACTAAATCTTAAAAAATGAATAATCTAGACCAAAGGCTGGAAAGAGCAAGTGATTGCCATATTCATACTCCTATTGGTTCAGATGGAAGAACAGAAATACAAGACCTTCTAGAAGAAATCTCAGAACTAGACATGGCCTGCATAACAGACCATAACAATATAGTATGGAAAGAGTGGTATCCTCTACTACAGCAAATAAATAAAAACAAGCAATCCTTAACATACACCATGCCTGGAGCAGAGATAAGCCTCCAACATGAAGGAGAAACAGTACATGTAGTCATATACTTCACAGCAAGAGACAGCATAAAAGAGATGCACAACAGAATACAACGCACACAAGACATCTTACTAAGAGAGATAAATGACAGGATCATAGACAAGTTCGACACTTCCCTACAAAAAGCAATCAATCACTTCAAACACATACCCAAAAAATACCAATTAAGCAGAGACTTAATCTTAGAGACAAGATGGCCTTACCTGATAGAAGGACATGATGCAGTAGGATTCTATTACACAGACATAATCAAGGCCATGAACGAAGCAAATGAAAGAATGCTCAAAGACAACATAATCCAAAACCCAGAACAAGGATACGGCACAAAATACAACATAGAATCATACTTCCACAAAAGAAAATCACAATATGACCCAAAAACACAAGGAATATTCCTGGCAGACTACGAAAGAATGCCCTGCAAAGAAGCAATGCCATTACTAAGCGACACAGCAGACATAATAGGCATAGCACATGCATCATCAAGACACTTAGTAAAAGAATTCAAGGAAAGAAACTGGATAAACGCAATAGGATTCATAGACACAAAAAAACACGATCTAATCATCCTCCCTGGCTCAGACTATCACGGAGGACCCTTCAGAAAGGAAAAAATAGGATATGACAAAGGCAACAAATTACCAAGCTGCGTCCAAAACCTTAAAGACAAAGGTTTCTACCTTTTCTCCTAGAAAATGGTAGGCGCAAGAAAGACAACAAGCTTCTACATACCGATAGGACGATTCACAAGAAAAAAACCCACTCTAGACAAGCTCATAAGCGACGCTGCAAAAGAATACGACCTAGAGGAAAACACAGCAATCTCGCAGATAAAAAGACTAATACCTGAAAACGAAGACATACTCAAAAGCATACAAGAGATATACAAGAACAACCTAAACTCATTAACAACATCAACAAAGATAATACTAGCAAGCATAATCTCAGAGCATGCGCAAAAAAAGCTGCTCTGGCTGAAGAACTCAAGACAAAAGCAAAAAATAAAAAGAATAGAAGAAATAATCAAAGAAGCGCAAAACAATGAAAGAACATCAGCAACACTGTATTTCCTAAAAGAACAAAAAGAATTCCTGGACTATCATGAAGATTCAGAGCCAGAAGAGATAGAAGAAAAAGACCTTGAAACACAATTAAGCATAATCAACAAGAAAAGATTCAAAAAACTCAATGAAATCATAGAATCAAAAGAATACAATTTCTTAGAAAAAATATACGAGCTATATGACAAATTACAAGAGCACCAATGGAAAAAAGGAAACAAAGACAGATGCAGGAAATTAAATGCAAAAAAACTAAGCATACTAACAAAACACATAAATCATCCAAAAAACTTCTCAAGATACTATTACAGGTATGCAAAGACCTGGCAAAGGATAGCATCATGCAGCGACAACAAGCAATCAATGCTAGAGAAATGCACAGACTCCCTGGAAAAAAGATCACAAGTAGACAGGAATTTCAATCAGATAGCATACATAGGATTAGGAGACCTTTACATAGACCTTGCAAAACTAGACAATTCAGAAAATTATCTGGAAAAAGCAAGCAAAGCATACCACACTGCATTAGAAGCAAAAAACCTCAAAAAATCAAGCATAGGAGTCATAAGCTCAAAACTAGGCAACTGCCACATAAGCAGGCTAAGGCTTGCAAAAAACAAGAAACTAAGCGAAAGATTCATCGATTATCTCCAAGCACTGAAGCACATAGCAGAAGCACACTACATCCTAGAAAGCCTGAACTCAGAAGAGACAGCAGAATACAAGAAAAAGCTAGGAACAACACTATTCCACCTAGGAAAAGACCTCATGAGATCAGAAGACCATGAATTCAAGAAAATAACAGATCTATTACGCTTCTATGACCCTATGAGCAACGAGCATTATGAGAACTCAACAGACACGATGATAAAAAGAGTGAAAAGCATAATGCTGCCGGAAAAATACTCAGCAGACCAAAAAGACTACCTATTGCTAAGAATCTTCAGCAATGCAAAAAACAGCCTTAAAAAATCAAGAAAGAGCGGCTTCAGCGAATCATTAAAGATATCAGAACAGATAGTCAGAAGCTGCTTGTTCATAGGAAGGATAATAGAAAGAATAGGGACATCAACAACAAGATCATTTGAAGAAGCAAGAACCACCCTAGAAGACATGATAGGGCAAGTCAACAAAAGAATACAAGACAAAGGAACAAGCAAAGAACTCACACACAAGCTAAGCAGATACCATAATTTCCTAGGGGAAACATACCACAGGCTCTCAAACAACGGCAACGTGCTTGAAAGGACAGAAAACAAGATCAAGTCAATACACAATTATTTCAAGACAATAGCATTAAAACAAGAACTCAAAGCAGATGCTCACCCAGCATGCTATTCAATATGCGCAACAAACTACATAGACATAGCAGAAATAATACTAGACGAAAGAGTATGCAATCAATTACCAAACATCTGCAAAAAATTAGGCGTTACAAACCCAGAAAAAAACAAATTAGCCCAGAACTGCTATGAACAAGCGATAAAACTGCTGAAACACGCAAGAAAAGCAGGAGATTACACGCCAAACTGCACAGCAAAGATAGGAAAATGCCATGCAGAACTGGCAAAACTAGGCAACAAGAACCACATACAAGACGCGATAAAAGAGATAGAAAAAGCAATCAAGAAAGACATGGAACTAGGCAATGAAAAAGACCCATACCTCCCCCCATACTGGATAAAAGCAGACCTGGCATCATTCTTGCACAAGAACAACCTAAACACGCTAGACCCAGAACAGTGCTGGAAAGAATTCATAGAAAAAAGCAACAGAGACTATCTCACAAGCATAACCAACTGCAAGGTATGGAGAGCAAAAGGAAGAGGAGCAGAACAAGTAAAAGCAATATTCAAGTCACCTGTAAAAAAAGACCAATCACTCAAACTAGAAAAGATCTTAATCGAAAGCAAGAATGCAAAGACAGACACAGGATATGAAGTAAAATGGCTGTTAGAAGAGCCTGAAATATTAATCGTCCAGTCAAAAGGCACAAAGACAATGAATGAAAGGATAAACGAGATGCTGAAGACACTGAAACTGGCGCAAAAGATAGCGCAAAAACAAAAAACAGACCTGATCTCAAAGACCTACAAGGAATTCCATGACGAGACAATGCAATTATACCAGGACGCAGTCACAGAGATGGTAAAGAACAGCAAGGCAATACAAGACTTATACAACCAAAAAGAATTGCATGACATAGCTAAAAAAGAAGGATTTGACCTGGATGATGAAGTGATAAGATTCACACTAGATGATTATCATGGCTTCACAGACAAGGCAGTAGACACATTAGAACTAAAATTCGGATACAGCAACCTTCCTAATAACACGCACATAGGGCAGGACATCTTCACAGAGATGGGCGAGCAATATGAAAAAAAGCACCTCAAAGCAGTACTAAGAGAGATAACAGAAAAATGCATCTGGCCCATGAAAGACGGATTTGACTTTGACCCAAACCTGGACAACGTGATGGTATATGATGACGAAGAAAATACAAAGGTAGCATGCGGAATAGACTTTGAAAAATTAAAAATCCGAAAATACATAGCAGGACTATGCATGTTAATCTGCTACGACAACCCAAGCATACCAAAAGAACTGTCAGAAAAAGAAGCAGGAAACTTCATAACACCAACACACAGAAAAGAGATAATAGACCACTTCATAGAACAAGAACAATTACAAGACAGGTACCAAGTGCACAGAGACGTTACAGTCTACCTTCCATTAAGGAGAATAGGACTGGCAGCAAATGAAAAAAACAAACTAAAAGAGAACAGAAAACTAACAGAAGAAGAAATAAAGCTCTTGAAAAAAAGACAATCAGATGACATTGAATGGCTAAAATCAGACGTAGCATACTCAATAAAAGATGACAAGCTAAATAATCAAGACAAAATATACTTCACAATACTGGATGACATCATAAAAAACATGGAAATCATTCCATGAAATTCTTGACATCACACAAAGGAGCCATCTTCATGGTCAACAAAGGACCGACCATATTAGTAACTATAACAGCCATCCTGTGAAGGCAATCCAATATCCTTGCATCATTAGCCTGAGCAGTCTTGAAAAACTTATTTATCTGCTTAGTCAGCTTCTTCTTCTCTTCAACAAGCTTCCTTGCCTTACCAATATTGAACTTGAAATACAACTTAAAGAAATCACTGAAAAGCTTGTTCAAGTTCTCAAAAATCCTCAAGATCTCCTTGTTATCAATCTTGATATTGTTCTCAAGAATATGCTTGCAAAGATACTTGTATTCATCACCTAAGTTCTCAACTTCCTCAACAACATAATAAGTCATAGGCAATTCCTTGATATTAGCGACACCCTTCTTGTTCATTATTCGCCTGCAATAATTCGCAAACTTGTTCACAATCACATCTCTCTCAATTATCTTCTTCAAGAGATCCTTATCACCCTGCTTCAGGCTATCCAAAGAATCATCTGAGATGGATATCAGCAATAAAAACGTCCTCTTCAGCATGCTGCTCAATTCCTCCTGCCCAAAAGTAGATATCTCCTTGATGATACAGCTGTTGTTTGACTGATGCATTATCTCAAAACCCAGCAGATCCCTCAACGAATTATCAACAGCCTGCATTCCCTCTGGCTTTGTAAAAGTCAACCGTATTGAATCAGCACCTCCTTTATACAATGCACCGATACAGCTCTGGCTGATCGGGCCACATACATCCAGATTCAGGTTGCACTCCTTGATCGTCTCATAGCCTTTATCAGTGGTAATGACAAGCTTACCCATATCCTCCTTGATATCAAGCTCATCACCTGCATGAATGCCATACTTTTTAGCCCACTTGCTAGGCAAAGAAACAGTCAAAGTTGCAGAGCCATGCTTAACAACTTTCCTTTTCATAAAGAAATATATAGATTCTAAGATTTAAATACCTTTTGACATAAATGTATACAAATGTGTATTCAAGCAGAAAGAACCTTATTTGTTATCTTCTCAAAATGCAGGCCGATTATAGCAAGCTCAACTGCAATAGGAACTGCCTTTGCCTTTGTCAGGCCTGTCTTCAACAAGAGCTTCCAATACAAGAACCTTGAATCAGAGAGCACGCCTATATGCCAGATGCTCTTCAGAAATGCCAAAATATCCTTCTTAGTCAGCCTGGATTTGGCAGTAGGCCTGTAATACTTTATGAAAGTATCAATCCTTTGATAATACTGCCTAGGAGAGTATATCCTAGAAAGCACCTGCTGATAACCCTTGACAAGCCTCTCCTTGCCCATCTTTGGAATGAAATTAAGCGTGCCATCTGTATTTTCCCCAGAAGTGTCTTTCAAAAGCCTTCCCTCTGCCTTAAGCCTGTGCCAAAGCCTTGTCTGAGGCAGTGCATTCAGCATCCCCACCATAGCTGTAACAACACCTGTCTTCTGTATAAAACTTACCTGCGCATCAAATATACTCTCTTTATCATTATCAAAACCAACAATAAAACCCCCCATGACCTGCATGCCATTCTGATGGATTATCTTAACAGACTCAGCAAGATCCCTCTCCACATTCTGCATCTTGCCACACTCCTTAAGGCTCTCAACACAAGGAGTCTCAATGCCCAAGAACACCTTATTGAAATTAGCTGCACTCATCAACTGCATGAGCCCTGCATCATCAGCAAGATTTGTGCTGGCCTCTGTGAAAAACCTGAAAGGATACTTATGCTCTTTCTGCCACTCTACAAGCGCAGGCAGCATCTTCTTAACAGCAATCTTGTTTCCGATGAAATTATCATCAACAATAAACACAGACTCTCTCCAGCCTGCATCATAAAGAGCCTGCATCTCCTTTATGATCTGCTCAGGAGCCTTTGTCCTCGGAACCCTGCCATTCATGATGATGATATCACAGAACTCGCAATTAAACGGGCAGCCCCTGGAATACTGCACTGCCATAGCAACATAATCATCAAGATCTATCAAAGACCACAAAGGAACAGGAGTCTTAGATATGTCAGGACGCTCATCTGAAGTATAAATCTCTCTTGGATTACCTTCTTTAAGATCCTTAAGAAACAAAGGCAAAGTAATCTCTGCCTCATTCAAGACAAAATAATCCACGCCATGGAACTTCTCATGCTGTGTAGTGAAAGCAGGACCTCCTGCAACAACTTTCTTGCCCATTGCTTTACATCTGTCTATTATCTCCTGCGCACTCTCTTTCTGCACAAGCATCGAGCTGATAAAGACCATATCTGCCCAGGCAATCTGCTCATCTGCCAGCTCATTCACATTAGTATCAACAAGCTTCTTGCTCCACTCTTCTGGAAGCATGGCAGCGATCGTCAACAATCCAAGAGGAGGAAAAGTAGCTTTCCTTGATACAAACCTCAAGACATGCTTAAAGCTCCAGAAAGTGTCAGGATATTTCGGATAAACCAAAAGCGCGTTCATCCAGAACAATAATCAATTTTGCTTTTTATTATTTTCGGTAATAATATCTTCCAGCTTATTCAGATTACAATAAGTAACAACACCAGTCACTTCTTGATGACCTAATTTAGCAGTCATCTCATACTGGTCACCTTTGTAAGGACAATAAAAATCAGGGTATTTGCAGAACTGCATGCCCTGCATCATATACATGTATTCACAGAATCTCATCTTTTCATCATCTTTCCGCAGTAAGAAAGCTTGTATCCTTCAGAAGGAGTCTTGTAAGGGCATTTCTCAACAGCAGAACAATACCAAACACAGCCCTGCTGCAAGCCATACACAACACCTTTTTGCTCTATACAATGCTTTATATGCGCTGGGATCCTGTCTTCAAGATCTTTTTTCATCTGACTTCACCTCTTTCTTAGAACATTCATATAATCTCAGAGAAAGCTTGTATTTCACCATGAACCTGGCAAGCCTGGACTTTCTTTTTCTCAAATACCTGCATCCATGCTCATCAAAAGAATAACAGCAGATAGGATGCTTGTAGCCAAAATCTCTTGCATAAATCGTCATGCCAAAAGGCAGTTTTTCACATATTTTCTCTAACATACTGGAAATCCTCCGAAACCAATAAATTTAAATAGAAAAAGCGCCTTTAGCAATTCGGAAGTCTGCTATGCAGCACTTTTTCAGTCAGCTGGTTCTTCGGAATCAGCTGGCTACTTCTTGAAAATATATGCGTATCCTTCTCCTCGCAAAAAATCCTTCATATTGCCTATCTTGACAATGCCGCCAATACCATCTGCATAAAACTTAAGCCTGCTAAGACCTACAAGCTCTAATTCTTCTTTACCATCTCTCTCAACAACTCTCCAGACACCGCCGCCGCTATTGCCAGGATTAATCTGAGCAGATACAAAATAAAAATTATCATCAAAATCCCTATGAGGATCGCCTTCTGAAGTTATGATGCCCTGCGTAATCTGCTTGCTCAAGTCCAAAGGATAACCAACTGCATAAACCCTCTGACCAGGCTTCACAGAATCCTCATCAGCCCATGCACCATCCCATACAGAATACTTATCAACAGCACTCTCGTCAACCTTCAACAAAGTGATGTCATCATTATAGATGAAATCAGCATCCTCAGCAGCATCACCTGTATCTGCAAGCTCTGTCACAGGATCAAAATAAACATCAGTAGCTCTACCATTTGCATCATAATCAGCTCCAGTGAACAAACCAAGCCTCTTTGACTTCAATGTGCCTATACCTACCCTGAAACCAGGCCTTTGCAAAGGCTCTGTAGATATGTAATGCAATTCAGAACCGCCTGACATTATAGTGCCCTCATAAAAACTCTTTCCCTGCGTTTCAGTCCTGCCAAAAGTCATTATATGCTCAGGTGAAGCAGTTACATGATCACAGCTCATGAACAACAAGGTCCTGTCCTCAAGATCCTTATAGACACCCACTGCAGAACCAACAAAATAAAGCTCTTTCTCTTCAGTAGTCTTGTTGCCTGCCTGATCAAAATACTCAAACTCATAAGTCGACACATTCACAAGCTTCTGGGTAGCATCAAGAATAGCCTCAAGACCTTCTGCTTTCTTCTTCTCAACCCTGTTCTCAGGCATCAACTGCAATATCTCAGCCCTAGAACTCAAAACATCATGCAATGCCCAGCCAGCAAGGCCAGTCGCAAGATAACTCGCGCTGATCAAGCCGACAGTCAAAGCATTTCTCAATTTATTCTTAAAAGACATATCAATCCCCTCCCTTGATTTTTTTCTCAAGATTAGAATATTTGCTGCGGATCCTCTCACGGATCTGCTCAGTAGAAGGAAACCTCAAAGGAAGAACACCCTTGCCCTCATACAACCTGTTTATGTTCGCATCATACAGCTTCTTAACAACAGTATAGCCTCTAATCCTCACTCTCTCAAAGAAGGCCTTGTCATCATCAGTGCCTGCAAAACACAATTCTTCTGTAGCATAGCGAATGATGTAATCCAGTATCCTCAACCTGTCTGGCTCATCATAAAATTCCCTAAGGCTGTTGTAATATTTGTAGCCTTTATCACCTAATTTATCCATAGCTTCTTCATTCATTTTTACCTCTCAAAGAAAGAGCACAACTTGGATCCTAACTTTTTTCAAAAGTCAGGAGTGGAAGCCTGCTATGCTCTCTCTATTCTTTTTTATCAAATGTCTCGTCATACATCTGGATCAATCTCATCACAAAAGGCTCGATTGAATCCTTTTCATCAGTATAATACGTCTTCTCTGAAAGCTTCTTGCCAGTATCAGCATCTTTCACAGAAGGATTAATCGTATACTTTCCTTCATCATAATCCTCTAACACAAAAATCTCAACATCAAGACCAACATCATATGATTTCTTATACGTCCTCATGCCTACATGCATCTTTTCCCAGCCATCTGGCAAGCCTGACGCAACATCATCAATAGACTCTGGCTCATCATTATTGATATCTACATCTTCCCAAGGCATCATCTATCACCTAGTTTTTTCTTTATCCACTCATTCATCTCCTTGAACTCAAGATCAGGAATCTCTTTTGAAGGAACAAACTTTCTCTCAACAACCTGCACACGAGACTTCTCAAGATCCTTCTCATCCAAAGCGCACTGCGAGCAGCTTATGACACTCTGAGGAAACTTAGAGCGCACAAGACCGCAATGCCCGCAGCTCTTTCTTATCAAAGTAGTAAACTCACTCACGAAAACCAATCCTCCTTTGCTTAGAGATCTGCATCGACTTGTTATACCTGTCAATCTCACCAACAATATCATTTTGAGATATAGGCGGGGAGCTTCTCAGAAGATATACCTCATCACGCATCTTTTTCCTGCAAACCCTGTCAATTATCTCTGCAATATCCGCACCGCTGTAACCTTCTGAGACATCTCCAAGAAGCTGGTACTTTACGGGGTTCATGAAGTTCTCAACACTTGCGAGACGCTTCCTGTACTCGAGCTGAGCCCTGAAAATCTCAGCCCGTTCATCGGCGTTAGGGTGACCAATGCAAAGCTTTATGTCAAACCTCCCCGCCCTTATCGATGCAGGATCAAGCTGTGTAAGATCAAGATTAGTGCAGCCAATAACGTAGACACCGCTGTCAGCACTCAAGCCATCCATGTTTCTCAAAAAAGTCGTGACAATCTTATGGTCTTCCTCATGCAAACCATCTCTTTTCATCACAATATCATCAATCTCATCAAAAAACAAGACAGAAGCACCATGCTTCTTAGCCAAGGACTGCGCCTTATTGAAATACTTCTGCAGATTCCTAGGGCTCTCACCATACCATTTAGTCCAGATATCAGACTGCTTCACAGGAATCACTGGAAAAGAGCAAGCATAAGCAAAAGCATTCACAAGCATGGTCTTGCCGCAGCCTCTAGGACCATAAATTAAAATTCCTTTAGGAGGCTTGCAGCCCCATCTTTTGTATGATGCAGACGCAGACAACTCAGCACTCAGATTCATCAACTCATTCTTTGCCTCATGACACCCGCCGACATCCTCCCACTTAATGATATCTTCAAGCTCTTTTTTCTTTTCTTCTTGTTTTTTTGTTTCCATCATATTACAAGCTCACCCTGATGATATGCTCATCACCATGCAATTTTATCTTAGGACTGCCTTTTCTCATCATCTCATAGCCTTGCATCTGGCCATAACTGCCCCAATGATTCAAGTAAGAGCCTCCAAGCACGAAATGCTTCTGCCCCTCGATGACCTGCTTGTTCTTCTTGTCAATCCTGTAGAATATCCTTGTGTGATGACTCAACTGATGGACGTGGCCAGCAACATAAACCTCAACATCAACCATGTTCGCGAGGTCAATCGCAGACTTGATCTTGGTGTGCGGAAGCTTTGCCCCAGAATGGCCGTGGCAAGTGTACAGCGTATAATTCTCCTTGCCTACCTTAAGATAATGCAAGACACCATCACCAAAATATTTTGTATTCAACATCTTTGCAGCAATCTTAGTGAGATTAGTTCCAGAATGCTTGAACACACGAAACTCATGATTGCCCCTGTGCATGCCTAACAACAATCCTTCATCTGCCAAAGGCTGATACAATTCAACAACATCCTCTAACTGCTTCTGCACAATCTCATCCTGCTCAAAAACACCAGCACCCACAGAATCACGCGTAGCAGTCTCCATCAAGTCACCGCCGTCAATCACATAAGCATTGTTCTCAAGACACCAATCAATATTCTTCTTAAACAAATCCTTGTCACAATACTTGCTGCCATAATGCACGTCAGTCATGTAGACCAAGACCAATTTATCTAGATCAAACTTTGCAGTATGTAACCTCATTTTTCAACCCCAGAAAAAGCAAGTTCAGCAATTGGTCCAGAACCGCGAACCTTTGGCTTCAAGCAAATTCGCGCTCACGACCTTGTGTCGTGCTGTTTGGATCCTAACTTTTTTTAAAAGTTAGTTTGGAAGTCAGCTATGCTTTTTCTAATAATTAATGAGCTTCTGATTCATATATACTTATTCCATATGCCACATATGTTATATATTTTGTTCAAGCAATATGCACATTCATGTTTACGTGTTTACAAATCCTTTGCAAGCTGCTTGACAATCTTCTCAAGCACAACAGCACCAACTGCTTTTGTGAAATCACGGACTCTTTCCGGATCTGCCTTGCTGATGCTCTCAAAAAGATCCTCAAACCAGTTATATGAATAAAACGCACAGTTCAAGTATCTTCTCTTATAGCAATTCTTTTTCGCAAACTTTTCCCTGTCTTTCTCAGACTCAAAAGTCTTAGGGCATTTTACAGATTCATAATACGGGCATTTATACGGAAGCATCTTTCCACCTCTTTAATTTACAATAAGATACGCGCTGGACAACATCTTTCACCTGATAAGGACAATACCAGTTATGAAAAATGCAGTAATGCACTCCCTTTTCCGGACAATCTCCTCCTTTTTCAATACATTCCTTAATCTTTTTCTCAATCATCTCAACCACCCTCATGAAAGTAAAGAGTGCTGCTAAATGGAGTGAAGCACAAGAACTTCAGGTAGGTAGCACACATGGAGATAGCAGCACTCTTTCAGCATCAATTACGCTCATACCACCTTATCTTCCCGCTCTTTTCCTGGTACACGCCGATACACCGCGCTTTTTTCGCACAGTAATCACGAAAATACCTGTACGCTGTCTCGAGCTGCTTTGAAAGCTTCTGCAACGCCCTCTTGTGGCTGCTCGACTTAACCTCGACAAGCACAAACTCATCATTCTCAAGCTCAAAAGCAAGATCTGGACAGCAAACCAAACGACCGTTCTCATTATAACAAGGCAGTTCTTCCTCAGACACAATCACCCCTTCTAACCCTATGATTCCAGGATTTTCCCTTATCCTGTCTTTCAGCACATCATGTTTTGATCTCTTCATCACAGCACAAAGAGGAAGTTGGAAGCCTGCCCTCTCTTATGTGTATAATGTGTGCAAAAAGATTATATATACCTAAGCCATATAACATATATGTGATATATCACTAAACTTTACGAAATGTCAGAAAATGAAATTTTCTGATCACCGTCAAAAACCAAAGGTTTTTGAGGGTTTAGAATCCAAAGAGGTGAGACACAAGGTCTCACGTGCGAAAATAATCAAGCACTGAACTTCGCACTCAAAGAAAAGCTTCAGTCATCATATCATTGGTGTTGCAAATGGACTTCCGAAAAATAATAGGTTTTGGTAAATCCAGCTTTGTAGTATCACTGCCAAAAAGCTGGACAAACAGGAACAAACTGACAAAAGGCGATGTAGTCTATCTACTGGAAGAAGACCAGAAACTGATATTAAGTGCAAAAGAAAAAGCTTTTGTAAAAGAGCCGAAAAGAATCACGATAAGAACAGACAGCAAATCAACTGAAAAATTACAAGCAGAGATAATCGCTGCATATCTCTCTAACTACGACGTGTTTGAGATAAAAGGAATAAACCTGAAAGACAATTCTCCAGAAATAAAGAAAATAATCCAAAACTTGGCAGGCATAGAATTATTAGAGCAAGATTCAAGCAAGATAATCGCGCGAGACTTGATGGACACAAGAGAGATATCAATACAAGCAATCATAAGAAGGATAGATATCATAATCAGGTCAATGATAAAAGACGCAACAAGCTCGATACACGAAGACTTCTATGAAAGCATATTTCATCGAGATGCAGATGTCAATCGATTAGTGTTTTTAGTAAAAAGAGTGATCAAGTCAGCATTCACAGACCAGAACATCGCAAAAAAACTAGGAAGAAGCAACCTTGAATTGCTAAAAGACTGGAACGTGGTATCATTACTAGAATCAGTAGGTGATGAGATCAAAAGAATAGCAAGAGAATTCAAGCAAGCAACAGGAAAACAAGTCAAAGAACTGAAGAAAATAAACGATGAACTAGGAATGCAATACTTTCTCTTGATGAAAGCATACCACACAAAAAAATTAGAGACAGCATATGACGTAGAATTAGGGCATGACAAAAGAATAGAAGCGCTGGAACAGATAGAGAAAAAAACAAAAGATTACTCAACAGGAAAACTCATCAACCACATGAAGACACTAGAAGCCAATCTAAAGAACATGGCAAGAGCGATCGTAAGCTAAAATGTGTCAGAATCTTTATAAAAAATCAAGACATATAATATAGTATGGAAGATCTAGAAAATAAGCTGTCAGATGTACAAAAATACAGTTCTTCATCACAGCCGCAATACAAAGCAGAAGAAAAGATAATAGATGAAAACACAGAAAGAATAATAGTCTCTGTAGTGTCTGCAGCAGTAGTTGCTGCACCTCTCATTGCATTGGCAAGCAAGCTGCTTCCAGAGATACCAATATATAATATCTACAAATACATACCTTTCTAAGATGGAACAGACAAGCCTTGAACAAAAAACATACACTCTTGCACAAAGATACCAGCCAATGCCAAAAAAAGAAGAGAAACCAATACCTCTGAAAACACTCAAATACGGAATGCTCATATCAGGCATAGGCACAGCCATATCTGGAGCAGCACTGCTATACTCCATGTTTCCAGATGCAATAGACAGCATAATAGAATACTTCTCACAAAGGCCTTTCTAAAATTATTAGGCAATTTTCGTAACCTTTATAAATAGACTCTTAATTCTTAAACCCACCTATGACATAATGAAGCCTGAAAAGGCTGAATGAGGTAAT
>Ga0180432_10007278_pt1 | contig 14102 bp, 12 predicted proteins | sample SS_ome_10_FD_132414 | JGI IMG/M metagenome (GOLD analysis project Ga0180432, IMG submission 132414) | Hypersaline lake sediment archaeal communities from the Salton Sea, California, USA - SS_1_MS_2 metaG | ecosystem: Environmental > Aquatic > Non-marine Saline and Alkaline > Hypersaline >... | reverse complement strand
TTCGGTACCGACGACATCAAGGTTACCACACGAGTGCGTCGGCGCTTCCGCTTCGGTATCTGCATGCGAGCTACTGCCTTCTCCTCTTGGAAGGGAAGGATCTCACATTGAGCAGCATCGGAGTGGATGGCGGTGGGGCTGACCGGGACATGATCATCCGGTACATGGTTGATCGCAAGCCTTCCGCCCCTCTAAAGGCAACGGGCCCGGAGGCGCTCCTTCAGGAGATGAAGGCAAAGTTCGACATTATTCCAATGAAACGCGGCGAGTACCGCGGGGACGATCCGCTGGACGCTGTAATGGTTGCACACACAGGTTTCGACTCTTGGCTGCCGAACGGTCCCGATTCGCAACAGATTGGGAATTCTTTCTGGGACGCTTTCTCGATCTTGCAGGAGTGCACGTCCTCCTTTTTGATCATGTCCTTCTGGGGGAAGGAATCGGCCGTTCTGGAGACCGAGCCTTCTTGGACCGGTGAGGCACGTGCGTACTCGGTTTCCCTGGGGCACCTTCCGCAAGAGAAGTTGGACAAGCTCAACAAGGACGTGAGATTGGTCATCTTTATGCAGGATCACACGATACCTGCCTTTGCCATAGAGGTTGTGTTCCCGCGCGACTGGTTTGATGAACATAGCACCGCCAGGCTCAAAGAAGCCATGGCGCGACTCATGCCGGACAAACAGGAAGTCGTCCGTGAGGCCCCCGACGGCATTGCCATCGTCTGCCCTCGGTCCTGCGAGCACTATTTTTACTTTGCGGACACCCTCACCGAGTTCCTTGTCCGGAATGAAAACGCCGACGAATGATGCCGCTGTGGTAACGCGCAATACGCGGACTCCAGAGTGGATACATTCCGAAAGTCCGCGTTTCTCTTGACAAGATTACAGGATCAACGAAAGGGGAGTCTTCAGGAACCGGCTGGGTGGCCCGGCTCGGGCGCCGGGACCTGGATGTTGAGGAGCTCGAGGAGTTCTTCTTCGCTCACGCCGAGTTCGGCCATGTTCATGTCGTCCACGTGAATCTCGACGTTCCCATCCTCGACAAGGCTGAGCGCCTGCGGCGGCTCGTGCCGGGCGACGACCTCATCGAGTGCGGCCTCGGCCTCCTCGCTCGGCGTCGGCGCGCTCGGCGCCGCCTCTTCGACGTGTGGGTAACGTGCCGCCTCCTCGACGAGGAGCGCGATCTCGCCGTCAAGCTCGACCATCCGGTACTCGCAAACCGCCAGCTCGGTGGCCGTGAAGTAGCGTAGCAGGCGCCGCAAGCGCTCCTCGAGCCGCGGCACGGCGAGCACCAGGCGCGGCGGCCGCGTCGGGTCAATCTCGGCGGCGGGGAAGAGTCGCGCGACGAGCGACATGTTCTCGATCAGCCAGTGGAGCGCCCAGAGGAGCTCGTCCACGACGGCGGCAGGTGGTTCTAGATAGGCGACGACGACGACGAGCCGCCCGTCGGGGGCGAGCGCGAGCAGGTCCACTCCCTCGCCGGGCCGGAACTCGAACGAGGTGGCGAGCACCTCGTGCGGCGGGTCCGACACGAGGAAGTGCTCGCGCACAAAGGGGAGCAGCATCGCTTTGCTCGTCAGCGGCACCGGCTTGCACAGCTTCATTGGCTCCGTGGCCTCCCTCCGGGCTCGAACACGCGCGTCACCGCCGCCGCGATGCCGCGCAGCCGTTCGACAAGGTCCGTATCTTCCGATCCCAACACGGCCGGCACGCGGCTCAGCACCGACCGGCCGATCTCGCCGCGCGCCGGCAGGAACCCGCAGTAGGCGGGCCGCACCGCGAGCCGGCGCTCGAACACGTCGAGAACTTGCTCGTAAAACGCTCGGGCCGAGGCCTCGTCCTCGACGCCCCACACGACGAGGCCGAGCTGCAAGCCGCCCGCCCAGCCGGCGGCGCCCTTGGCGACCGCGTAGCCGCGGATGAGCTCGCGCGGCTCCGGCGAGACGACGAGCAGCAACCGTTGCGCGCCCGCGAGCGACTCGTCGCCCAAGAGCAGCCCGGCCGGCGCGTTGACCACGACATAGTCCCACGCCTCGTCGGCCTGCATCGCTTCTTCGAGCGTATCGAACAGCGCCAGGGTGTGCGTCTCGTCCACGGCGAACCGTGTCGGACCCGACGCCGCGCCCATGAGCAACCGCACCGTCGGCAGGCTCGAGTCCGCATCCACCACCGCCGTGCGATGGCCGCCGCGGGCGAGCTCGAGCGCCACGTTACACGCCACGACCGACTTGCCGATCACCTCGAACCCGGACGCGACAAAGAGAACGGGGCTCGTGGCCCCGCATGGTGTCGGCGCTTCCGCCTCGTCTTGAGCCGGCCGTGGCCGGGAGAGAAACAGGTGCGATACCGATTCGAGTCCCCTCCCGAGATGCTTGCGTTCACTCATGCGTGCTTTCTGGCCGGGTCAATTACGCTGCGGACGTCCGCAGCCCTACGAAATCTCGAAAACGGAATTGTGCCCGCCGAACGCGTCCGCCACCTGGATCGGGTTACGCGGGTCGGCCAGCCACCGGCCGTCCACGACGAACCGGTACTGGTACGTGCCCGGCGGGACCGTCATCCGCCGCTCCCACGCCTCACCCACTCGATCGCACGGCTCGGGCCGCCAGTCGTTGAACGTCCCGGCGATGAGAACCTGGCCGGCCCCGTCATCCTCGTAGACGAACCGGACGCGCTCGCCCTCGACCTGCGGCATGAGCACGTCGCTGAAGAACCGGAAGACCTGTTTTGAGTCGAGCTTCGCCTCGAGGAGCAGCACCTCGCTCGCCAGCGACATGTAGTCCTCGGCGCCGACCGACGATGGCCTGTAGTCGAGGATCGTCTGCCCGAATCCGGCGGCCTCGCGCAGCTTGACCGTCCGGTGGATCACCGCGTGGAAGCACCGCTCACCGAAGTGCTCGCGAATCTCGTCGAGCACCTCGCGCGCGAGCCGGGTGCGCCGGTCGTAGATCGTCGCGAGCGCCCGCACATCGAGCTCGTTGCCCGTGTGGTCGCGTACGAGCTCGACGGTCTCCATGAGCTTGCCGAGCCCGTGGAGCGAGAAGAAGCTCCCCTCGATCGGGACGATGAGCTCGCCCGAGGCGACCAGCGCGTTGAAGGTAAGCAGCCCGATGCTCGGCGGGCAATCCACGATGACGTACTGGTAGCGGTCCCGGCTGAGCGAACAGAGCGCCTCGCAGAACCGGTGCTCGCGGCCGTCCACGCCGGCGAGCTGCTGCTCGATGGCGCTCAGGCGCACCTCGGCCGGCGCGAGGTCGAGCCGCTCGCCGGCGCCCAGGATGACCTCGCCGAGTCGGCGCGTTCGCGAGAGCACCTCGTACATCGAGGCCTCGAGCCCTTCGTGCGTCACGCCGAGCGCGAGCGTCGCATGGCCTTGGGGGTCGAGATCAACGAGGAGTGTCCGGCGCCCCTTGGCGGCGAGGCACGCCGCCAAGTTCACTGCCGTCGTGGTCTTACCACAGCCACCTTTCTGGTTGGCGATGGAAATGACGCGCACCGCCGACTCCCTTTGGCTGGTTCTCCCGCAGGAGAACTAATGAGCTGCTTGAGCAACGTCGCCGGAGGCAAGTTCGGCGCTGCTATTCAGTTAGCAACGTTGCGCCCGTTCTGTCAAGCGCTTTTTCGCTTCGGCACCCGCGCCGCCGAGAAAGGCGTTGCCCGCGCCGCGGCCGATTCCCTATAGTGACGCCGACGGCGTGCACACCACCGGCACCTGCATACGCGCACCTCGCGGCACGAAAACGATGGCGGCCTTCCTGGACAAACTCATCGAGCGTTTCGAGAAGCTCGACCCCGAGCGCCGGGAGCGGTACCTCACCAACCTCGCCCGGGAACGCGGCTTTCTCCAAAACATTTTCAACACGGTCGAGGACGCGATCATCGTGCTCAACGGCGAGCGGCGCATCATTTTCCTCAACCGCGCCGCGAGGCAGCTCCTCGGCATCACCGGCGCCGATCCCGTGAACCGCCCGCTCCTGAAGTACCTCGTTGACGGCGAGCTCCTCGCGATCTTCCAGCGCGAGCCCCTCGACGAGCCCGGCGCGCTGAGCACCGAGATCAAGGTCCGCCACCCGCGGCCGATGACGCTCAAGCTCAACGTGTTCCCCTTGCGGGGCGATCCGGCCCGAGCCGTCCACGGGATCGTCATCGTCATGCATGACGCCACGGCCGAGCAGAAGCGCCGGCGTGCCGCGTTCCAGTCCGAGAAGCTTGGCGCGCTGGCGACGCTGGCCGCCGGCGTCGCCCACGAGATCGGCAACCCATTGAACTCGCTCGGCATTCACATGCAGCTCCTTGAGCGCGAGGTCGCCGAGCTCAAGCCCGGACCGCGCCGGGAGGCGCTCGCCGCCCGCATCGAGACGAGCAAGCTCGAGATCGAACGGCTCGACGGCATCATCCGCCAGTTCCTCGGCGCCGTGCGCCCGGCGAAGCTCGACTACAAGCCGGTACAGATCAACGCGCTCCTCGAGAATTTGCTCGAGTTCGCCTACTACGAGATCGCCGGCCAGGAAATCGGCATCGAGAAGCACTACGACCCCGCGATCCCGCTCGCGCTCATGGACGAGGCGCAGATCAAGCAGGCGTGCCTCAACATCATCAAGAACGCCGTGCAGGCGATGCCCGACGGCGGGCTGCTCACCGTGACGACGAAACTCGCGGGCGACGAGATCGTCATGAGTTTTGCCGACACCGGCCCCGGCATCCCGCGCGAGCAGCTCGGCCGAATCTTCGATCCGTTCTACACGACCAAGGACCGCGGCTCCGGCCTCGGTCTCATGATCGTCCACAAGATCGTCACCGACCACGACGGGCGCATTGACGTCGAGAGCGACCCGGGCCGCGGCACGCGCGTCACGCTCACCCTTCCCGTCGTCGAGTCACAGCGCCGCCTCATCGAGGACGCGATATCGAAACCGCAGCCGATCAAATCACCAAGTTCCGGACCCCGTGAGCCCAGGCAGCCATGACCGACACAAAGATCGTGCTCATCGTTGACGACGAGGAAAGCACCCTGCGCGGCCTCAAGCAAGGCCTCGCCGACAAAGCCTACACCATCCTGACCGCCGACCGCGCCGAGGCGGCCATCGAAGCGCTCCGCGAGCAGACCGTGGACGTGATGCTCACCGATCTGCGGATGCCCGGCATGGACGGCCTCGAGCTGATGAAGATGGCCAAAAAGATCAGCCCACATACCCAGACGATCATGCTCACGGCGTACGGCACCGTCGAGAACGCGGTGGACGCGATGAAGCACGGCGCGTTCAACTACCTCACGAAGCCGGTGAACCTCGACAACCTCGAGCTGCTCGTCAAGCAGGCGATCGAGACCCGCGAGCTTGTGACCGAGAACATCGAGCTCCGGCGCCGCCTCGAAGAGAAATACGGGTTCGAGAACATCCTCGGCGGCTCGGCCGCCATGGAGCGCGTCTTCGAGAGCGTCCGCCAGATCGCGCCCACGAAGGCGAACGTGCTTCTGCTCGGCGAGAGCGGCACCGGCAAGGAGCTCATCGCGAACGCGATCCACGCCAACTCGCCGCGGCGCGAGGGGCCGTTTGTCGCCGTGCACTGCGCGGCCCTCGCCAAGACGCTGCTCGAGAGCGAGCTCTTCGGCCACGAGCGCGGCGCGTTCACCGGCGCCGTCGCGAGCAAGCCGGGCAAGCTTGAGCGCGCCGACGGCGGCACCCTGTTCCTCGACGAGATCAGCGAGATTGACCTCGACGTCCAGGTCAAGCTCCTGCGCGTGCTCGAGACGTGGGAGTTCGAGCGCGTCGGCGGCCTCAAGCCGATCTCGGTGGACGTGCGGCTCGTCGCCGCGACGAACCGCGAGCTCGACGTCCTCGTCAAGGGCGGCGCCTTCCGCGAAGACCTCTACTACCGCCTCAACGTCGTAAGCATCACCGTGCCGCCGCTGCGCGAGCGCCGCGAGGACATCCCGATTCTCGTCGAGGCCTTCCTCGCCGAGTTCGCCGCCGCCAACCGCAAAAAGGTCACCGGCATCACCGCCGAGGCGCTCGATGCGCTCACCGCCTACGACTGGCCCGGCAACGTGCGCGAGGTCAGAAACGTCATCGAGAGTCTCATCGTGCTCACCCAGTCGCCGGAGATCACGCTCGACATGCTCCCGGCGCAGTTCAAGGCGCCCGCCGAGCCACCCGCAGCCGGGGCGCGACGTCCCGGCTCGGTCCTCTTGCCGCCGGGCACCTCGCTCCAGGAGGCCGAGCGCTTGCTCATCGAGGAGACGCTGCGCAAGACCGGCTCCAACGTCTCGCAGGCCGCCAAGCTCCTCGGCGTGAGCCGCCGCACGCTCCACCGCAAGATCAACGAGTACGGCATCCGCGCCGAACGCGACGACGCCAACCCGCCCTCTTGAGCCGCCCGTCCTGTCCTTGACATTTCCGGGCGTTCCGACGATGATCGCCGCTCTGTGCGCAACATCACACCGAGGAGAAAAGAGGCATGGTCGAGGGCTCGGCGCTCCGGCGCGGCATGGTCATCCAGCATGACGGTGAACTCTGCATCATTACCGAATACCAGCACGTCAAGCCCGGCAAAGGGCCGGCCTACATGCAGGTCGCGATGAAGAACCTCCGAACCGGCCGCCTCCAGCGCCAACGGTTCCGTTCCGGCGACAACGTCGAGCAGGTTTACCTCGAGAGCCGGCCGATGCAATACATCTACAGCGACGAGGCGCACGACCACTTCATGGACCAGACCGACTACGAATCGGTCATCATTGACGCCGACGTCGTCGGCGACGCCCGGGACTACCTCGTCGAGGGGATGGTCATAGAGGTCGGCATGCACGAGGGGCGCGCCGTCACGATCAACCTGCCGACGAGCGTCGTGCTCGAGATCGCCGAGACCGAGCCGGGCATCAAGGGCGACACGGTGAGCGCCGCCACCAAGCCCGCCAAGACCGTCACCGGCCTCGTCGTGCAGGTCCCGCTCTTCGTCAACCAGGGCGAGCGCATCAAGGTGGACACCCGCACCGGCCAGTATCTCGGGCGCGACTGAGGTCGTCGAGAGGATCTCAGCCCGGATTTCTCACGTGCCGATCGCGCGATGGCGCTCGGCGCGATGGAAGGGCGTTTCCAAGAAGCCGTTATGCCCCTGACTGCAAGTGGTCTCATCGAAAACACAGTGCCACATACGGCCTTTGGGGTTTCGGCCTTCGGGCAAGCACTCGAGTCGGCTTGAGTCAAGGCCGACGCATGAGTCCAAGCCCCGTCAGGGGCGATTGGAAGTAGCCTCGGGCGCGTGCCCTGCGGAGCCTCGGCGAAGCAGGGCCAGCCCGTGGACTCAGGATCCCCAACAAGACCTGAGCCCCGTCAGGGGCGATTGAGCTTGGACCGTATGCATTCTCAATCGCCCCTGACGGGGCTCGGGGTGTTTTTCGTTCGCTTCCCACGGGCTGGCCCGCCTCCGGCGGGCCGGCGCCCGAGGCTACTCCCAATCGCCGCGAAGCGGCTCGTCGAGAAAAACCACACGTGCATGGGCTGTGAGAAATGCGGGTCAGGCGCTGCGGAGCACTTCGGAAGGATTGAGTTTCGCGGCGTGATTGGCGGGGCTGATCCCCGCAAAAAGCGCGAAGCCGATCCCCATCGCCAGGCTCAACGCCACGAACTCCCACTGCGCGATGAAGAACGTCTCCGGCGCGTACGCCATCTGCCGGAGCGCCGCGTGCGCCAGCGCGTCGGCGCCAACCATGGCCACCCATCCGAGCGCTAATCCCGCCACGCTCCCGATGAGCCCGATCATGAACGCCTTGAGCAGGTAGATGAACCGCACGTGGGCCTGCCGCGCGCCGACCGAGCGCAGGATGCCGATGTCCACCCGCTCCTCGTAGACGCTCATCGTCAGCACGTTGAGGATGCCGACGGCGGTGATCCCCAAGATGATGGCCACGACGAGCACGAACGCGAAACGCACGAACGTGGTCACCGAATTGATCTTGTCAATCGTCTCCTTCTGCGAGACCACGTGCATGTCAAACGCCCGGTCGAAGCTGGCCACCATTTCGTCGGCATCGGCGCCGAGATAAGCCGCATAGGTTCGGATAACCTTGTGGGCGTCCGCCTCGGACGCCGTGCGGCGGATCGCACCCGTCTCGATGGCGCCGATCGTCTTCGCCGCGAGTTCGGTCGCCGCCGCGACCTCCTCGACGGTAAGCTTCTTCGCTTCGCGCAAGGTCCGAAGCCGCTCGCCGACGGGAAGGAGCACCTCGCGCACCGGCTCAACGTCGGCGACCGTGCGCGCCTGCACGATGAGCTCCTGGTACACGACCGGCACCGGGTCCCTGAAATAGACCTCCTCCCACAGCTCGAGGTACTTCGGCGGCACCGACAGCCCAAGCATCTCGACCCGGTCCGACATCCCGACCACCTTGATGAGCGCGCCCTTGGCTTTCGTCTCGTCCTGCCCCTGGGCGAAGTCGGTGTCCACGCCCATGCGCATATACATGTACTGGCCGACGAGGCTGTCCTCGCCGATCCGCGGCGAGAGGCCGCGTTCCCCCGAGCCCGCGTACGAGACGTTGTAGGCGTGCACGAGCTTGCGCGAGAGCACGGCCGGCACGAACCGGCCGTCCACGTCCGCGATGTCCATCCGCGCCCGCAACAGCGCCTTGTTGATCTCCTTGTCGAGGCCTTCGGAAATCGGCAGGGTGTCGTACGCTCCTTCCGGGCGGAAGACGTATTCCGAGACGTCCTTGACGTCACCCTCGAGCAGCGCCGCCGGATAGCCGTACACGACCGCCTCGGTGAAAAAGTGCGCCTTCCCGATCCCGAGGATCCACCCCTCGACCCGCGTCGGGATCCGCTTGAGCGTCTTGACGCCGTAGACCCGCGCCACGCCGGGGATCTGCTCGACCTGCTCGATCGTCTCGTCCGTGAAGTCTCCCCGCAATGGCTTCTTGACGACCAGGTTCTCCACGCGGCGAACACCGACCCTCTTGGCCGCTTCTCGCTCGAGCCACCCCAAGGGTTCCTCGGTCTCGGCCGGCGTCGCGGTCATCTCGGTGATCGGGATCGAGCCGACGAGCTCCTTGAGGATCGTCTTGCGCATCCCCTCGGTGAGCGAGAGCAAGAAGAGCAGCGCGCTCACGCCGATAACGATCCCCAAAAGATTCAGAACGAGCCGCACCTTCTTGCTGAGCAAGTCGCGCACCGCCATGATCACGAGATTTCTCTGCAATGCTGCACGCATCGTTCAGCGCCCTTCTGCGCCGCGCAGCGCGGTCACGCTGCGGCGAATCGCCTCGATGTCCTCGGGCGTGTTCTCGCGCACGCGCCCGCCCTCGAGCGTTACCACACGGTCCGCGTACTCGAGCAACGTCATATCGTGGGTGACCATCACGAGCGTAATCCCACGCTCCTTGTTCAGGCGCACGAGGAGGGCCATGATGTGGCGCGCGGTTTTTGGGTCGAGATTGCCCGTCGGCTCGTCAGCGAGCAGCACCTCCGGCTCGTTGACGATCGCCCGGGCGATCGCCACACGCTGGCATTGCCCCTCGGAGAGCTGGATCGGTTTGAAGTGCATCCGGTCGGCGAGCCCCACCGCCTCGAGCGCCGCCGTGATGCGCCGCCGCGCCTCGCCGCGCGACACCGAGGTGAAAATAAGCGGGATACGCACGTTCTCGAACGCCGTGTAGATCCCCTTGAGATTGAACGTCTGGAAGATATGCCCGACGACCTTATTCCGGTAATCCGACAGCGCCCGATCGTCAATCCGGCAGATGTCGCCGACGCCCTCGACCTCCATCGCGCCGGCGTCGGGCCGGTCGAGCGCGCCGAGCATGTTGAGCAGCGTCGTCTTGCCCGAGCCGGACTCGCCGAGCACCATGACGAACGAGCCGCGAGGCATCTCCAGATCAATCCCGCCGAGCACGTCAATGCGCTCGTCGTCCTTGAAGTAGGTCTTCGTGAGGTTCGTGATCCGGATGCCGGCCATAGGATTAGTTCGCCGTCGTGTTGCCCCCGCGGCGCGGCGGCGATGGCTTCGCAAACACCGACTCCCGGCCCGTGCCGAACGCCTCGAGCGCGACCGTCAGGTTCTCTTCGTAGTAATGGATCTTGACCGGGTAATCCGGCAGCTTGACGCGGGAAAACCACACGTGCGCGTAGCGCCCCTTCTCGACGGTGATCTTGTAGCGCCGGCAGAAGAATTGGCCCCGGACGATCTCGGGCGCCTCGCGGCCCGCGGCGTGGACCTCAATGCGCTTGAGCCGGATTCGCTCCTCGCCGTCGGGCCGGAACGGCTCGAGCAAGAGGTCGCTCGTGCCGCGCTGCGCCTCGGCGGCCGGCTCACGCGCCTCGATCGTGCCGTCGGCGAGCCGCTCGCGAAGCGCGAGCAGCGCGCCGTCGGCGAGCGACACGTCGAGCTGCGTCCAGGCCTTCCGGAATCCCCGGTCCTCAACGATCTCCTCGATCGTGATCATCTCGTCGGTCTTGGCCGCCACAAGCAGCGTATGCGCCTCCTTGTTCGTCCAGCGGGTGAGCACCCAGTCTCCCACCTCGAGCCGGCGGAAGACGTCGAGCATGCACGTCGGCGGCGCCTCATCAGCTGCAGCGCTCGCGTCGCCGTGCGTGTCCGTCGCCGCTTCCGTGCTTTCCGATTCGCCCGCCTCGCCCTCGCCGCCACAGGCGACACAGGCGCCGGGCACGGCGACGAGCACGACCGCCGCCAGAAATACCCTATTGAGCAGCGCCCGCATCGTCGCGCCCTTTCGTCTTCGTTGTAAACACGATCGAGGTCACACGCTTCGGTGGCTTCTTCTTCGCCCGGCCTCTCGTCTGTTTTCCCCCGGACCCCGGCTCAACCTCTTTCCTCGTCCACCAGTCATCCTTTCTCATCTCCTCGAATTTATCCACGGCCAGCCCGTGCTTCGCCTTGTCCGCGACGTGGTCCGAGAGCGTCAGCGTGTACGTGCATCGCGCCTCCATCCCGCCCGGCACCTTGATGAGGAGCACACAGCCGGTCGGGTCAAAGAGAAACGAGGCCCGGCGCAACAGGTTTTGTCCGTCGTCGCCGAGCTTGGTGGAGTTGCCTTTGCGCAGGGCCATGGTCGTGTGGCTGACCGTGGCGGGATCAATCGGCTTGTCGAATCGTACCCAGATCCGCCCGTCGAGCGCGGCCTCTTCGAAGTTGTTGGGCGGATGCGTCCGCACCACCACCGGCGAGAAATGGCGGCCGTAGTGCTTGCCGACCCACGCGTGCCACCGCTGCTCGAGCACTTCGACCGAGGGGGCCACGCCCTGGAACGTCAGATCGAATGCCTTGAGGGGGTCCTTCGCCAGGTCGCGTTCGTTGTACGACATGATGTAGTTTCGCAGCCGCTGCCGGCCGTTGGGCACCGTCGCTGCGATGAATGCAATGAAGCTGTACGACTCGGCATAGTGGAGCAAAACCTGCTCGTCGTACTTCATCTTGGTGAGCAGCTTCTCCAGCGAGATCTGCTTCTTCTCGTGGAGCGACCAGAACAAGAACTTCTCGAAGTCTTCCCGGCGCTCAGCGTTCGCGGTCATGTACTCGGCCAGCCCCTCCTGAATCCACACGGGGGTGGGGACGAGATCGCCCCGTCGGCCTTCGAAGTACTGCCGGTTCGACATGTCGGTAATGAGCAGGTGCATCAGCTCGTGCGGCAGCGTGCTTGTGAGCAGATCCTCATCCTCGTACGAGATCACGAGCTTGATCTTCCGCCCCTTGTAGCGACACTGAATCTGCACGCCGCCCGTGCCGAACAGCATCCACGTCTTGAGATAGGACTCCTCGTCGGGATAGATGAGGAGGACCGCGGGCTGCTTCCAAAGGATCGAGGTGCTGAAGAACCGCTGGGCCTTGGCCCGGCACCGGAGCGCCACATCCAGCACCTCCTTCGCCCTCTTCTCGTCCCCCCCATACACGATGAACTGACGCCGCACGTCCTGGGCTGGATGGTCGGTGTCGAGATACCGGTCGAACCGAAGCTGGTCGAGGAACGGCTTGAGGCTGTCCCCGGTTGCGGCGTACGCCGGCGGCGACGTACCAAGCCACGCCGCCCCGAGCACCACGCCGATCACGACCGCCACAGCAGTTCGCATGCGTCCCTCGCTCGTTTAGTACACGACAATCTTGCCCTTAATCCTCTCGAAGATGCCCAGGCCGATCCCCGGCACCTTCATCACATCCTCGATACAACTGAACCGATGCTCCGCCCGGTAGTCAATGATGCTCTCGGCCCGGGCCGGGCCGATGCCGGGCAGCGTCTCCAGCTCGGCCTGCGTCGCGGCGTTCAGATCCACCAGGCCGTCGCCGGCCCCCGTACCCGACGACACGCCACCCGAGGGGCCGCCGCGCACAGGCACGACGACCTTGTCGCCGTCGCTGAGCCGTGCCGCGAGGTTCAACGCGTCCGGGTCGGCCTGGCTCGTCGGCTTCGCCTGCTTGACCGCGTCATGGACGCGCGAGCCGAACGCGAGCCGGTACACGCCCGGCGCCTCGACCTCGCCCGCCACGTGCACCGCGATCGTCGGGCCGCCCGTGCCGCCTGTCTCATTGCCTTGGACGGACCCAGGAGCGCCCGTGTTCACATCGAGATCAACGGGCACGCCCCGCTCGTGCGGCCCGCGCGCGACCGTCACCCCGACGATCACCGCTGCCACCACGAGCACCAGCGCCCCGATCGCGAACGACTCCTGCTTCGTCAGCCCGAACATGTCTCCCCCAGGGCTACTTCACGACGATATTCACCAAACGGCCGGGGACGATCACGGTCTTGAGGACCTGCTTGCCGTCGGTGTGGCGCTTGACGTTCTCATCGGCGAAAACGGCCGCCTTGACGGCCTCTTCCGACGCGTCGGCGGCGACGGTCACCCGGGCCCGCACCTTGCCGTTGACCTGCACGACAAGCTCGATCGTCTCGCGCACGAGCGCCGCCGGATCGGCTACCGGCCACGACGTGCGCAGGATGCTCTCCGCGTTGCCCATCCGCGACCACAGCTCCTCGCAGATGTGCGGCACGATCGGCGACAGCAGCACGACCACCGTGCGCAGCGCCTCGGCGAGCACGGCCTCGCCGGCGCCCTGGGCCGTCTCGGAGGGCCTGCCCTGAGCTTGTCGAAGGGCCGCCTCGTGCCTGTAGATCTCGTTCACGAGCTCCATCGAGGCGGCGATCGCCGTGTTGAAATGGAAATCGCCTTCCATGTCGCGCGTGAATTTTTCGATTGTCTCGTGCGTCGCGCGGTGGAGCTCTCGCGCCGCGCCCTCAAGCCCATCACTCGCGACCGTCGGTGCCCGATTGAACTTTTTGAGAAGATCCATGTGGCGCACGACCACGGTCCAAAGCCGCTTGAGAAAACGGAAGCCCCCCTCGACGCCGGCGTCGTTCCACTCGCTGTCCTTCTCGGGCGGGCCGATAAAGAGCGTGTAGAGCCGTATCGTGTCGGCGCCGTAGCGCGCGATGAGCGCGTCGGGCGGCACGACGTTGAACTTCGACTTGCTCATCTTCTCGAGCGTCGTCTCGACGAGCAGGCCCGTTGTCTTGTCCACGAGCTTGCCGTCGCGTTCCTCGACCTCGTCGGGCGGGATGAAGCCGCGCGTCGAGTGGTACGACTGCTTGCAGACCATCCCCTGCGTGAAGAGCCGCGCAAACGGCTCGTCGAACCCGACGTGCCCCATGTCGTAGAGCGCCTTGGTGAAGAAGCGCGAGTAGAGCAGGTGCAGGATCGCGTGCTCGATCCCGCCGATGTACTGGTCCACCGGCAGCCAGCGGTTCGCGACGGACGGATCCCACGCGCGCGCGCCGTCGTGCGGGCTGAGGTAGCGCAGGTAGTACCAGCTCGAGTCCACAAACGTGTCCATCGTGTCCGTCTCGCGCCGCGCCGGCTTGCCGCACGAGGGGCAGGCCGTCTCGACGAACTCGCGGCACTCGACGAGCGGGTTGCCGCCGCCGAACGTCACCTCCTGCGGCAGGAGCACCGGTAGCTCGTCTTCCGGCACCGGCACGATGCCGCACGCGTCGCAATAGACGATCGGGATCGGCGCGCCCCAGTAGCGCTGACGGCTGATGAGCCAGTCGCGCAGCCGGTACTGCACCACGCGTCGGCCCGTGCCGCGCTCGGCGAGCCA
>Ga0180432_10007276_pt1 | contig 14105 bp, 14 predicted proteins | sample SS_ome_10_FD_132414 | JGI IMG/M metagenome (GOLD analysis project Ga0180432, IMG submission 132414) | Hypersaline lake sediment archaeal communities from the Salton Sea, California, USA - SS_1_MS_2 metaG | ecosystem: Environmental > Aquatic > Non-marine Saline and Alkaline > Hypersaline >... | reverse complement strand
TTATGATTAATTCTATTTTATCTATTTTATGGCCAATAGCTTCTAAATCTCTTATTCTGCTTTGAACTTGCTTGAAAGGATCGTAATTGCAATGAATTGACCGCATGGCAGCAGGCTCTTGACCAGTATAAGATTGAGCAACTTTCTCCCCAGGTTGGGATGCTTCACCAGGACAATAGATACATGTACCTGGACAAGGTAAGGGTTTCGTCATTATGGCAATGATTGAAACGCCTGATAAGGTTCTCGTCGATCTCCTTTTAAGAAGTGGCGTTATCACTAGTTTTTCGTCTTCAGTAGCCATATTAAGGATTGTCGCATTCTTAATGACGCCGTGATATGAAAATTTTTTGGCAAATTTACCCTTAAGATTGGTTATTTTTGACTTATTTGTATCGGGATGAGCAAGAAGATAATTAATTGTGGCTCTGGCTATTTTTTTAACCGTTTCAGCATCTTGTTCTTCTTGCTGCGTCATTCAATTCAAGTAAAATTTGTTTTTTCTTAAAAATGTCCTTATATTCTCTTCAATCCTCTATAAGTCTAAAACTTTTTGTATAAAGATATGAATTCTGCTTAAATAATTTGTAAAAGTGCAGAATTATTTATTATGAGACGCTCTTTCCGCAATTCTTTCTTTGCTTTGATAAATCACGTTCCAAAGATTTCAATATGATCAACGTTACATTTTTTATAGAAAATGAAACGTTAAAAAATGCACGAAGTGGTAGAAAAATGGAAAAACCAAAAATATTAAAAATATGCGTATTTGGGAATCGTGGAGTAGGAAAATCTAGCTTTATCAATCAATGTTTTAAGAAATATAATCCTGAAAGCTTTGGAGCATCTCCTAAAAATACAATTGGAGTTGAATTTTTTCAAGACAATTTAGAGGTTGATGGGATTGTAGTAAAATTGCAGATTTGGGAACTTTTAGGAGATAAACGGTTCTGGTCTATTTACAAGAATTACGTGGCAGGATCTGCTGCAGGTATCTTTATTTATGACATGACAGATAATTCTAGTTTAAATGATCTGGATAAGATTTTAAAAATTTTAAGAAAAGGCAAATACAATGCTAATCTTCCAATTTTGATGGTTGGGAATAAGGCGGATGTTCAAGATAAAAAGAAGATTTCAATCGAATATGCTTCAAAATTAGCATCATCGAAGAGCATGATTGGACCAATAGAAATTTCAGCGATGAATAACGCCAATGTAAAAGAACTTTTTATTAATTTAACCCGAATACTTTTAAAAATAGATCCAAAAAGACATCTAATAAACGTCTTCAAAAATAAATTGGACATGAGAATATTAATTTTATTAAAAATATTTGACGAATTAAGCATGACCAACTTAGCTTATCAAACGGGAAAAAGTAAAGCAACAATATCTCGTAGAACAAGGGAATTAGTTCGATTAGGCCTAATCAATTCATTTTCAAAGGATGATGAGCCTCAAGCGGGGAATATAAAGCGAAATTATTACAAATTAAATAAAAATTTTGATGGTTTATTGGAGATAAAAGAGTATGACCTGAAGGATATAATATCTAATGATAAATGGGAGGATTTACTTGAAAATCTAACGATGTATTCGTATTATTATAAAAAGATTAAGTTTATATCTGATCACATGAATGACTATGTCGAAGCAATAGAGAATTTACTCCTTACTTCTGTTGCAATGGAACAATTGTCCATGATTGAAGTGATTACTTTATTAATGGAAACTTTAGAAAATAATACGATGAATGTTCGCTTTTTAACTGAGGAGCAATACAAGGAAGTTCTAAATCTAAATAAGGAATATATTGATAAAATAGATAAGATTTTAAAAAAGGAAGAAAAAACAGAAAGACCTTTTTTATACATTAATTTACTCCTACCCATATTAAATATTACCAAATATTCGGTTAAATACGGTTCGCACTTACTAAGATTGCGTCCAAGCTAAATATAATTAAAAATTATTGTGATTTTTTCTTTCCCGAAAAATCTTTTCAATGATAGATTTATCCGTTTCAATATCAAACTAAGAGGTTAGGTTTTATTTTTTAGAAATCAATCCCATGAATATAATGATAAATACTATGACATCAAAAGTTTCTGCGATCATTATATATAAGACATTTTCTCCGAGCAATCTTTGTAGCACTGGTCTTAAAATGTTTGAAAAAAGATATAATCCGAAACCTATCATTAATATGAAAGGATTTACCGAGGAAAGGCGGTCATTTTTCCAGGCAAAATGAAACAACCAAGTTGCAATGATTAATGAGGGAATGATAAATAGTGGCAGGAGCATTCCAATTAAAATTATACTATTAGCGATCATTAGAAGGATTAGTTCAGCGATAATTATTCCTGCGAGGATCCAATTCCTTGTATTTTTTATATTTTTCTCGTCTTTGTATTTCTCCTTTCCTTTGAGTGATAAATTGTATAAAATCATATTGATGCCGAGATATAACAAAGGAATAGCAACAAAGATGATTGGGATATAACGAATTTTTAAGAAAATAACCGCTTGTTCATCTGGGATGACCATGAATGTTAAGTTTTGCAATATATCTAATGCTTTTCCGAAAGAAATTGTCAAAAACATGAACCCTATCAAACATGGGATGTCGTTTAAATAAACTTCTTCAGATTTAAGCCAATTAAAGAAGATAAAGAATGTTAATATGCTCATAATTGATACTCTTATCAATATGATAATTAATACCATAAGAGATCCTTCAACGGTTAGTAATGTATGGATTATTAAATCAGAAAAATAAAAGAAGGCAACTACTATTCCAATAATACCTATAATCGTTATGATCAATAAAAATAACGCATAATTCCTTTTTTTTGGATTCCAATTTTCCTGTAAACTTTCTAAAACCATTTTCTATTCATTCCCAAATTATTATTATAATTATCAAAATTAGTATTAAAAAAATCAATATTAACCATGATAAATATGAACTTTAATATTTATTCATGCAAATGTTTTAAAAACCCTCTTTTTTTTAATAGAAAAAGCAAAAAAGATCTATAAAAAAGAGAATTTAAGAGGTCTTTATAACTTATTGTGAAATTTTCTTACCTGAAAATTCTCTCGTGAATTTACCGAAATCATTCATTTCTCTCAGTTCTACCGAAGTAAAAACGGGACCATCCTTACAAACCAAAGATCCAATGGGATCTATAGCACATAATCCGCATAATCCGCAACCACACCTCATGATTCTTTCAAGACTTGCGTTTATTTCGATGTCCTGTTCATTGCATATTTGAAAGAGTTTATGCATCATTACTTCAGGACCACAAGTATAAACAATAGTATTTTTTAACTCGTCTGGCTCTAGATCCATGAGAGCGTTCTCAAATATTTCAGTTGCGAAACCCTTTTCGCCATAACTTCCGTCGTCTGTACAATAATTAAATTCCGAACCCTCTCGCTTGAGGTCAAAAAACTCGTCCATAAAGATTAAATCGTTTTCAACTTTCGCGCCTTCAATTGTCGTGAATTTATACCCCAATTTAACTAGTTCAGATGCAAGAAATCTCAGTGGAACCATTCCAATTCCGCCTCCAATTAGAAAAATCTTCTTATTCTTGTCTTGAGGGATTTGAAAAGCATTACCTAAAGGACCTCGAATACCAATATAGTCTCCAATTGTTAACTCGTGAAGTGCGTGAGTGCATTCTCCAACGTCTTTTACAGTTATTGACCATTCACCTCTTTCGTTATATGACGATATTGACATTGGAACCTCGTCAACTCCAGGTATCCAAACCATGACAAATTGCCCCGGTTGAGGAGATTTTGTGCTCGCTTTTTTAAAGACAAACGACTTGACACCTTCGCATTCGTTTATTATTCGCTTAATTTGTACTGTTTGAATCGTATTCTCAGTCAAAATCGGGCACCTCCTGGGTTTTAAACTCGTGGGCTAATCCTTTAATATCATTAATCGATTTAAATTCGTTATCTTTCAGATATCTAACCATTCCTTTGTTAATTTCTGATATGATTTCTGGTCCTTGATAGAGAGCAGTACCAACTTGTACTGCGGAAGCCCCTGCGAGAATAAACTCAATTGCGTCATTCCATTCAAATATTCCTCCGCACCCGATAATTGGTATTTTCAATATCTTGTAGAGATCGTATACTTTTTTAACCGCTATAGGATGAATTGCTTTTCCTGACAAGCCTCCACTTCCATGAGCTAAAATTGGTCTTCTCGTATTTACATCAATTGCTAATGCAGCAAGAGTATTAATCGCAACTACTCCATCAGCGCCACCTTTTTCAGCAGCAAGAGCAATTTCCCCTATGTTGGTCACGTTGGGATTGAGCTTGACAAATAAAGGCACGGTTAGTTCCTTTTTTAACATTGACACTATATCATATGTCAGGTTTCTATCGATTCCTATCGAAGAAACTTCTGCATGTGGGCACGAAATATTGATTTCTATGGCATCTGCGCCTCCCTTTATTGCTTTTCGTGCCACTTCTAAATAAGTTTCATTCTTATCTCCAAAAACACTCACGATCAATGCGATTCTTTCTTTTTTAATTTCTTCAATTTCGGATATAAAATCATCGATTCCTGGATTTCCAAGACCAACGGCGTTCATAAAGGTTTGGGGATAGATTTCTATTATAGAAGGATTTTTATATCCTTTCCGTGGCGTTGGTCCTATCGATTTAGAAGTAACAGCCCCAGCTCCAGCATCTATGATTCTTTTCATCGAAGAAAAAGACACTCCTAGTATACCCGATGCTAAAATGATTGGAGATTTTAATTGTAATCCGGCTAAGTTAATATCAATTGACATTTTTTTAAAAGAAATAATGTTTAAAGTTATATAATCATTATTAATAAGCAATTATTAAGAAGAAAGGTATTTAAAAAATGAAGTGCTACATCGTGGATACATTAAGTGGCTTATTTGCGTTGGATGATTCTAGCAACACTATAAACTTCTTGGATTTTAACGACGACGACCAACAAATACTCGAGTTCTACAAGGCGGTGGAAAATGGTGAATTAAAAAAAGACTTAAAAGATCTACTTTCAGAATTGAACAACTCTGGATTCAACGAGTTCATTTTCGACAATGCTAAGTTAAAGCTTTTAGTATCTCAAGAGTTAGATTACGAAAGTGTTCTAGAAACAAGCTCACTAGAGTTCAAGAACTACAGGCTTGCCCTAGAAACTCAGTTAAAAAGCATTGGAATAAAGAAGTCTAAAGAAGATATTAGTGCGAGACACAAAAAAATTAGCGAACAGTTAATTAAAATGCAAGTAAGTCAAGCTGGAGAGCAGGGCGATGTAGCAGTCATTCAGATCATAGAAACTTTAGACATTCTTAAAAAATCGATTAGCTTATTTTCGGTACGGCTTAGAGAATGGTATGGCTTGCATTTCCCAGAGCTTACAGATAAAGAAATTGAAGATAACATCATTTTAGCGAGATTAATTTCGGTTTTGGGTCATCGGAATAACTTTACTAAAGAAAATATCACGAAAGATTTTGAATTTAACGATGAGAGGATACGATTTTTAATTGAAAACGCTTCGATTTCGATGGGCGCAGAGATTAACCTCAAAACTGTTAAAGGATATGCTGATCAAATCTTGAGTTTAGATTCATACCGTCAAGAATTAGAAGAGAATTTAGATGGATTAATGGAAGCTACTGCACCTAATCTCAAAGCGATAATTGGGAGTTTAATAGGTGCAAAATTAATAACAAAAGCTGGGAGCTTGAAAAAATTAGCGTACATGCCCGCTTCCAGGATTCAATTATTAGGTGCTGAAACTGCTCTTTATCGGTTCTTGAAAACGGGAAAAGGAATTCCAAAACACGGGTTGATTTTTCAATGGAACCAAATCAGGGGTAGTAAACCATGGATTCGTGGCAAGATAAGCCGGGTAGTTTCTGGAAAAATTGGCCTTGCTGCTAAAATTGATTATTTTCAAGGAGAATTCATGGGAAACGAAATCTCTGAAGATTTATCCAGAAAGATAAAGGAAATTGAATTAAGGCATCCTACACCTCCAAAAAAGGTAGAACAAAAGCGAGTGGCTAAAACAAAACCTAAGAAAAAAAAGAAATCCAGAAAAGGAGGTCGTTAATAGTGAGCAATATAGAGATACGAAACCATCCGAAATATTACGATATCTATATATCCGGCCCTCAAGATAATTTAAAATTGTACACGAAAAATTTAGTCCCTGGTAGATCAATTTACGGAGAGAAACTACAAAGTTTCCGAGGTGTTGAATATCGAGAATGGGATCCTTATAGAAGTAAGTTAGCGGCTTTATTATTAAAAAATCCTACATCTAATATTCTCGCGAAAGACCTTAATTGCTTATACTTAGGAGCATCATCGGGAACGACGATATCGCATCTATCTGATATCGTCAAGGAAGGAGTCATTTTTGGCGTTGAATTTGCAACGAGGAGCATTAGACAATTAGTTCAAAACACTTCTGAAAGAGCAAATATCATTCCTATATTAGGAGACGCTATTTTTCCCGCAAGCTATGCAAAAGCCATATACACCGAAATAGATTTAGTTTATCAAGACGTTGCCCAGCCTAACCAGGCAGAAATCGCCGTGGATAATTGTAATTATTACTTAAAAACTGGTGGAATGCTGATATTAGCGATAAAATCTCAATCCATCGACAGCTTGGCAAAGATAGATAAGATATATTCGCAAGAGAAAAAAATTCTCGAAAAATCTGGGTTTGAAATAATAGAAAGTATGAACATTGACAAGTTCGCAGAAAAGCATATCGTGTTAATCGCGAAGAAAAAATCTACTTGAAGTAGTCAGTGATTTTTTTATTACCAACTTCTTCATTAAGCATTTTTTTTGTAGTTTCCCACGATTTCCTGCAAAATGGAGGCGCTTTCTTATTTTTTTTTATCCAATTTCGCAGAAAACTTGTGGTTCTTTCGTCTGAAGGATATCCAGAACCTAAATCACCGTATTTTTGCGATAATTCTTTAATGATTGCATCGCGCTTGTCTTTAGCGATAATAGAAGCTGCAGATACTATTGGAAAAAGGTCGTCTGCCCTATGCTTTGAAACGATTTCTTTTATATCGTAATCAAGCAGTTTTCCGATTGATTCACCAAATCTTTCTTCATTTACATCCGCAGCGTCCAGGTAGAGCACGTTAGGTTTCAGTTTATTAGCAATTTCTGCCATTTTTAATTCTTCTAATCGGTTTAAAGTGATTCTTTTTTCTTCCCTTTGGTCTATTTCTTGAGCAGATACTACGATAATATGGTAAGCGTGACAATTCTTTTTAATTAATTTAGCCAATTCTTTCCTCTTTTTTGGAGTCAACTTTTTAGAATCTTTTGCTCCAATTTCATTTAAATAATCTAAATCAGATTTTGTAAAACAAACCCCACACAATATTAAAGGGCCTAGAACCGGTCCTCTGCCTGCTTCGTCAATTCCACATATTATATCTTCTGTCATTTTTTTAAACATACTTTAAAGGAACATTTCATCAGCGTGTTTATCCCTTTTTTGCGCTTCTTCTTTAGCTTTTTTCATTTCTTCGAGAATTTCTTGTCCCTTAGGATCTTTTTTGTACAAGAATTGCACTAACCTGTTCTGCTTTACTTGGAGCTCAAAAACAAGGTTTGCTAAATGATTCATTATACTATGTTGCGTATTACACATGTTAACCAGCTCCTCTTTTCCGCATTCGTCGCAATTCTTTGCACACTCTCGCCAATCGTCAAAAAATAAATCAACGTTAACATCTCGACTTGTTTGCAATTTATACATGCATTCTTCACAATTATTATCCGCCATTACCTTAAATTCGTATATTTGCTTGATTAAAACTCCAACATAATTCCATTTTGCAGATTCGTCAAGTTCTTTAAATTCATCTTCAGTTAAAAGCGTAAATTTTAATTCATCCATTATTGGAGAAATGCATCTTGCATATATTTATTTTATTTTTAATAATGAGAAAAAAATTTCTTTACAGAGCATGTGTTTCTATTTTTCTTCTTCTTTTACGAGTTCAATGAATTCTTCTTCTGAATCCAGTTCTTCAATTGTATTTATCTTCAACACTGGAATTTGCTTGAAAAAATCGGACACTTTAAAATCGTTGTCTACGATAAAAATCCCCTTTTTCTGAAATAATTTCGTGAACATGTAAATGAAGTATTTGAAGCTCAACTCGTTTTTTTCTCCAGGTACTTTTGAAAATAGTGGATAAAAATCTTTTTCTATCTTTAATTCTGGAGAATAATGCTTTGAATGTATTGATAATTCAAATGGGGCGATTCCTTTTTTATACCAATGCGTATTAATACCAATATCAGTTATAACATCTTGTAGATGAGATTCAAAGGGGTTTAAATCCAAGCCTTCGAAAGAATATTCCTTATTGATGTTGAATTTAACCTGCCACTCAAAGACGTTGATATTTTTAAAAATTGAACGATTAGGATCGTCTAATACCTCTAATACTCTATCTGCAATTTGTTGTGAAGGGCGCATACTTTCGTTTTCGTACGAGCATATGGTTCTCTTCGTAACTTCAAGTTCTTCTGATAATTCTTTTCTCGTCAAACCTTTTTTTTCTCTCAGATCTTTCATTAATGCGCCATCCAAGAAGATAACGCCTCCACCCCTTCTTGCTAAAACGTATGGATAAGCGTTCTGACCGATAATTTTCTCAAAGGTATTATAAGTAATAAATGGTAATTCTTCTCTCACATATATAGTGTCGTCTTCTAACTTTTGATAACGATTCTTTATTCCAATCAACACTGGTTTGGAATGTAATAATGTTGACATTGATTTAATCCCTTTTATTACGTTTTCGTTTAGATTATCAATGTTCGAAAAGACCTTCACTAATAATATGGTATTGTCTTTTTTTACCAATAGATCGAAACAAAATTTGCTCTTTTCTTCTGAAAAATAGAATGTCTCGTACCTATTCTTTTTCAATAAGCTATCAATTTTTTTTACAATATTTTCAACAACCAATGTCCTATGAAAAAAAATTCCTTTTAATTCAAAAGGTTTACTTTTAATTTTCAGTCCTTTTTTTAGCAAGCGCAAATTTAAAGATTTCTAATATTCTAAAATGAAATTTTTTTTAAGAAATGATTAATTTAAATACTTACTTTTAAAGAGTTTTGATTAAATCAAGTATAGATACAAGTAAAAGTTGATTAAATGTTAAAAATAGATAAAGCGGAGTTTAAACCTATTGAACAATCAGATTTCCCCGAAATAGTGGAAAGGAAAGGGGTGGGACATCCAGATTCTGTTTGCGACGCTGCTGCTGACGCTTGTTCTAGAGCTCTGTGCAAGTATTACTTCGATAAATTTGGTCGATATTACCATCACAACGTTGACAAAGCCGCGCTCGTAGGAGGAATATCAAAGCCAGAATTTGGAGGAGGAATAATCATAGAGCCGGAATATTTCTTAATTGTTGGGAGAGCCATTAACCAAATAATGAAAGAGAATAAGCTTGAATACATACCAGTTGCAACAATTTGTCTTGATGCTTGCCGTCAAGTTGTTGCTGACACTTTTAGGAACATCGATGTAAATGGGAACCAGCACATTCAGTTTGACTACGCAGTTCGACCAGGATCTATAGATTTAACTGGAGTTTTTGAAGAATCCGATGCGATCGATCAAGTACCTTTAGCCAACGATACAAGTTTCGGTGTTGGATATGCTCCCTACTCAGATGTCGAAAAAATTACCTTGGAAGCAGAAATTTTGCTTAATTCTGATACTTTTAAGGATAAATGTCCTGGATCAGGTGAAGATATTAAGGTAATGGTTCAGAGAGTTGATAAAGATGTTGACATCACTGTTTGTGGAGCCATGGTTACTAAATATATTGATGATAAAGACGCATATATTAATGCCACGAATCAAATGAAAGACGCCGTTTTAGATTTGGCAGCTAAAATCATACCAGATAAGAGTGTTTCTTGTGCTATTAACGTGGGAGATAACTTAGATGCGGGAATATTTTACCTGACTTTAACAGGTACGAGTGCAGAGGCAGGAGACGATGGAGAAGTTGGTAGAGGGAATAGAAGTAACGGTTTAATCACTCCTTGCCGAACTATGAGCCTTGAAGCCGTATGTGGAAAGAACCCAATAAATCATGTTGGAAAAATTTATAATGTCCTTTCTACGGAAATGGCTAGAGCTATTGTTGAAAGAGGGCAAGGCGATATTATTGAAGCACATGTGAAACTCCTTTCTCAAATCGGAAGACCGATAACTGACCCATGGGTAAATTCGATTTCGTTAATTCCTGCGGATAATGTGAGCTTCGAGAGCATAAGCAAAATTGCTGAGGAAGTTAGCGTCGAAAAACTTACCAAAGAGAATATGATTGACTTGAGAGAACGACTTATTGCTGGAAAAGTTCAAGTATTCTAATCGTGAAGGTAATTTTAATAATAATATTCTTTTTTATTTCTTTTTTCTTATATACATTATTAGTTAGATATTTATATTATCATATAAGGAAGATTCTAAGCAAACACATCGCTATTTCCTGAAAAGTCAAGTTGAGATGAGAAGAGAATGGGTCTTGATAAATGGATAAAAACTGATGAAAAAAAAGAATCTAAGAAGAAGTCTGGGGAATCGAAAAAGAAAAAACCGGATACTAAGGATGCACGATCAAAAACAATGAGTGAAAACATAGTGCAAAAAAAAAAAGTCGAACTTTCAACTCAATCAATTACAAAATACCATCTTAAATGCTCTAAAAAAGGATGTAATTATCAAAAAACAATCGTGAAGAAACAACTTAATAAAAGAGACACGATTTGTCCTAGATGCAAAAGTACAATGAAAACAAAATGATATTAAGCACACACATTTTCTTCGAATTCACGTGCAGGAGGGAGGTTGTCTAAATCAAACTTGCTTTGACAGTTAGGGCACGAATCCTTTTTCTTTAATAATTTCAGAATCACATAAGCTAATCCAAAGGACATAAGGGTAAGCAAACATAGAACCTCGTGATATACATGCTCAAATTGTTTTCGTCTTAACACGATGTTTCTTTCACATGTTTCACAGTATACAATTCTTTTTACCATGGGAATCAACAATCATCTATGAATACTTAGTTTAGTCATCAATAATTTAATTATTTTTTGATTTTTAAATTGTTTTGGATAAGGAGACTGGTTAGAAGAAATGAAAATATTATCTTGATTAACTGAATCATTAAAGTTTTATATCACTTATTTCATATTAATTTACAATAGAAACATAATATTATTTTTGATATAATTTAAAACCTTTAAGAGGATAGAGAAATGCCAAAATGTTATCATTGCGCAGAAGAAGCTGTTCAACCTTTCCAATGTAGTGGATGCGGACAAACTTATTGTTCCCTACATCAAGATCCAATAATTCACAATTGCAGTATCGTACAAGAAGAATCGGGCTACAGACCATATCAATCAACTCAACAATCATATACTAATGTTGCGCAACCTTCGTCAACTCAACCACGATACCCTGCCCCAAGCTATCAATCCACAGCGCCTACGGGAGTCACGCGGGGTACGACCGATGGGACATACACGTGGTATCGACAGGAGAGTCTCATTCCAGAAGATGCTTTCAGCCCTGATTCAGGAATAGATTTTAAAGGGATATTATTCCCCTATAAGTCAGAATTCATTCATTTATCAATTGGCTCAGCTCTAATTTTCGTAATCGGTTTAATAGCATTTTATAGCGAACTTTTAATCAGTTATGGGTATGGATGGGCGATATTCATGTTAGCTGGTTTTTACATGACTGCTTTCTTGTTCCACGAATTTGGACATCGACAAGTAGCAAAACACTTTGGATTTCCTACAAAATTTAGGCTTCTCACCTTTGGAATGGGTTTAACAGCTTTTAGTGTGGTAATGGGACTAGCTACGATAGGTTCTGCGATTCCTGCTCCAACATTAGCATTACCTGGAGCTGTGGTAGTCCTAGGTTTGGACAAAATCAGTAGGGAAACTGGCTTGTGTAAAGCAGCGGGACCAATAGTCAATCTGGTTTACGGTGTTCTACTATTATTGATTTCCTTTTTTATCCCAAATACAATGTATCCGTTAAACTTTTTCATTGGGAGTGCAGCAAGCTTGAATTTCATGCTAGGTTCTTTTAACATGATACCTATCGGAATATTAGATGGGCAAAACATCTTTAAATGGTCAAAAGCAGTGTATTTTGTTTTGATAACATCCCTATTGACATTGTTGATATTCAATTATATCATCGTGTATGATCCTAACCTGCAGCTCTTGATATATTATTACTAAAGGGGTAAACACTCATTATGGACTTTTTTTTTTCCCAATTAAGATGGAATCTCGATTGAAAAAACAAGCTATATATATAAATCTAAATAAATAAGAAGAATGAAACTTTTACATTTTTAAATCAAGTAGTTTAAAATTTAGTATAGTATAGTAAAAAACTTTATAGTTTTCAGTGAACCTGCGTGCCATTTTGTGAGTTTTGTGGTGAAGAAATCGGATATTTACCATTTAGATGTAATTATTGTGGAGGAACCTTTTGTAAGCAGCATAGATTACCCGAAAATCATGAGTGCACGTTTGATTTAAAGCATAAACCAGTAGTACCAACATCACCAAAAAGAATCCGTCAACAATCCCAAAAAACTAAGCGCTCTGCTTCGAAGGATTATTTACAAAAAGGGCCTAAAGAACTAAAGAAATATTTGAAACGGCAAGAAAAGCAAAGAGAAGATGCAAGAAGGATATACGAAAAAGCTACAAGGCGACCCGGACAAGCGGGATTTATTGCGAGATATGGGCAAATAGTCTATTTACTAGCTGCCATTACGATTTTTTCAATTATTGTTTCTGCTGTTTTACCAGATTCATTTTTAATTACATTTGGTCCTTTACCTGTGTATATTTGGAGAATTTTTGTTGCGCCTTTTGTCTACTTGATGGTTGATTCGTTCGATATTTTTTTCTTTGCGATTTATTTAATCTTCTTTTACATGATTGGAAGAAGACTTGAAATCAGGTATGGAATAGGATATGTAATTAAACTCTTTTTGATATGTGAATTTTTTAAATTGTTGTTTTATATTTTACTGAGATTACTTCTTGGTTTAATAAGTCCTATTGATTGGTATTATGAAATACTTATTCCTTATAATTTAACATCAGGGGCTTTTTTTGGTTTAATCGCATTTATTATCATTCCTTTATATCATATTGAATTTACTGCAATTCTTTACTTCCTTCCAATAAGAATGAAAGGAAAATCTTTCTTGATTTTTTTGATAATTCTTAGTGTAATCCAGCCATTATTATTATACATTGTTTATAATAATGTTATTTACTTTGCGATATATCTCTCTGATTTAGGAGGTATAGTTGGAGCATACCTTGTAGTTTCAGGAAAAATTAAAATAAAATCAGGAAGGTTTTAGGTTTAATACACCTTTAAAAATCATATTTTAAACTAAAACCGAAAATTCCTTTAACTTAAATGATTTTTATTTTATAACTAAATAAATAATAATATTCTTATTACATAATCAGGATAATGCCAGAAGAAGAAATATCACGCATTGTTGAGTTAAATGAGGATTTAATTCAAAATAACGATCAATTAGCGGCTCAAAATAACAAAATATTAGAAGAACACGGGATTAAATCTTTTGACATCGTTGGAGCGATTGGAGCAGGTAAGACAGCCATACTTGAATTGTTATGTGAAAAATTATCTAAGAATAGTAAGATTTTAGTCATAAATGGTGACGTTGCAACGAGAGTTGATGCGGATAGAATTGAACAGCATGGTGCAAAAACGATCCAGATTAATACAGGGCGAGAATGCGCGTTAAATTCCTACCACATTTCCCAAATCATAAAAAACACCGATTTAAGCGATTACGATGTTCTCTTTATTGAAAATGTTGGTAATCTCATCTGTCCTTCTGATTTCATATTAGGAGCACAAAAGAGAATCGTGGTTGTATCAATTACAGAAGGGCCATGGGTTGTAAGAAAAC
>Ga0180432_10007275_pt1 | contig 14105 bp, 9 predicted proteins | sample SS_ome_10_FD_132414 | JGI IMG/M metagenome (GOLD analysis project Ga0180432, IMG submission 132414) | Hypersaline lake sediment archaeal communities from the Salton Sea, California, USA - SS_1_MS_2 metaG | ecosystem: Environmental > Aquatic > Non-marine Saline and Alkaline > Hypersaline >... | reverse complement strand
CCACCTCGACCACCTCGACCGTGGCGCCGGGGATCGGCGTGTTGCCGTTCGAGGCGTTGGTGACCGTGCCGCTCACCGTACCGTAGCCCTGCATGACGGCCATCACCGCTTCGTAGGCATCGATCATGCCCCAGCCGAAGGTGTTGTCTTCGCCCGCGTCGCCGAGATCCATGGCGGTCGACATGATGATCTCCTTCACCGTGTCGACATCCAGGTCGGGGTTCGCCTCGCGCATCAGCGCCACGACACCCGCGACATGCGGACCGGCCATCGAGGTGCCGTCGTAGGTGCCGCTGTAGCCGCCACCCGGGATCGAGGAGTAGACATCCACGCCGGGGGCGCAGATCTCGGGCTTGATCTTCCGCTCGGCCGGCACATCGCACCCGGTGGGGCCGCGGCTGGAGAAGCCCGCGATCGGCCAGGGGTAGCTGTAGTTGGTGGCGTCGACCGCGCCGACCGAGAAGCAGTTCGTCAGCGTGGTTGCCCGATCCGCCGGCGAGCCGATCGTCTCTGAATAGGGTCCCTCGTTCCCCGCCGACCAGGTCGTGACCACGCCGGCGGCCTCGCAGTTGTCGATGACCGCCCACCAGCGCGAGTCGCAGTCGCTGTAGCCACCGGGGAAGTCCTCGTTGATTCGCCAGGAGTTCTGAATCACGTCGGGAACGTCATCGGTCGTATAGGGATCGCCGTCGGGATCGGCGAGCCACTGGTAGGAGACGATGATGTCGTTGTCGAACTCCGAGCCGACGCTTTGGTCGATCGGATTGCAGGCGATCCACTCCGCGGCCCAGGCCACACCGACCGTATCTTGGGTGGCGGCGCCGAGGCCGCAGACCGTCCCCTGCACGTGTGTCCCGTGACCATACCCGTCATACGGGAAGTCCGGGTGGCCGCCGAGCACATCGAGCCAGCATTCATCAGCCGGTGCGTGTGTGCCCCGCCAGCGGTCGGCGAGCGCGGGGTGGGTGCCGTCGACGCCGGTGTCGCAGGTGCCGCAGAGGACGCCCGCGCCCGTGATGCCCAGTTCGTACCAGACACGATCGGCATTGATGGCGCGCAGGCCCGGGGTGACGCCGATGCCCCGGGTTGGCTCGCCGGAGCTGGGGTCAACGAACGGCTGGACCAGTGACGCGGTGAAGTTCGACTCGATGCGTTCGATGTCCTCGCGGGACGCCAGTTGGTAGATGAAAGCCTTGGTTGCTTCGACGATCACCAAGTTGGCGATCCAGTAGCTGGTGAATCCCGCGACTTCCCCGCGGCTTTGGCTGGTACTGAGGGCCGACAAAAGGTCGGCCTGCGACGCCGAGGCTTCCTTGAGCGCGGTGATGACCGTGGCGTGCCGCTCGGCGAGCGGCGCGCGCCGGGCCCGCAAGGCCGTGTTGAGCTCCGAAACCGGTGCCTGATCCCGCATGAACAGGATCACCGACGCCATGTCATCGGCGCCCAGGCGATCGAGTCTGGCTTCGAGGCCCTCTTGCAACGTTGCTGCGCCGGCGGAACCCGCCAGCAACGGCAGGAGGATGAGGGTTAGGAACAGAAAGACCGGGGGAGGGGGAGTAGACCACTTCATGCTATACCGCCTTTCCGAGAGGACCGGACCCATCCTTGACCGTGGACCTGCCGGACGCGATCGTGCCCGGGCAGACGCATATCGAGATGCCGCGCAAAGGGGATTCACTTGGCATCGGTGCCGAATCACACCACTATGAGTATATCGGGATGGCGGAAGGCGTGTCAAACGGGAGGCGGGAGAGGACCGGCGATCCTACCGGACCCCGGCCCTCTCCCGCTCTTCCCGTCCCCGAACTACCTAACCAAGAGCACGCGCCGGGTGTCGCGCAGCTCTCCTGACTGTAGAGAGAGGTAGTAGATTCCCGTCGGCGGCCGCACGCCGTGGGCGAGCCTCGGTTCCCAAACGGGTTCATGCACGCCGGGACTCAGCACACCGTCGACCAGTGTCTGGACGACCCGCCCCTGGCTGTCGTGCACGGTCAGGCGCGTGTGCGCGGCCCGGGGCAGCTCGAGGCGCAGGGTGGGGTTCCCCACGACGGGGTTCGGCAGGCAGAGACGAACGTGCACGCACGCGGGAGCGGTCTCCGGGGTGCCGGAGGGATCGAAGAAGAGCGTGCCGACGATCGTCTCTACGTTGGCGGCCAGATCAGCGTGGACCCAGCGGTAGGGCCGACCGCTCAGGAACGCGAATCGCCCGCCCTCATCGGGCACGCGGATCGCGCCAATGCCGTAGTCGGGGTTGAAGCCTTGCTCGGCCTGGTAGAGGAGCGCGCTCGTCTCGTGGCCAAGGGTCGGGTCGAAGTAGGCGCAGTAGCTCTGCGTGCCGATCCTTCCGATATCGGTCAGGTCAGGGTGCTGGGAGATGCAATCGTATAAGGTCCCCTCGTCGAGGATCGTGATGCCCAAGTAGTTCTGCAGCGATTCGTCGAGGAAACTTCCCCCCTGTCGCGTCATGAGGAGCACGTTCCCGCCAGCCTGGAGGTAGGGGAGGATCGAGGTGTTGATCCACGCATCGAGATCCCCTTGGTAGTTGTTCCCCACCCAGATGACCGTCTCGAACGTCCCCAACTCGGCGGCCGGGACGCGCCCGTGACCCAGGGGCTCGGGGAGGGTGGAAGGATAGCCGCCGGCCGGCTCGTCGAAGCAGTCCCAGAACGAGATCTCGAGGTTACCCCAAAAGGCGCGGTCTTCGTAGGCGCCCGTCAGCTCGGCGCCGTAGGCGGTCCAGGAGACACCGTTGACGAGGAGAATGCCCTCGCTGAAGGTGGGATTGATCACCGGCTCGATGACCCGCTTCAGGATCCAGTCGTCGGGATCGAGCGCCACGGCCGTTGCGGGGGCGGAGATCTGGAGCACGTACTCCTGGTGCGCCAGCTGGTTGTCGATCACGAAGTCGGCCACACCTCCCCCCTCCAGATCGACCCGGATCTGGATCGGCATGTGGAAGATGTGGTGCGTCTGCAGCTGATCGATGGCCAGGTTCAGATCGTACGTATCGCCCGCCTCCACGCACTCCCACGTATAGGTGTACGTAGGATAATACTCGTTGTAGATCCACTGCTCGAAGAAGTCGTCGAGATCCATGCCGCAGACGCTTTCGGCGACATCGCGGAACTGCTCGGTATTGGCCGAGCTGTACAAGTAGGCCTGACGATAGGCGGCCAGGAAGTCGAGGAACGTCTCGTGTCCCATCACGCCGCGCAGCATGTGCACGACCCAAGCGGCCTTGTTGTACGTCAGGTTGCCGTCGAAGATCCGATTCCAGTCGTCCAGCTCGGGCACGTAGATCGTTCCGGGGCCGTAGTAGCGGATGCCGTTCATGCGTCCCCAGAAGCCCTCGGCGCCGTACTGGTTCTCGAGCCACAGGGCCTCCGAGTAGCGGGCGAATCCCTCGTTGAGCCAGATGTGATGGAAGTCGGCACAGGTGACCATGTCACCCCACCACTGGTGGGCCAACTCGTGAGCGATGATCGTCTCGTAGAAGGCGCCGGTGCTGGTGCAGGTCTGGTGCTCCATGGCGCCGCCCCAGTTGAACTCGGCGTGCCCGTACTTCTCGTCCAGGAAGGGGTACTCGCCGTAAATGGTGGCGAAGTAGGCGATCATGTGCTTCACCCGCATGTTCTCTTCATAGGTCTGATCGACATGATCGGGATAAATGTAGAACTGGATCTCCATCGAGTCGCTGGGGGAATAGACGTAGTAGTCAGAATAGACGGTGTAGGGATGGATGGCGAGGGAGACCAGATAGGTCGCGATCGGGTTGCTCTCGTGCCAGGTGTAGGTCGAATAGCCGCCGGCGGTGTGGGCGTCGCGCAGCACCCCGTTCGAGGCGACGACCAGACCGCGGGGCACCGTGACGCAAAGCGACACCGAGTCGGCCTTGTCATCCGACCAGTCATCGCAGGGCCACCAGGATCGGGCCCCGAAGGGCTCACTGAGTGTCCAGATCAGGTAAGAGCCGTTGTGGCTGTCGAACCCGAAGGCGCCGTAGGACTCGGGCGGGGTTCCGCCGTAGGTCACTTCGACCTCGATCTGGTCGCCGATCTCGTAGAGCTGATCCAGCGTGACACGGAGGATGTCATTGGCGTGATTCCACGCCGCGGCGGCGCCGCCGATGGTGACGGCTGTCACCGTAAGCTGATCGGCCAGGTCGAGATCGAGAACCGCGAGGTTCGCCTCCGTCACCTCGAAGCGGCCCATGAGGATCCCATCGATCCTCTCGTTCAGTGGATCGATGTCGAGCGTGAGATCGTAGTAGCGCGCGTCCATTCCGAGCTGGTTGGCGGTCGGGTTGTACTCGATCCGCGAGAGCCGCTCGAAGTGGGCGATCTTGGCCGCCCGCTCCGACGGCATCGGATCGAGATCCCAGGGTTTGAGCTGATCGAGATCCGCCGACGCCTCCAAGGTGAGGGGGCCGTTGATCACCGGAACGGCGCCGGCGGGGCCGGCGGCGAGGAGCAGAGCGATCCCGAGTGACGCGAGCGCCGCCCGAGGGGAAGTGGTGTGCAAGGAAACCACCATGCAGTGCAACTGAGCGAGCATCAGATCCTCCCATGCTTGACCGGGGGGTTGCCTGAGATTCATGCCACAAACGATTATCTCATATTGCCTTGCGCAGTCGCAAGATGTGGCGGCCAGGCGCAGGTCGTTTCGTCTTGTGGGCGGCCCGGCCAGCGGCTATCGTCCCCTTCCATCCGGACGGCGCCGATGACGGAGGTCTGGCATGTTCTCGGGACTCTATGTCGCACTAGTGACACCCTTTCGAACCGATGGTTCCCTCCACGAGGAGAAGCTCCGGGAGCTCGTCACCTTCCACATCGAGGCGGGCACCGATGGCCTCGTCCCCTGCGGGACGACCGGCGAGACCCCCGCACTCGAGGGCTGGGCGGAGCAAGTCCGCGTCATCGGTGCCGTAGTCGACGAGGCTCGAGGTCGAATCAAGATCATCGCCGGGGCGGGCACGAACTCGACGGCGAAGACGATCGAGAACGTGCGGAGATTGAGCGACATGGGTGTCGACGGCGCCCTGGTGGTGACCCCCTACTACAACAAGCCGACCCAGGAGGGGCTCTACGCCCACTTCCACGCCGTCGCCCGGGAGAGCAGCGTGCCGCTCGTCCTCTACAACGTACCCGGTCGCACCGGCGTCAATCTCCTACCCGAGACCGTGGCCCGTCTGGCCGATGATCCGATGATCGCCGGCGTCAAGGAGGCGAGCGGCGATTTGGAACAGGCCTCCATGATCGTTCGCTGCTGCGGCGATCGGCTGGATGTGCTCTCCGGCGACGATCCCTTGATTCTCCCGTTCCTCAGCGTCGGCGGGGTGGGGGTGATTTCGGTCCTGGGAAACGTGGTGCCGAAGGATGTGCTGGCGATGATCGCCGCGCACCGGGCGGGGGATGCCGCCAAGGCGCGCGAGTGGCATCTCCGGCTCTTGCCGCTGGCGCGCGGCCTATTCTTGGAGACCAACCCGGTGCCGGTGAAGGAAGCGCTCAACATCCTCGGTTTCGAGGTCGGCCCCCCGCGCCTGCCGCTGGTGCCGATGAGGCCGGAGAACGCCGACGCGCTCCGGAAGATCCTGGCCGACTACAGCCTCCTGCGGGCGGGCGGGGAGGGGGCATGATCCAGGTTGCCCTTTGCGGTGCCGCGGGCCGGATGGGCGTCGAGATCACGCGCGCCCTGCGCGAGGCGCCCGACCTGCGCCTCGTGCTGGCGGTGGAACATGGCGAGCATCCCGTGCTGCGCGAGCCGCCGGGCGCGGTGGCCTGGACCGATGACTTGGCGCGGGATTTCGGGGACACGGAGGTCATCGTCGACTTCTCGCCCCCGAGGGCGGTGATGCGGCACCTCTCGATCGCGGTGTCGAGGGCGACGCCCTTCGTGACCGGCACCACGGGCTTTGCAGACGAGGAGCAGGCAGCGCTCCGGGCGGCGGGGGAGAGGATCCCGCTCGTTTGGGCCAGTAACATGTCGCGCGGCATCGCGGTGGCCGGGGACTTGCTGAGCCAGGCCGTCTCCCGCCTCTCCGATTACGACGTCGAGATCGTCGAGATGCATCACCGGCGAAAGCGGGACGCCCCGAGCGGTACCGCGCTTCGTTTGGCGGAGATCATCCAGAGTGCGCGCGGGCGGGTGGGGGAGCTGGGCATCCATGCCCTCCGCGGGGGAGATGCGGTCGGGGAGCATCACGTCATCCTGGCGGGTCCGGGCGAGAGGCTCGTCGTGACGCACATCGCCGACAGCCGGGGCGCCTTCGTCGCGGGGGTCCTGGCGGCGATCCGGTTCCTGGAGCATCGGTCGCCCGGGTGCTACGACATGAACGACGTCCTCGGGATCAGATCTTCTTGTAGAAGTGGACCTGCCTGAGAATCGCTTCGTCGACACCCATCTTGAGCAGATAGGTTCGGCGCTCCTCCTTCATCCGCTCGACCCACTCCCGGTACTGCTCCAGCGCGCCGTGGCGCTCGAAGAAACAGATCGGATTGAGAATCTCATCGGGCACCTGCTCGCGGAGCCCCGCGTTCTCGGGAGCCTCGAGGTCGGGGATCTCATAGCCGAAATCGGGATCGCACTTCCAGGCAATCCGGTCGGCCAGGAGCGCCTCCAGCATCGCCGAGGAGTGGCGGATCTTGACCTTGAACGCGTTGCCCGCTTCCACGGCTCGCTGATCGCCTCCGATGTAGCCGGTGTTCATCATCCAGAGCTGGAGCTTCGGCATGCGCGAGGCGAGATCCTCGAACCGCTTGGCCTGCAGGAAGGGAGCCCGGGGGAAGAAGGGCTGGGTGAAGGGAGAGCGCGTCTTGCCCCGCTCCTTGCCGGCGGCCGAAGTCTTGGTCGTCTCCCCCAGCATGAAGTAGGCGGCGGCCTGTTCGGGGGAGACGAAGCGCACGATGCCGGGGGTGGCCGCGTCGCGACCCTCATCGCGATTCAGAATGCCGAGCGATTCGATCGGCGGCACGTGATTCAGGTCGGCCGCATCCTCGATGGCCGCCATGGGGATGATCGAGCGCCCGTTCTGCGTCCACTGAACGAAATCCCATCCGTCCTTGGGCACCCCCTGCTCATCGAACACCTCGTCGCGGTCGACCTCGCCCGCCACGAAGGCTTCCAGGTTGTTGAGCGGGGCGCCGGTGTGGAGGAGCGCCACCCGCCAGTCGTTCACCTCCTTCGGGCTCAAGAGGTTCTTGTTGAAGTCGTAGGCGAAGTCCTCATCGCGGTCGAGGTAGCCGTTCTCGACCCAGGCATCCGGGCTCATGGTGCCCCGGTAGATGACCGGCTCGGCCTTCTCGTCCAGACCGTACGTCTTCGCGAAGCATCCGTTTTCGGTCACGGTACACTCGCCGTCGGGCCAGAGGACGATCATGTCATCCTGGATCGGTTCGGTCTTCTCCCCCTGCTTGCTAAAGGTCGTCGTCGTCTTGCCCGTGCCGCTGAGGCCCATGACCGCCATCATGATGCGCCGGTCGTTCACGGTAACCGCCTTGGCGCCGGCGTGCAGGACGAGTCCGCCCCGCTGGTAGACGAAGTCGTTCAGCATGCGGAGCATGCCCTTCTTGCTCTCCCCGAAGTAATCGGACCCGAGCACGTAGGTGGTCCAGTGATCCAGGTCCACGATGACGGCCACCTCGGCCGGGGTCTCGGGCGAGAGACACCCAGGTGTCATGATGACCCGAAGCTGGGGTCGGAAGGGCGCCTGCAGCGACTCCTCGTCCTCGACCGCGTCGCGCGGGAAGGCGAGGACCTGCTGCATGCCGGCGACGTTGGCGGCCTCGGGCGTGTAGAGCCACTGGACGGCGGGCGCCTTCGGCCCCAGGCCCTGGTAGCCGTCGATGCGGATCAGGATACCCGAGCGTTCGATGTATTCGCGTTGGAGATGGATCAACCGCTCGGCCCGGTCGCGCCTCATCACCTTCGTCGAGTAGAAGCCCTGTTCGGTGATGGGGGAGATGATGTAGGTGCTCTGCGCCATGCGGGCCTTGCAGCGGGTGATCCGGTTGAGATTCCCGGACGCAGACCGGTAGACGTGCGGGGCGTGATACTGGGAGAGCGCCCGCAGCTCGTTCTGTGATGGGTTGTCGATGACCCGGACGCTATAGGGAATGTCCGGCTCGTGCCGGTAGTCGAGGGATCCGATCGGCATCTGTGATTCTCCTCCCTTGGTGAAGGCAAGACCAGACATTGTGAAGCAATCAGCGGAGGATGGTCAAGGAGCGCCGGAGGATTTGCCCGCCGGTTTCGATCCGGGCCCAATAGCGCCCGGCCGGCAGCCGCGTCCCGTCCTGGCCTCGGCCGTCCCAGTCGAGCCGATTGCTGCCGGCGGGTAGCTCCCCATGCCAGAGTCGGCGGACGAGTCGGCCCGAGATGTCGACCAGATCGGCCCGCACCGGGGAGGGTTCGGGAAGAACCAGGATGAGGTGGGTTTCGCCCCCTGAGGGATTGGGCCCAGTGTAGAGCTGCGGGCCGTCGATGTCCTCGTCGGGCCAGGGTGTCTCCCCCCCGGATCCCTCGGAGGTATCCGCCGTGGCGGTAAGGATTTCCACGTCGTCGATCGCTGCCTCGAGAAGCGAGGCGGCATACTGCTCGGAGACCGCGAACCGGAAGCGCATCTGCGTGCTCAGGGGAAGAACCCCCTCGATCGGCACCTCGATCCTTCGCCAGCTCGATGCTCCCTCGACCGTTTCGTAGAGGTGCGACCAGGTGTCGCCACCGTCGCTGCTGCCGTCGATCCGCAAGGGATTCCGCCACGGGTTTGCCCCCGCCTGGTTCGAGAACCAGAGCCAGAAGCCGAGCGTTGCATCCTGCAGCGCGCTGAGATCGATCGCCGGACTGATCAGGGTGGTGGTGCCCCCGTCGACATCGTTGCTCTCGACGTCGCCGCCCGCCTCGGGGCCGGTGGCGAAGCAGAAGGTCCCGTCGGGGGTGTGGTCGGCCCCGGTCTGCACCAGCAGCTGATAGGGGTTGTACGTCGCCTCCGGCACTCCCCATGCCCACCCGCCCGAGACCGCGGTGTCCTCCGGGTGCCCCGCGATCCAGCCGGCATCCGACTCGAGACTTGCCTCGTAGACGCGCCGCAGCACTTGGAACTCGAGCGGATGGAGCGTGCCCCCGTCCGGGAGGGTAATCTGGTTGCCGGCTACGTCTGATGCGCGAATCGTGTAGCGAACCCAGGTACCCGCGGCCAGGGAAGAGGGGAGGGTGATCCGGAAAGCACCTTCGTAGGTATCGCCTCCCCGGCGCACCATCGCGACATCCTCGAACCCGTCGCCGAGGTCGATACGCAAGGTCACCGAGGCGGGATCGAGGGGGGCGAGCATCGAGGCGACGGTGGCCTCGATCACGATCGGGCCGTCGTCGATGATCGCCTGGCCCCGGGTTTCGTGGTGGATGCGCAGCGGCGTGTCGGACGGGACGCGCACCCGGTGCGCGTAGCTCCCCAGCCGGCAGCTGCCGTAGGCGACGTAGGCGTAGCCGCGATCGCCCCACCCGCTGCCCCAGCTGTTCTTGATGATCCAGGCGCCCAGCTCGTCATCCCATCCGACGAGCAAGACGGCATGATTCACGTCCCGACTGCCCTCGTGCTCGAAGACCCCTTCGGTGTAGTGCTGGAGCGCGGAGGGCACGTACATGCCGGCCGCGACTGGCCCGACGACGAGAGCCCGCTTGAGCGCCTCACGGGTACTCAGGATCCCGCTCCAGCCCGCCACCCGCGCCACCGGCTGGAGGCCGGCCGTTGCGCAGGGGTGGCCGTCCCCGCCGGCATACGGGATCGAGGTTTCCGTGAACGCGCCCCCGTCGCGCCAGAGGGCGTAGGCGCCGGTCATCCAGCCCCCGCTGCACCCGTAATCATGAGTGTTGCAGTCGATCGCCTGTTGCTCGGAGAGATCGAGCTCCCGGTCATCATAGATCCGGAGCAGGCCTTCAACGGCCCCGGCGGCGGAAAAGGCCCAACAGGCGCCGCATTGCCCCTGGTGCCGGGCGCCGGTGACCCCTCCCCGCTCCCGCCAGTCCCAGCGTGACGGCAGATCGTCCACGCTCGCCGCCATCGGGGCCGTTGCTGCCAGGGCCTGGAACTGCTGGACCTCCTCGGGCGGCGGATGCGCGCCCAGCAGGCGCTGGAACTCCTCGGGCGAGAGGTGGGAGATCCCCGTCACGCCCGCCCGCCAGCGGCGGTCTTCCCGTTCGAGACGCTCGGAGAGGCGCTCGATCTGCGCGGCCCTCTCCGGGGTCACCTGGGGGAGGCCCGCTTCTTCGAAGCGGCCGAATCGGCGATCGACGGGAGGCTCGAACAGGGGAACGGCGGTGATGATCAGCAGCACCACGACCGCGGCGGCCACCGCGAGCGTGATCGCCGTCGCGTGGCGGCGCGGATGTCCGGATCCCGGCTCCATGCTCTGGTCCATGCGCGATCTCCCGAGCTGCGATCGACCTCTCCGTACAATTATCTGTTCTAGAGGAAGTTATGTTTATCCTCGTGATGGGCCTTCTACACCCATCCCCGGCCGCCGTCGACGGTCAGGATGGATCCGGTGCAGTAGGTGGCGGGACCCAGAAGGTGAGTCACCGCCGAAACGTAGGCGTCCGTCCCGCCCACGCGCCGGAGGGGTGCCTTGCGCCGGACGCGAGCCTCGTAATCGGCCCCGGACCCCTCGGGGAGGAGGATGGGCCCCAGTCTGATCATGTTCACCCGAACCCGGGGGGCCAGTTCCCGGGCCAGGGCCCGGGTCGCCGTTTCCAGAGCGCCCTTCGAGACCGTGTAGGGAAGATAGCCGGTGTAGGGCCGATCGGCCGACCAGTCTCCCACCTGGACGATGCTTCCCCCTCCCGCCTCCCGCATCCGTCGTCCGAGGTGGATCGATAGCCACACGGGTGCGGTCAGGTTGACCTCAAGAGTCTCGTGCCATGTGGCGCGATCGAGTCCGGAGAGCGGCGTGGGCGCGTAGATCGAGGCATTGTTGACGAGGCCGGCGATGGGGCCGCACCTCGCCCAGACGTCCCGGGCCAGCTGCTCGGCCGCCCCCGGAGCGGCCAGGTCGGCGCCGAAGAGGTGCGCTTCGCTTTTCACCTCCGCGGCCAGCGCCTCGGCTTCTTTGCGGGAGCGGTGATAGTGAAGGGCGAGGGGCGTACCCTGTTTGGCCAGCGCCTCGGCCAGCGCGCGCCCCAGCCTCCGGGCGCTACCGGTGATCAGCACGCAGCCAGATCCTGGATCCATGGTCCGGTTCCTCCACCGCGGCGGCCCCGCCCCGCGGACATCCAGTATGCCGCCTCAGGGGGGCGACCGCCACTACCTCTGCGGTTGAGGATCGGGGTTGAGGTCACTATAATCGCTGCGCTTCTGGCAGTTGAGGCAAGAAGAAACAGACCACAAGGAGGATGAGGATGGTCGGCTTCGATCTCACGGAAGAGCAACGGATGGTTCGGGACCTGGCGCGCGATTTCGCCCAGAACGAAATAACTCCCCAGGCCGCCCACCACGATGAGACGGGCGAGTTTCCCCGTGCAATCTGTGAGAAGGCCTTCGAGACCGGTCTCCTGAATCCCGGCATTCCCGAGGAGCTGGGCGGCGCCGGCATGAGTTGCCTGGTCGAGTGTATCATCGCCGAGGAACTGGCCGCCGCCTGCAGCGGCATCAGCACGGCGATGATGGTCAACACCCTGGCCACCGCCCCGTTGCTGGTCGGGGCGAGCGACGAACAGAAGAAGAAGTGGATTACCCCGATGACCAAGGAGCTCAAGTTCGCGGCCTACGGCGTGACCGAGCCGGGGGCGGGGAGTGATGTGCAGGGGATCACGACGACGGCCGTCAAGAAGAACGGCGAGTACGTCATCAATGGCCAGAAGATGTGGATCAGTGGCGCGGGAGTGGCCGATTGGCACTTCGTGTTGGCCTATACGAGGAAGGAAGCCGGCATCCGGGGCATGAGCGCCTTCGTGGTCCCCGGCGACGCGGAAGGGGTGACGGTCGGGAAGAAGGAGAACAACATGGGCCAGCGCGCGTCCGATACGCGCGCGATCACTTACGAGGACGTCGTCGTGCCGGAAGAGAACCGTATCGGCCCCGAGGGTAAGGGATGGATGCTGGCGATGGCGGCGTTCGATCACACCCGCCCGCCGGTTGCTGCCGGAGCGGTCGGCGTGGGCCGGGCCGCGATGGAGCATGCCATCCGCTACGCCAAGGAGCGCCACGCCTTCGGCCAGGCGATTCAGCGGCACCAGGCGGTGGCGTTCATGATTGCCGATATGGCCAAGGACCTCGATGCCGCCCGGCTTCTGGTCTGGCGCGCCGCCGACCTGTACGATCAGGGGAAGAAGAACAGCTATGAGGCGGCGTGCGCCAAGGCGTTCGCGGCCGACACCACGATGCGCGTCGCTGTCGATGCGGTGCAGATCTTCGGGGGATATGGTTTCAATCGGGAGTATCCGGTCGAGAAGCTGATGCGGGACGCCAAAATCTTCCAGATCTACGAGGGAACGAGCCAAATTCAGCGGCTCATCATCTCGAAGGGGATCATCTCGAAGGTCAGGTAGCCACACCCGGGGCCTAGACGGCGACCGTCGAGCAGCGCAGTTTGCGCACCTCCTGGGCGAACCGCCGCCGCTTGCGCTCGTAGAAGTTCGAGCGCTCCTCGCTCTTCTGGCGGCGGAACCCGTCGACGAGGCGCTCGCACTTCGGCAGGATCTCCTGGGCCACCAAGAACCGCTGCTCCGGCGCCAGGCTGCCCCCTTGGAACGCCTTCTCGAGCGCGTAGACGCGGAACCGTTCCCAACTCCAGGCGCGCGAGGAGCCATCGGGTCGTCCCGATCGGCGCGTCACCACCGGCCCCTTGAGGAACTGGATCGGGTAGCGCGAGGCGATGCGGATCCAGAGATCGTACTCGTCACAGGCGGGGAGATTCTCGTCAAACGAGCCGCACGCCCGGAAGCACGAGCGGTGAAGGACGACCGCGGAGGTCGACATCGGGCTGGCCTCCAAGGCGACGTCGAAAATCCACCCCGAGTTGGTGCAGGTATGCCGCCGGGTGCGCGGCTTGCCATCCCTCATGTAGCGTTCGCCGACGCGGCAGACTTTGGTGTCGTTCTGCTCGTCCAGGAAGTCGATCGTGGTCTTCAAGTGGGCTTCGTCCCAAAGGTCTTCGGACTCGATGAAGGCGACATACTCGCCGCGCGACGAACGGATGCCGCGGTTGCGCGCCGTGCTCAATCCGCGATTGATACCGTAGTGGTACTGGATCGTTCGATCCTCATGCAGGAAGGCATGGCTGAAAGGCTTGACGGAGTTCGGACTCATGCGTGAAAGGACGCCGATCGCTTCCGGTTGCGCGCCCAGGTGTTCGAACAACGCCAATGGTGTCCCGTCGGTCGAGCCATCATCGGCGATCACGATTTCATAGTCGCGAAAGGTCTGGTCTCGAATCGAGTCAATCGCTTCAATAACGGATTCACGGCGGTTGTAGGTGGGAACAACAACACTGACGCGGGCCATGACCATTCCTCCCTCCTTGAAGGACCAAGAAGACCCTGCTTTGTCCTCAGAGTCTCGAGCTTTCCCGCTCGTCAGGCCCGCCTGTTGCCCTAAGATGAAGTGCTGGGATGACGGATCGGGCCGGCATGCGATGCATACCCATCCATTCCACAGATGCAATGCCAAATCGACTGCGCGCATCCTATCCGATAACCGTGCTCTAAGTCAAGCAAAAACCCTCGCCCTGAGCGCATTTGCGAGCCCGGTACACATCGCTTCCGTCTTCGGGCGGGTGGTCCTCACATCGATTAATCGTGAAACCTGATCGCCTGCCGATTGGTTGACACGAGTAAGGATCACCCCTAGGGTGAGCGCGAGGAGATCCCATCAACCTGCACAGGAGGCGAACCCAATGCCACGAAGAGGAGTTCCATGGGGACTCGGTGTTTGTGTCCTCGCGATTCTACTTGCCGGTGGCTGCAGCAAGAGCAAGGAAGTGACGCGTCTCGATCCGGACGTGACGATCGACCTTTCCGGGTACTGGAACGACGTCGACTCGCGGCAGGTGGCCGAGGAGATGATCGCCACGGCTGGCGCAACTGCCGAACAAGCCCAGGAAGTGCTGCAGCTCGCT
>Ga0180432_10007274_pt1 | contig 14106 bp, 10 predicted proteins | sample SS_ome_10_FD_132414 | JGI IMG/M metagenome (GOLD analysis project Ga0180432, IMG submission 132414) | Hypersaline lake sediment archaeal communities from the Salton Sea, California, USA - SS_1_MS_2 metaG | ecosystem: Environmental > Aquatic > Non-marine Saline and Alkaline > Hypersaline >... | reverse complement strand
CAGCCGGCCGCCGCCAGCAGGTTCGCCGTGCGATCGCCGACCGCCTGTGCCCGAACGTGGCACTCGAACGGAACGCCGCACCGCCCGGCGTAGACCGCGGAGAAGCGGGCCAGCCACTCCTCGTCCAGGGCGAAGAGGTGGTCCTCGAAGCGGATCAGCCCCACCTGCGGATGGGCCAGGCAGAGACCGTCGATCTCGTCGCAGATGTCTTCGGGCGAACGACGCCGCACGTATCCGTCGGGGCCGCCGTAGGCCTCGGCGATCCGCTCGTTGGGGCAGTAGGCACAGCGCAGCGGGCATCCCCGGCCTACGCCGACGCTCAGGGCGGTAACCTCGTCCGGGCCCCGCCCGTTGGCAAACAGGCCGCGGTCGGCGAAGGGCAGGGCGTCCAGGTCGCGGCTCAGCGGGCAGGGCCCGGACCGCGCGGTGCCGCACTCATCGCGGGACCAGACGCCGGGCACGGGGGCCTCCGGGTCGCCCGAGAGGTAGGCGTCCAGGTAACCCGGCAGGGCACACTCCGGCTCACCGGTCACCACGGCGCTGACGCCGGGGAAACTGAGGGCCGACTCGGGATCGACGGCGGAGTAGGCTCCCCCCACCACCGTGAGCAGCCCGTGCTTCTGCTCGACGTGGCTGAGCACCCTGCGGGCCAGGTCCGGACAGGTCAGGGCAACGTCGGCGTAGAGCAGATCGGGCCGAAAGGCGGTGATCCGTTCGTGCAGCACGCGGGGGTCGAAGTGGTCGAAGGTCAGCAGGCTGATCTCGTGGCCCCGCTCGCGAAGAACGGCGGAGAGCACCCCGAGGACGGGGTCGAACCGCGACAGCGCCGGCTCGGGAGCCGGTGGCCGAAAGAACTGCAGGAACAGAAGCCGGCAGGATCTGCCCTTCACGAGTTCTCCCCCGGGCATCTCGTGGAGCGCCGCGCCCCGGCAGTCTGCTCGCCCCCCCAGGAGGCTGGCTGGTCGCCGATTCATCCGCCCGTTCCCCTCCAGCGAGCCGCGCGAGCCGACCGGCCCTGCCACTCCATTGCAAGGGTAGAAAAGCGGAACGGCAATTTCAATCCGGAGCCTGCGGCGGCAGGCACGGATTATTCGTCCGGGGCGGACCAGACCACCCGGCCCCCCACGACGGTTCGCCAGGCCGTCACCTGGTTCAGTGCGGGGGCGGAGCCGCTCAGCGGGTCCTGGGTCAGGATCACCAGATCGGCCAGCCTGCCGGGCGCCAGCGATCCGAGGCTTCTCTCCTGGAATCCGGCATAGGCAGCGGTGGTCGTGTACGCCCGCAAGGCCTCTTCCACACCGATGCACTGCTGCGGCTGCCAGGTCACCCCGTCCAACGTCCGGCCGGTAACCGCCGTGTCCACACCGGCGAAGGGGTCCACCGTGACGACCGGGCAGTCGCTCCCGAAGCAGACCCGGGCCCCGGCATTCAGCAGATCGCGGTAGGCGTATGAGGTCCCGAGGCGCTCCCGGCCCAGCGCCGTCTCGGCATACCGGGCGTCGTCCGCCTTGTGGAAAGGCTGCATCGAAGCGAGGACCCCGATTCGCTCGAAACGGGCAATATCTTTTCTGGCAAGATGTTGTGCGTGTTCACTGCGGTGGCGGCGGTCGCGTCGCCCGTTTGCCTCCACTGCGGCCGCGTAGCAATCCAGCAGCAGGGCGTTGGCCCGGTCGCCGATGGCATGGACGGCCACCTGGAAGCCACGCCTGTCGGCCTCCACGATCTGGCGGCGGATCTTCTCGGGCGGGTGCGCCATGGCGACGAGCAGGCCGGCCGGGTGTCTCCAATCCTCTTCGGCGTCCGCGTAGGGCTCGAACATGTACGCCGTGCGGCTGCCCAACGAACCGTCCATGAAGCCCTTGAACCCCAGGACCGCCACCCAATCATCGTTCGGGAAAGTCCGGGCCATCTCGTAGTAGGGCGCCCAGTCCTCCACCATGATGAACGAACGAATCCGCAAGCTGGCCTTGTCGGCCTCACGCATCCGCAGGAAGGCGGCCAGGTCGTCCGGCTCGGACATGTCGTGGACACCGGTCACGCCCAGCCGGTTGGCATGGGCCATCGCCCGCAGGAGGGCCGCGTCACGGTCCTCTTCGCTAACCGGCGGGATGTGCTCGCGGACCAGATCCATGGCATCATCCTTCAGGATGCCGGTCGGCTCGCCGGTGGACGGGTCGCGATCGATGACGCCGCCGGGCGGATCGGGGGGGCCGGACACGTCGATCCCCGCTCGCTTCAGCGCCGCCGAATTGGCCAGGGCCTGGTGGCCGTCCATCCGGGACAGGAAAACCGGAACGTCACCCGTCACCGGGTCGATCCACTCCCGGGTCGGCGGAGTCGGATCGGGCCAGCTCTCGGAGCTCCACCGCCCCCCGAGCACCCACTGCCCCGGCTTCCGCCCGCGGGCAGCCTCCGCGATGGCGGCGATGAACTCCTCGCGGTTGCCCACCTCCCGCAGGTACAGCCGGTCCAGCAGCAACCCGGCGCTGATGATGTGCGTGTGGCAGTCGATCAATCCCGGGATCACCCGCCGGCCCGCGGCGTCGATCACCTGCGTCTGCGGACCGATCCGCCCGCGGATGTCGTCGTGGGTGCCCACGGCCGCTATGCGCTCGCCGGCCACCGCCACCGCCTCGGCCTCCGCCGCCCCCTCCACACCCGTCCAGACCCGGGCATTGACGATGGCCAGGGTGCATGATTCACCAGCACAACCGTTGATGAGCGACATGGTCACCGTTCCTGCCAAAACCGTCAGGATGAAACGCATGAGCGACCTCCCTGCCGAATCAGCCGCAAGGGCACGCCGCAGTGTACCGCCGGGCCCCGGCCACCGGAACTCGGCCGGCAGCGGCCTTCCGGCCTCCCGGCCTGCCGTTCCCGGCAGGTCGACTGTCTCCCCGGCGGGGACGAATCTACAATGCAGTGGATGACGACCGAACACCAGCGCATCCGGCTGCTGCGCGAGAAGATCGCCCAGTTTCCCAAGTCACCCGGCGTCTACCTGATGAAGGACGCCCAGGGCCGCGTGCTGTACGTGGGCAAGGCCAAGGACCTCCGCAGCCGGGTGAGCAGCTACTTCCAGGACTCGGCCGACCTGCTGGGCACCCGCGGGCCGGACATCGCCCGAATGGCGGCCATGGTCACCGACATCGATTTCCTCGACTGCGAGACCGAGGTCGATGCCCTGCTGAACGAGAGCCGGCTGATCAAGGACATCCAGCCGCCGTTCAACGCCCTGCTCAAGGACGACAAGACCTTCCCCTATCTCGAGATCACCACCCGGGACGACTTTCCGGCGGTCTACGTCACCCGCAACCCGCGGCCCAGGGGCAGCAAGCTCTACGGCCCGTTCGTCAGCCCGCGCTGGGTGCGCGAGGCGGTCAACGCCCTCCAGAAGGTCTTCAAGTTCCGCACCTGCGAGCTGGACATCAGCGCCGCCGACGACTCGCGGCGCTTCTTTCGCCCCTGCCTGCTGCACGCCATCAACCAGTGCACCGCCCCCTGCGCCGACCGGATCTCCAGGGAGGCTTACCGCAGGGACGTCGACCGGCTCAAGAAGTTCCTCAACTCGAAACGCTCGGTGGTCCTGCGGCAGATGAACCGCGAGATGGAGGCCGCCGCGGCCGAGCAGCGTTTCGAGGAGGCAGCCGAGCTGCGGGACCGCATCCGGGCCATCGAGTCGCTGTCGCTCTCGGGCAGTCCCGACGAGCACGTGCAGCCGGAGGTGTTCTTCGTGGACCCCGCCAAGGGGCTGGAGAAGCTGACCGAGCTGCTGGAGCTCGATCAACCGGTCCGCAGCGTCGAGGGCATCGACATTGCCAACCTGCACGGCGAGGAGTCGGTCGGGGCCCTGGTCTGCTTCCTGGACGGACGGCCGTTCAAGAACGGCTACAAGCGCTTCAGAATCCGCACCGTCGAGGGCATCGACGACTACGCCATGATCCGCGAGGTCATCACCCGCCGCTACCGCCACGCCGCCGAGGGCGAGGAGCTGTATCCCGACGTGATTCTGATCGACGGCGGCCTGGGCCAGCTCCACGCCGCTCTCGACGCCTTCAGCGAGATGAACCTCCGCCCGCCCATGGTTGTCTCGCTCGCCAAACGGGAGGAGGAGATCCACATCCAGGCCCGTTCGAAACCCGTCCGCCTGCCGCGCAACAACGAGGCCCTGCGGCTGCTCCAGCAGGTCCGCGACGAGGCCCACCGCTTCGCCCAGCACTACCACCACATCCTGCGCCGCAAGCGGACCTTCGACCAGGACGTGGCCGCCGGCCGCCGACCGCCGCGAGCCAAACCACCGCCGGGCGAATAACCCCCGACCGGAAGCTACGCACGCGGAAACGGCACGCCGCCAGCCGACACGGCCTCAGCCCAGCGGCAGACCTGGGCATGCTCCGCCATGGTCGACCGTGGGCCTGCCCCGCTGGTGGACGCCGTCCCACACCTGTCGGGGGCGCCGATTCCCCAAGTGGCAAAACCGGCGTGAAACGTCAGGCTGCCTGAGGGGCACACGTCGGTCGAGGTGTCCCGGACTGGCCGTTCTTGGTTCACACTTAGGGTGGTCGCATGACCCCGAGCTCTGATCGTATCACCGTCGACGCACGCCAGATGGGCGGCGTCCCCTGCATCCGCCGCCTGCGGATCCCCGTGGCCACCATCGTGGGCCTCGTTGCCGAGGGAAAAACCGCCGCGGAGATCCTGGCTGACTACCCCGACCTGGAGGAGGAAGACATCCCCCAGGCCCTGGCCTACGCCGCGGAAGCCGTGCGCGAGGGCCAACTCCCCTTGCAGGCCGGTTGAGGACACGGGCGGATGCGCTTCCTGGTCGACAACAACCTTCCGCCACGATTCGCCAGCAGTCTGTGCGCAGCAGGCCACGATGCCGTTCAGGTGTGCTCGCTGGGGCCAACCGGGGCGCTTGACGAGGAGATCTTCCAGGCGGCGGCACACGACAACCGCATCATCATTGCCCAGGAGACGGACTTCGGTACGTTGCTGGCGCTATACCGATCACGACGCCCGTCCGCGATTCTCTTTCGCCGTGGCGCCAAACCGATCGAAGTGATGGTGCCGTTTCTGTTGACCAACCTGCCTGCGGTGGCCACGGAACTGGAAGTGGGCGCCATCGTCGTCTTCGAGGACGGCCGTCTGCGCGTCCGCCACCTGCCGATCGGACAGGAAGCACCCCGCGGCTGAGCGGGCCCACCACACGCCAGCGCGTTGGGAGGAGAGGGGCGGAACCGCCGCGTACTGTTCGCCACTCCCTCGTTCTGCCGGACCATGTCACCTCACAGCAGGCGCACAGAGCGGTTCCGGTCGCGCTGCGGGTACTCCGCCGAACGGGTCTCGCCCTCGGCGGTGACGTAAACCGCCCGGCGGTCGCCGACCACCGGGCACTCCCGCTCGCACAGCCCGCAGCCGATGCACCGGTCGGTGTCCACCCGCGGCAGCTTGAGCTCGATCTCGAGCGTCACCGGCGTGCCCGGCTCCGGGGGGCGGGCGAAGCGGCCTTCGATCAGGATCGTGTCGGCGTCGTTGTCCGCGATGCGGTGCGTCTCGACCACGCCGTCGGCGTGCCGCACGGACGCGAAGTAACGCACGGTGTTGTCGCCGCGGTACTGGTGGATGTCGAAGCGGGCGGGCCGGCCGACCGTCCGGCCCGGCTCCGGGCGCTCAGTCAGGGTGGCCGTGTTCTCGGTGGCGGCGACGGCGACCTTGGTTCCGTCGCGTAACGGCCGCATCCGCCGCTCGGCGTAGATCGCCTTGGGGCTCGTCGGGCAGACCTCCTCGCACACCACGCAGGGGATGTTCTTGCTGTAGGGCAGGCACCGTCCGGTGTCGAAGTGGGCGGTGCCCAGCCGGATCGGCCCCTGCTCCGCGAACGCGCCCCTGCCCTGCTTCCGGTCCACCGTGAGCCGCTGGATGGCACCCGTCGGGCAGACCTGCCCGCAGGCCGTGCAGTTGAGCTGGCAGTGGCCCATGCGGAAGTTGAGCACCGGCGTCCACAAACCCTCCAGCCCCGCCTCGAACGTGGCCGGCTGGAGCACGTTCGTGGGGCAGACCCGGATGCACTGGTCGCACTTGATGCACCGCTCCAGGAACTCCAGCTCCTCGGTGGCGCCCGGCGGGCGGATGACCCGGGCCGAGAAGTCCCGCGTCGATCGCCCGCTGAAACGCACGAACGGGAAAGACAGCAGGCCGGTCACGCCGGCGAAGAGCACCCCGCGGCGCCCGACGTCCGGAGCCGCCACCTCGCCCGATTTCGGCGGCATCAGGCGGAAACTCAGGGCCCCCTCCGGGCACTCCTCGATGCAGTTGAAACAGACGAAACACTCGCTCTTGCGGAGCCGCCCCTGCGGGTCGCAGGCCCCCTCGCACGCCAGCCGGCAGCGGTTGCAGCCGTTGCACTTCTCCGGATCGCGGTGGATGCGCCACCAGCTCCACCGGCTGAGCACGCCCAGCAGGGCCCCCAGCGGGCAGAGCGTGCGGCAGAAGAACCGGGGGATGACCAGGTTCATGGCCACCAGCCCGAAGAGGACCAGGCCGATCAGCCACGCCCCGGCGTGCAGGCGGTAATCACCCATCACGCCCTCGAAGGGCAGGTTGGCCGCGGGGAGCACCGCCCCGGTGAACGAGCGGTAGAGCAGGCAGATCGGATCGAGCAGCCCGATCTGGAGCACCCCGAAGATCGCGGCCACCAGCATCCCCGCCAGGATGCAGTACTTCACGGCGTACATCCGGCGGTAGCTGTTCGACTCGATCCGCTGCTTCGCCTTGCGGCGGTTGAAGACCCAGCCGGTGAAGTGGTGCAGCGATCCGTAGGGACAGATCCAGTCGCAGAAGAACCGCCCCAGAAACAGGGTGGGCAGCAGCAGCAGCAGCGACCAGGCCAGGCCCCTGTACAGCGTGTGCGTGGTGATGGCCGTCGAGATGGAGACCAGCGGATCGATCTCCAGCAGCTTGCTGACCCAGTGCCGCAGGGCGGGGAAGCGGTCCAGGTGGGAGAAGGTGGTCAGCAGGACAAAGGCCACGAACAGCGTGAAGAAGATGGTCTGCACGATTACGCGGATCGTGGTGATCCGCTGGAGGTTCCGCCAGGTGTCGCGGAAGTGCGTGACGCGGCCGTGGCCGTGGGGAGGGGTCTGTGCCATGAAACTGTCCGCTACAGGTTGGTCGTGCCGATGAGTCCCTGCCGTTCGTAGACCCGCCAGTCGCTCTCGGCCAGGCGGTCCTCTCCCGCCGCGATCCGCCGGGCGATCTTCCCGCGGGCCATCTCCAGATGGGCCAGTTGGGCGGGATCTCGCCCCAGCATGTGCTCGTAGCACCAGGCGTCGCAGGCCACCTGGTCGACGGAGGCCACCACCACCGGCCGGCCCATCTCGCCGCCCGGCTTGGTGTCGCTGGGCCGCCCGCCGGTCGGCCCGTTGCGCATCATCACCCGCGTCCCGTCCGCGATCACCAGCGTGGGGCTCATCATCAGGGCCAGGTCGCTGACCACGTGGTGGATGGCCTGGTGAAACTGGTTCCGCCGGCCACCCAGCAGACCGTACCAGTTCTTCATGTTCTGCGACGAGCTGGCCAGGTTGTGGTCCTTCACCGGGGCGATCCCGATGACCCGCGTCGCCTCGGCCAGCGGCCGGTGGAAGATCGGCCAGCGGCCCAGCGCCTCGCCCGCCGCCGCGTCGGGCGCGTCCTCGCGGAGGACCACACGCTCGAACCGCGCCTCGGACGGCAGGACCACCCGGGCCCCCTCCTCGCGGGCCACCGGGCCGATGCCCGAGCGGGCGAAACAGGCCTCCGGCGACTCGATGGGGTTGTCCGCCACGACCACCATCCGGGCGCCCGCCTCGCGGCACAGCCGGATGACCGCCCGGACCACCTCCGGGTGGGCCGTCGCCCCCACCGCCGGCGGGCGGTCGAAGCCCACGTTCGGCTTGATCAGCACCACGTCGCCGGCGGAGACGAACCGCCGGATGCCCCGGTCGCCAGCCAGGCCGCCAACGGCGGCGCGAACCATCTGCCCGATGCGGTCCTCCACCCCGGTGGCCACGCTGATCCGCGGGCTCGAGGCCGGCAGGTCCACGCCGGCGAAGTAGTTCTTCAGCCGCACGCCCCCCGCCGACGGCGCGGGCAGGCCGGCATCACCCTCCGGGTCGTACAGCAGCCAGGCCCCGCCCGCGGCGGCGCCCGCCGCCAGCACCGCGCCGGCCCCCCGGGCCAGCCATTCCCGGCGTGTCATCTCTGTGTCACTCATGGGAGCACCCGTATCCTACCTCCGGAGCAGAACGCATGCCGCGCCCGCGGCAGGTCGGAAAGAAACCCGGCACCCTCGCGGCGTCCCCGGTTCGGGACGGCGGGCAGCCCGCGCGGGCCCGATTATACGCCATCCGGCCGGACCACGCGGGGCCCGCCCCCCCCGGCCGCCGCCGGGATCCCCGGGCGGGTGCCACGCGCTGCGGCGAGTGGTACAATACGGACAGCAAAGGGGAACAGACATGCACGCTGCAAGCACGAGACAACATCTTACGTTGCTGATGACCGCGGCGGCGACGGCGGCATTCCTGGCGCCGCCCGCCGCTCTCGCCGGCGCGGGCGGAAAGGTCCGGCCGGCCTACTGCGCCGGGCGGTGGTACCCGAAAGACGCCGAAGCCCTGGCCGCCCGGGTGGACGACCTGCTCAAGCAGGCCTCGCCCCCGGAGCCGGCCGGCAAGCCGGTGGCGATCATCGCCCCCCACGCGGGATACCGGTTCAGCGCCCCGGTCGCCGCGGAGGCCTATGCGGCCCTGCGGGGACACACCTTTCACCGCGTCATCGTGCTGGCCTTCAGCCACCAGCATTCGCTGATGCACCGCGGCATCGACGTCCCCAAACACCTTGCGGCCTACAGCACGCCCCTGGGGGAGCTGCCCCTGGACCGGCAGGCCTGCGAAACGCTGCTGGCCAACGACCTGTTCAGTTCCCGGCCCGGGCTCGACCGCGGCGAGCACTCGCTGGAGTTGCAGCTCCCCTTCCTGCAAAGGGTGCTGGGCGAGTTCCGGCTGGTCCCGCTGCTGGTGGGGCAGCTCGAGCCCGAGGAGCACACCCGGGCGGCCGCCGCGATCCTGCCCCTGCTCGACGGCGACACGCTGCTGGTGACCAGCACGGATTTCACGCACTTCGGGCCGAACTTCGGCTACGTGCCGTTTACCAGGGACATCCCGGATAAGCTGCACGCCCTGGCCGACGGGGCGGCCGCCCCGATCCAGGTCGCGGATTTCGACGGGTTTCAGGCACACCTGGACAAGACGGACGACACCATCTGCGGACGCGTGCCGGTGGCCCTGCTGCTGCGCATCCTCTCCATGCGGGGCGGAGCCGAGGGCGTGCGCGCCGCGTTCGACACGTCCGGCCGCCTGCTGAAGGACTGGTCCAGCAGCGTGACCTACCAGTCCTTCGTCTTCACCGATCGCAAAGGAACGCTCGGGACCGGCGAGCGGGAGACCCTGCTGCGGCTCGCCCGGGAGACGGCCCAGGCCTACCTGCAGACCAAGCCCCGGCCGAAGGTCGACCGCGCTGCCCTGCCCGAGAAGCTGCTCGAGAAGGCCTGCTGTTTCGTCACCTTCGAGAACCAGGGCAGACTGCGCGGCTGCATCGGCAACCTGCGGGCCTCCGTACCGCTGTATCAGGCGGTGACGGGCAACGCCATCTCCGCCTGCCGGGACCAGCGCTTCGCCTACGACCCCGTCACTGTCGAAGAGCTGGACAGTATCGACATCGAGATCAGCTACCTGACGCCCATGCAGCCGATCGACCGACCGGAGGACATCGTGGTCGGCCGGCACGGACTGCTCATCGTGCTGGACCGGGCCAGCGGCGTGCTGCTGCCCCAGGTGGCCTACGAACGGGGCTGGCCCCGGGAAGAATTCCTGGCCCAGGTCTGCCGCAAGGCGGGGCTGCCGCCCGACGCTTGGAAGCGGCCCGAGGCGAAAATATACTCGTTCGAGGCCGAGGTCTTCGGCGAGGGGGAGTAGGTTCGGCGAACCTCCGGGGTCGGCCGGACCCCGTAGCGGCCGACCTCCGGGTCGGCCGTCTGTGGCGCTGGTGCCCCCAGAACGCTCTGCCGGAGCCGGTCTCGAGGAGCCCTCCCATGAACCGCGATACGACACGACGCGAGTTTCTCCGCGCCACTGCCGCCGCCGCGACGGCCGGCGTCACCCTGGGCGAGCTGCTCGCTCCCGCCGCGGCCCTCGCGGGGGACGAAGCCGCCCGCCGCCGACCACGCGTCGTGATCGGCCGGGATGACGCTCTGGCCACCGGGCGGGTGAGCGAGCACGGCGAGCTGCTGGTCAAGCTCGTCGGGGCATCCCTTCAGAAGCTGACCGGCGCCGCCGATCCCTCGGCGGCCTGGCGGTCGCTCTTCCGGACCAGTGACCGGATCGGGATCAAGGTCAACACGCTCGGCCGGCCGACCCAGCCCGCGGTGGTCGACGCCGTGGTGGCCGGCCTGCGGCAGGCCGGCGTTCCCGCGGAGAACATCATCATCTGGGACCGCTTCGACTACGAGCTGGACGCCGCGGGCTACAAGCTGAACAAGTCCCGCCAGGGCGTCCGCTGCCACGGCACCGACGCCGAACGCATCGGCCGGGGCTACCAGTCGGACGTCGAAACCAGCGGCAGCATCGGCTCCTGCTTCTCGCGGATCGTCGCCGAGCAGGTCGACGCCATCATCTCCGTGCCCGTGCTCAAGGACCACAGCCTGGCGGGCGCGTCGCTGGGCATGAAGAACTTCTTCGGCGCCATCCACAACCCCAACAAGTACCACGGCACCAACTGCGACCCCTACATCACCGACGTGGTCTCACACCGCTTCATCCGGCCGCGGTGGCGGCTGACCGTCTGCGACGCGACCCGGGCCCAGGTCCACGCCGGGCCGACGCTGCACCCGGGCTTCGAGTGGCCCTTCGGCGGGGTGATTCTCTCTGACGACTTCGTGGCCTCCGACGCCGTGGCGGCCGACCTGCTCATCCGCGAGCGCGCCGAGCGGGGCATGCGGAGCCTCGAGCGCGAGGGGCGCCCGGCGAAGCACATCGCCACGGCCGCCGAACGCGGCCTGGGCGTCGCGGACCTGGAACGGATCGAACGCATCGAGGTGTAGGGTGAGCACCCCCGGGAACATCTTCCTGCAGCCGACGCGCCGCGACCTCCTGCGCTGGGGCGTGGCCTGCGGGGCGGCCGCGGCCTGTCCCCTGCACCGGGCCCTGGGCCAGGACCTGGCCGGCGACGCCGCTCCCCCAGGAGCCAAGCTGGCCGGCGTGGTCCGCCGTGAGGCCCTGTTCTGGGAACACCGGCCGGAGAACCAGGTCAAGTGCACCCTCTGCCCCCGCGAGTGCGTCGTGGCCGACGTCGAACGGGGCTACTGCGGCGTCCGGGAGAACGTCGGCGGGCAGTACCAGACCCTGGTCTACGGCACGCTCTGCTCCGCCGCCATCGACCCCATCGAGAAAAAACCGCTCTTTCACTACCTGCCGGGCACCGAAGCCCTCTCGGTCGCCACCGCCGGCTGCAACATGGAGTGCAAGTTCTGCCAGAACTGGGAGATCAGCCAGTTCCGGCCCGAGCAGGTCCGCAGCGCCGACTACCCGCCGAAGCGCCTGGTCGCCGAGTGCCGGGCCCGCCGCTGCCCGACCATCGCCTACACCTACTCCGAACCGGTGGTCTTCTACGAGTACATGCACGACACCGCCGCCCTGGCCCGCAGCCGCGGCATCGGCAGCGTGATGATCTCCAACGGCTACATCCAGGAAGAGCCCCTGCGGCAGCTCTGCCGCCACCTGACCGGCGTGAAGATCGATTTCAAGGCCTTCACCGAGAGCTTCTACCGCGACTGGTGCGCCGGCGAGCTCCAGCCCGTCCTGCACACGCTGGAGTTGCTCCGGCACATCGGCATCTGGTTCGAGATGGTCATCCTGGTCATCCCCACGCTCAACGACTCGGCCGAGGAAACCCGGGCCATGAGCGAGTGGGTGGTCGAGCACCTCGGCCCCGACGTGCCCATGCACTTCACCCGCTTCCACCCCACCTACCGGGTGACCAACCTGCCGCGCACGCCGGTCTCCACCATCGACCGCTGCCGCCGGATCGCCATGGAGGCCGGCGTGCACTACGTCTACGCCGGCAACGTGGCCCTGCACCCCGGCGAGAACACCTACTGCCACCACTGCCGGCGGATGATCATCCGCCGGGTCGGCTTCCGCATCGCCGACAACAGCATCCGCGACGGCAAGTGCCCCCACTGCGGCACCGCCATCCCCGGCGTCTGGTCGCAGCAGCAGGCCCTCGCCGGCCGGGCGTGATCAGAGCCTGGAACCTGAAGCCTGGCATCTGGAACCTGCGACCTGGCATCTGGGATCCGGGCTCCGGGTTCTGAGCTCTGGCATCTGGTATTCGAGATCTGAGATTTCAGGTCCCGCCTGCCGTTCTGTGCCCTGGGGCCCACTCTCCCCCAACGTGGATACGCCGATTCAGTGCCCATCGCCGCTGCCTCCCGCGTCCATCCTGCAACGGACCACGGACCACCACCCAACTCGCCGCTTGCTCACGCTCGCGGTTCTGTACGGGCGGGACCGGCAAGCAGGAGAACCGCAGCGGATCCCAGCTTCACCCCGGACAGCAACATCGCCGCGGTGGTGGTGCCGTAGACCGGCACCAGCAGGATGCCGGTGAGCAGGGCGCCCAGGCAGGCGCCGGCGTGGTCGGCGCTGTCCACGCGGCTGGCGGCCTGGGCCGTGCCGGCAGTGGTGGCGGCCGCCAGGCGGCCCGCCAGGGCGAAGGCCGCCCCGCCCAGCACGCCGGTCAGGGCCACCAGGATCGACACCACCCATTCGACCACCACCAGCGCCGCTTCCGTGCCCTGCATGCGACCCAGGGCCGGCAGCAGGAGCGGCACGCCGGCCGCCGTGGCCGCGATCAGCACGTCCACCCCCACCAGCAACCGCCTCAGGTGGGCGGTCTGGCCCGCCGTCGCCCGCCGCCGGGCCCGCCAGTTGGCCAGCCCGCAGCCGGCCACCAGCCCGCCCATGAACAAGGCGATGATCCAGCCGATCCGCTGGTAGACGTACCCGTAGAGGTGCTGAAACGCGAACAGCCAGACGATGCTCAGCGCCATCGTCGCAAAACCCGTCGTGCCCATCGAGAGCACCACCGCCCCGTCCGACCAGCCGCCCGCACCGCGGCGCCGCAGTCGGAACACTCCCAGCGTGAGCAGCCCCGCCGCCGCCAGCACGATCGCCAGATGCCCCACCCGGACCGAGCGCAGCCACCCGATCACTCCTCCGGACGGGCCGCCGATCATCTGCTCCCACAGCTCCAGCCGCTGGACGTACACCACCGGGTGCAGGTCAGTGCTCACCGCGAACCCCGCCACCGCGTCGAGCTGCCGGGCGCGGGTGGCGATCTTCTGCGGGTCGAACCAGTCGGTGGCGTAGGCGAACCACAGCGGGTCGAACAGCTCCGCCACGACGTTCCCCTCCTCGTACCGGCGGGTAAGTTCACCGGGGTCGGTGGCGATCAGGCGGGCCTGCGTGGCGGCGAGGACGTGGGCCGGATCGCCCCAGCCGACGAGCACCTCCGGGAAGGCGGTCCGCAAGCTCGCCCGCACGGACGCCAGGTACCCGGCCGACCCGGACGGCAGGTCGGCCGGCGCGGCCGCCACGGTCATGCACAGCACCGACGCGGGCGACATCGCCCGCCGCAGCTCGGCAAAGAACTCCCGCGTGTAGTAGCGCGCCCGCAGGGCCGACGTCGGCTCCGGCAGCCGGGCAATGACCAGGTCGAAGCAGGCCCGCTGCGTCTTGACGTAGAAGCGGGCGTCGCGGTGGTGCACGGTGACCCGCTCGTCCGCCAGGGCCCGACGGTCCGGCTCGGCCAGGTGGGGCTCGATCAGCTCGATCTGCCGCGGGTCCGGCTCGACGTAGTCCACCCCCTCGACCGGGTGCCGCAGGATCTCGGCCAGCAGGCCCTCCGCCCCGCCGCCGAGGACCAGCACGCGCCGGGGTGACGGGTGCTGGCACATCCACAGGTGGGCCAGCGGCACGAAGGTGTAAGGGTCGGGGAAGTCGGTGGCCACGT
>Ga0180432_10007273_pt1 | contig 14106 bp, 9 predicted proteins | sample SS_ome_10_FD_132414 | JGI IMG/M metagenome (GOLD analysis project Ga0180432, IMG submission 132414) | Hypersaline lake sediment archaeal communities from the Salton Sea, California, USA - SS_1_MS_2 metaG | ecosystem: Environmental > Aquatic > Non-marine Saline and Alkaline > Hypersaline >... | reverse complement strand
TGAGAACGCGCTCAGCGAATACCTCCAGATCATCGAGGCGGGGTTTGAGAGTGGGCCACTCTACTACAATATTGGCAACTGCTACTTCAAACTAGGTGATCTTGGCCGTTCGATCCTCTTCTTCGAGCGTGCTTTGGCGGAGAATCCACGCGACGATGATGCCCAGGCGAACCTGGAACTTGCCAAGTCACTCACCGCTGATGAGATCGTGCCGCTGCCGGGTTTCTGGGTGTTGCGGGTTGTGGACTGGTGGGTGCATGCTCTCCCCGGATCGTGGGTGTCAGCGATAGTTGGACTGGCATATATCGTCGGCATGTCTGCTTTGGTTGCCGTGCTGTTGAGCCGCAGCCAAGCTGTCGAAAGGTGGGGGCGGCGTATTGCAATTGTTGCGGGTGTGTTAGTGATAGTGTTTGGAATCAACATACTCTCCCTCGAGCTCGGGTTGGGTGAACCAGTTGAGGCCATAGTGCTAGCCGATGCTGTCTCTGTCCAAAGCGCACCCAGCGATGACCAGGCTCTCCAGGTCTTCACGATCCATGAAGGAACAAAAGCACGGATCGATCAACAGTCTGGAGAATGGGCGGAGATTGTCCTCGCAGACGGCAAGGTGGGGTGGGTGAAAGTAGAAGTGTTGGAGATTATCTGACTTTTCAATCTGAGTGTTCGAATAGCCGCGGAGTGACGCTGATGAATGCGGAGTAACTCGGTCCAGAACCGGTACTTGGTTGCCCTACCCAAACACATGAGAACATCACCGTACCCCGCGGCAAATAGCAATTAGTGTCGGGGGTATTCCCAGCCTTCTGGTACCCAAACCCCGTTCTCACTATTGCGCATGAGTATGTGACATATATATATTGTTCATATCGATATGCAAGGTGATGAAAAGGGGCGGAGGCCGCCGTTCGTTCGGCTTCTTGGGAAGCGGGAGGCGCTCGGAAAGGGGCAGAGTGTCTGACGGTCTCCGTTCCCCATCATCTGCGGCTATACCAGGTAGAACTCGGTGTGTGGCGCAGCCTACCGCTAGGTAGGAAGCTCGTGGAGGGGCGAGCGGGACCATGCCATGCCCGGCGCCACGCACCGTTCTGATAATACCTCGAGGGCCGAAGTGGCGCGCAACTCTTGGGAAAAGAGAGCTCGGAAAGGTCTATGAAGACGGTCGTTATCGATGAAGTAACCAAGACGTTTGGGACTCACACGGCAGTGGACGGTCTGTCACTCGAAGTCCCGCGTGGCAGCGTGTACGGATTCATCGGTCCGAACGGATCAGGAAAGACAACCACACTACGGATGATCATGAACATCCTCTACCCGGATTCCGGTACAATCCAGGTGTTTGGGGAGCAGCTCGTCGGGGCGTGTACCGACAGGATCGGGTACCTCCCGGAGGAACGCGGACTCTACAAGAAGATGAAAGTGCGGGAGGTCTTGGAGTTCTACGGTGGGTTGAAGAGTGGCAGGGATGTTCGAAAGGAGGTCGGTCGTTGGCTCGAGAGACTCGATCTGTTGGAGTGGGCCGACAAGAAAGTCGATGTTCTTTCCAAGGGAATGAGCCAGAAGGTCCAATTCATTGCGACGGTGGTGTCCCACCCTGAGTTGGTGATTTTGGACGAACCGTTCACCGGCCTCGACCCGGTCAATGCCGACGTAATTCGAGAAGCCGTACTCTCGCTGAGAGAGAAAGGAACCACCGTCATCCTCAGCACTCACGACATGGGTGTGGCTGAAAAGATGTGCGATTTCATCTTCATGATCTTCCGAGGGAAGAAAGTGTTGGACGGCACGCTCGCCGCGATTCAGGACCGGTACGGCAGCGACACGATTCGCATCAGGACCGAAAACGGCGCTTCTGCGTTCAGCGGCATTGATGGAGTGGAGAAGGTGAACGACTTTGGTCAGCTGCAGGAACTGCGTGTCACACGGGATGTCGATCCTCAGCTAGTCGTTTCTCAGATAATGGCAAGAACGCGAGTTTCTAGCTTTGAGCTGACGCGACCTTCCCTGCACGACATCTTCGTTCGAATTGCTGGGCCTGAAGCGGAAGAGTCGAGCGATGAGTAAGGTCTTGAAGGTGGCATGGCGTGAGTACAAGTCCACGGTACGCACCAAGGGCTTCGTTATCGGTTTGGTTGTTGCACCTGTGTTAATGAGTGCGAGCGGCATCGTCATGGCTCTCACCAAGGACCGGATCGACACAACGGACAAAACCATTGCGGTGATCGATCGGTCTGGAATGCTGGTGGAAGCCCTATGCTCGGCGGCCGAACGGCGCAATGCTGCCACTGTGTTCGATGAAAAAAACGGCGAGAAGGTCCGGCCCGCGTACACGATAGAGACGGTTGCTCCAAGCGAGACAAACCCCGATGCGCAGAGGCTGGTGCTTTCTAATAGGGTTCGAGACCGACAGTTGCATGCCTTCTTGGAAATCGGTCCAGGTGTGCTGCATCCTCGAACAGATCGTGAATCGGCGCGGATCCTTTACTACGGTGAGAACGCTGCCATAGACGATGTGCGCGGGTGGTTGGGCGGGCCTTTGAATGAAACTCTCCGCCGGTTGCGTCTCTCTGACGCGGGAATAGCCGACGAAGCCGTGCCGGATCTCTTCGACTACATCTCTCCCGAGCCACATGGCCTCGTTTCGATTGACGCAGAGACGGGCGAGATCAGCGCTGCGGAACGCAGCAATGAACTTGGCACCATTCTTCCGCCAATTGCTATGCTAATGTTGATGTTCGTAATGATCATGATGGGTGCGGTGCCGCAGCTGAATTCTGTCATGGAAGAGAAATCACAGCGCATAGCCGAGGTGATGCTCGGTTCGGTAAAACCGTTCGAGTTTATGATGGGCAAGCTCATAGGCGGAGTGAGTGTCTCGCTCACGGCTGCGATCTTCTATGTCGCGCTCGGCACCTGGGCTGTTCGCCACTATGACGTTGCGCAATATGTTCCGTTCGACGTTTTGCCTTGGTTTTTTGTCTATCTGATTTCGGCCGTGTTCATGGTTGGGGCGCTGCAGGCCGCTTTGGGTTCAGCTTGCAACGATGCTTCAGAAGCGCAATCTCTCGCGTTCCCGGCAATGCTACCGGTAATGATCCCCATGTTCGTGATGATGCCGGTCATCATGGCGCCGCAGAGTACATTCGCCACGAGCCTGTCGCTGTTCCCGCTGTTCACGCCCTTTCTAATGCTCCTCCGCCAGAGTTCGGCAGTTGGTGTGCCCGTATGGCAGCCATGGGTTGGTCTAGCCGGTGTATTGGTGACTACGCTGTTATTTGTATGGGTGGGAGGACGAGTTTTCCGGGTTGGTTTGCTCATGCAGGGTACCCCACCAAAATTCGGCAACATCTTGCGTTGGGCAGTGAGAGGATGAACGAGAATGTTTGCAGAGTGCGGAGTGCAGAATGCAGAACAGGGAACCTAGATAGGCATTGCGCCGTATAATCTCAAATCTGCACTCTAGATTCTGAAATCTGCAATCATGATTCACCCCCCCTTCCCCCCCTGGCTCCGCCATGTAGTTTGTAGCCAACAGCCAAACCGCAACTGACACACCGGGCTGTGGAGGCGGATTAGTGAACGTCGATGAGCAGAAACAGCAAGCGCGTGCGCTCGAGCAGCAGGGCGAAACCGAGGCAGCGCTCGAACTCTACGAAAAGGTCCTTGCGGAGTTGGAGGGGACTCCCGACATCTGGCGGGAATTACCTCTCTATGTAAAAGCCGGTGACCTGTCGCTGAAGTTGAATGATTCGAGCAACGCGATCTCACACTATGAAAAGGCGGCGAACGCGTATGCCGCTTATGGGTCGTCCAAGAGCGTCATAGCGCTATGCATCAAAATTCTCAGGGTGAACCCGGGCAGGACCCACGTCTTCCTGAGGCTGGTGCGTCTGATGATCGAGCGGGAACATCTGGCAGATGCCCGCCTGGTCCTCCTCGAATATTGTGAACGCCTAAAACTTCCCAAAGCTGCTTTGGTGCTCGAAGGACTGGGTGATAGTTCTGAGGAGCAGATGAAACCAGCTCTGGAGATGTTGCTCGAGTTGGGTGGTCGCTACGAATATGCGCGGGCCCAGGGCCGCGACGACATCACCGAGTCGAAAGAGGCCGTAGAAGAGGTGGAAACCGTTGCGATGGAAGGAACTGCCTCGTCGGACTCAGACCCGGAAGCGACGATGAGCCTGACGGCCGCAGAACAAATGGACGAAGTCGGCGAAACACACGAGGAACCGGAGCCTGCGGCGGAAGAACTAGACCAGACAGAACCCGAAATCCAATCGATTGGGGATCGAGAGAGCGAGACGACGGGCGAAAAAGAGCTGGAAACACCTGCCGCAGGTGAGACGGATGATGAGATACAATGGGTTGAAGACCGCCCGTCTGTACCGATGGCGACACCTCGGGCATCTCGGCAGGTCCTGTTCCGCGAGGCCGAGAAGAGGCGGAACCAACCAAAAGCGGTGTGGATTGGGTTGGGGAGCGCCGCCGTCGTGGTGGTGATCGGGCTGAGTCTCGTGCTATTCGATGTCATTCCGCTCGGAGGTGGGGGCGGTAACCAGGAGGGCAGCCAACCTGCGCCCAGCACGTCTCCCGCTGATTCTGAGCTCACGGACGGACCTGATCTCGAAGACTCAACTGTGGCAGAACATGTCGTCGACAACTCGCCGAACCTCGACGATGCGGAACCGACAGCGATTTCGCCAAGAACCGTCGCGGCGGTGGAAGACTCATCCCAACCGGCAGCGGCCGATTCGATAGTGCAAGTGGAAACGGCTGTCGATTCTCAGCCGGCGGATGAAGCAGTCGTACGTGGAGACACGATCGCGGAACTGGCTCAGCCGGAAATTCCACCCAGCCAAGGCGTCATGGTTCAGGATTTCGATATCGACTCGAATACGGAGTTTGAGGTCGACGGCCGTGCAGGCTATCGCGTCACGCAGACTCTGGGTACCGGGGAGCTGCTCACACTTTCGGCAGTGTATTACGGAGAAGAAATATCCACCGCCCCAGGTTCCGGAGAGATGACACTATTGCCCCTGGCCGGTGACACGACAGCGGCGATAATTAGCTTCAGCGGCTATTCTGTTGAAGCTCGTGCTCTGGTTTCCGCGTCCGTGTTACAGACCCTGCTCGGTCGACTCGTCGAGGTGCCCCGACCCAACTGAGCTGAAACGCGAACATGCGCCTGTCCTTTCGACACCGGCTTTTTGTCGGCCTGCTGGCATTGGGAACCATTCCTTTGGCTGCTGCGCTGGTGGTGCTGGCCCTTCAAATACGCTCTGTTGATCCCTCGACGGGCGCCCGCGCGGCGATTGACGATATCGCTGAAAGCGGCCGCGATTTGCTCGCGGCGATCGATACGACGCAACTCAGCGCTGAGGCGAACTCTGCGTTGGAAGCACATACTGAAACTCTGGCCGATCGCACCGCAATGGCGCGCAGAGCCGAGGTGCTCAGTAGGGTTGCCGCCGGTGCTGCCGGCATCCTCGCGCTTGTGATTGCGGTAGCGGTTGTGGCGATTTCCGTAATACTCGCCCGACGTTGGTCCGCATACGTTTCCGCACCAATAGAAGAACTCACGAACTGGGTCAGAAGAATTGAGCAACGGAAGCCCTTGCCTAGACACACGGAGGGACGGGGCGCTCCAGAATTCCATGCACTGCGGAATGCGCTGAGTGAGATGTCTGCGGCCCTCACGAAGGTCCAGGTGCAGGAAATCGAGCGGGAGCGCCTGCAGGCGTTCCGCGAGACCGCTCGTCAGGTAGCGCACGAGATGCGGGGGCCGTTGACATCAGTTCGCCTCGCGATAGAGCAGCTCTCGAAGTCGAAAACCGGTTCGGATAATGCGAGCAACGTGGCTGTGGGGGTCCTGGAGGACGAAACGCAACGCCTGGAGCTGTTGGCTCAGGAGTTTTCGGACTTTGGGCGTCTACCTGAAGGACCTGAAGCGCTCATTGACGTGAACGAAATGATCGAGGGCATCGTGTCCTCGTCAATTCCTGCAGATTGCCCCGTGCGACAAGAACTCGAGCCTGGGCTGACCGTTCATGGTCACTTTGAACCGCTCCGCCGCGCTGTGCAGAACCTGTTGCGCAATGCGGTTGAGGCAAGCCAATCCTCCGGGGTCGATTTCTCGGCAAGTCGTACTGTCGATGATGAGGGGAGGTGGGTACGCATTGAGATAGCCGATCGCGGCCCAGGGATAGCTCCAGACCTGAGAGAGAGGATCTTTGAACCCTACTTCACTACAAAAGAGCTGGGTACTGGGCTTGGACTCGCGATAGTCCGCCAGACAGTGATGGCTCACGGCGGTGATGTTGAAGTAGAAGACGCAGTTGGCGGGGGCGCCCGTTTCATCGTGACACTTCCGGAGATAGAATGTCAGGCCGAATCCTCATCGTAGATGACGAACCGAACATCAGGCGCATGCTGCGTGCAGTGCTCGAGGACCAGACCTTCGAAGTGTCTGAAGCCGGTAGTGGGACGGAAGCATTCGAGACGTGCACCCGGTGGGATCCGGATGTGGTGTTGCTCGATCTGGTCATGCCTCCCGGACCTGGCGGAATAGAAGTACTGGAGCAGCTGAAGCAGACATGTCCTGGCCAGGTCGTGATCATGATGAGTGGAAAGGCCACGCTGCACGATGCGGTGCGTGCAACTCAACTCGGAGCGTTCCAATTCCTTGAAAAACCGTTGAGTGCAGAGGGCGTTCTGGTCGCGGTTCGCGCAGCCCTTGACCTCTACCGTGCTCGCGCAGAAAACAGGGCGCTCAGAGAGGAATTGGCAGATCCCAGTGCGATTGTGGGGTCCAGCAACGCGATAGAAGAGGTCCGATCGCTGATCCAGCAGGTCGCGCCAACTCCGGCACGTGTCTTGGTGTCAGGGGAGTCGGGAACGGGTAAGGAACTCGTCGCGCGTTCGATTCACGGCTTGAGTCCGCGTGCCGAGCGACCTCTCGTGTGTGTGAACTGCGCAGCCATTCCTAGGGAACTCGTAGAGAGTGAGATGTTTGGGCACGAACGTGGGGCGTTCACGGGTGCGTCGGAACCACGTAGAGGTCGGTTCGAATTGGCAGACGGCGGCACGCTCTTTTTGGATGAAGTCGGTGAGCTGGACCTGGACGTCCAAGCCAAACTGCTGCGTGTAATCGAGACGGGGGTGATAGAGAGAGTCGGGGGTGAACAGGGGCGCAGTGTGGACGTACGAATCGTGGCAGCCACGAACAAGGATCTCCAAGCGGAGGTTACGGTCGGCAGATTCCGCGAAGATCTGTACTACCGTTTGAACGTATTTCCCATCCACGTGCCCCCGCTCCGTGAACGCACCGAAGATATCCGGGAATTAGTCGAGCATCTGGCCAACGTGTCGGCGGTGCACTGTGGGTGCCCTGCACCAGTGTTTGCATCGGAAGCATTGGAACGACTGAAGACTCACGCCTGGCCTGGAAACGTGCGCGAACTGGCTAACGTGGTCGAACGGCTTGCAATAGTAGGGACTGGCGAGTCAATCGGTCGCGGCGACGTTGATTGTGTTCTCGGCATCGCACCGGCACTTAGCTCCGTCAAACCCAGTCTTCCAACTACAGGTTCTCTGAACCGCGATCTGGAAGCGTATGAGGCGTTCCTCATTGAAAACGCCATCGCAGAGGCTCAGGGGAACATTGCCGATGCTGCTCGCAGGTTGAGCACAGATCGCGCGAACCTTTACCGCCGAATGAAGCGGCTCGGAATCGGACAAAAAGACACTAATGTGTCTAAGTGACACGCTCTACGTCGGTCGCATTGCGAGAGATGCACTCGTAACCTGTGTAACCACAATCACTTAACCATCTTGAATTATTTGGCACACACTCTGCTTGATTGGGAGGCTGAGGTTGAGTCGAGGTACAAGTGAGCTTGTCAGATATGTGAGGGTGAGATGGTTAGACTGATTGTCCGGGGCCTACTGCTGCTTGCCCTGCTGCTGATGGGCCGGATGCGCATTTCCTTGGTCTTGCTTCTAGTGCTGGCGTCCAGTCCGCTCGGTGTAGTGCGGGCACAAGATCCCGTCGTCGTGATCCGACCCGGCGACGATGACCAAGAGAGCTACCGTGCGGCCGCACGAGCCGTTCGAATATTCAATCGTTCTGCCACCACCAGGATCTTCGGGTCTGCTACCTTCGGAAGAAACGAGGTCCTTGATGGCGACGTAGGTGTGTTTGATGGACGCCTCATTGTCTATGGAATCATCGAGGGTGACCTCGTTGCCATAGATGCCGACGTGAGGCTCAAGCCCACCGCTGAAGTAGACGGGGACATTCTACTGGTGGGTGGCAGTATCGACAGGGATGCGGGGGCTCGCGTAAGAGGAGTTACTCGAAGGTATCGGCTAGCGGTGGATATTCGCCGAGTCGGTGACGAACTCGATCTGATGGAACGGAGAACCGATCGTGTCCGAGTGCCTGTGGTAACACGCCGTCGTCCGAGGTTCGGCAGCACAGATGCATCGATAGAGATTGGTGTCGGACCCTCGTACAACAGGGTCGAAGGCCTACCGATTCACTTTGGCCCCAGTCTCACATGGGGAAATAATTGGTACAATCGACTGCACTTGGAGGCGTTGGGTATCTACCGTACTGCCGCCAACCCCGAAGAGGTGTTCGACAGTTCTCTGTCCAGGCGTGATGTCGGCTACACCGTCAACGCTGAAATGCAGTTTGGACGCTCCAGAGCACTCACGTTGGGTGGACGCGTGTTTGACGTGATCGCACCGATTGAAGACTGGCAGTTGAATGACGATGAAGTTGGCTTTGCGACGTTCCTATTGCATCGCGACTACCGTGACTACTACATGACGCGTGGATGGTCGGCATATGCCACGATCCGCCCGGTCAATGAATTGACTTTCTCGGGCGCGTACGCTCGGGAGGAGCAAACGTCTGTGGAGGCGAGAGATCCATGGACACTTAGCAGGCGCAGTGAAGAGTGGCGCGAAAACCCCGACATCGACGAAGGTGACTTTACGATTCTCTCGGCGTCAGCAGAATACGATTCGAGATATTCCAGACGCTATGACGGTTCCGGCTGGTTTTTCAGTGCGGAATGGGAACGCGGTATGAGTGACAACGTCGTCGACCGAGTGTTGCCACTCTCGATCCGAGATCCGCTGCCAGTCGACGGTGACTATATGTACGATAGGTTCTTCTTGGATCTGAGACGCTATGAGAGAGTCGGGTGGTCCGGTCAGCTCAGTTTGCGAGGAGTTTTTGCAGGGACCATTGGTGAGAACGATCCGTTGCCGGTGCAGCGACGCCTGTCGATCGGCCACGTAATGCCCGGCTTCGGTTTTCGACCTTTCACCTGTAATGGTGCCTTCCTGATCCCTGCAGAACCTGCTCTGTGCGACAACGTGCTTCTCTTCCAGGCCGAATATCGCGCGGATCTCTCCTTTCGCAGACGTTCGTGGCGTACACGCAGACCACCCGATTCGTGGGGAGGGTCTTGGCGCTCCGGCGATTTTTGGGGATGGGATGACTGGGACGACTGGTTCTGGTTTGATGGCCCGAGCCTGGTTGTGTTCAGCGATGCCGGTACCGGCTGGTTGCACGACAACGACATTGGTGATCTGGAGTTCGACATAGGCGCTGGGGTGGAATTCGGTAGTATGGCGGTTTATGCGGCCAAGGCGATTACATCGGATGAGGGGGTGCGATTCACCTTCCGGCTGCACCGCAGATTCTGATTTTTTGCAGGGGGGCGAAATCGCTTCGATCTGTGCCCAATCGTGAAAGACCTTGAGCGAATTGCGGTAGTCCGCCTGATCATTTCGCTCATCTGCTGCGTTTTTGCGTACACCGCGGCATACGCACAGGTGCGCCCGGAAATCGAGGTTGAACTCGTTCCGACAGATGATGTCCCAGACGTTGAGATCGGTGTCAGAGACCTTTTGTCGGATAGAAGATTCATCAATGCGATGGAGTCGGGCTTTCCGCTCTACGTGGAATTCTACGTCGCGCTCCGCAATTCGCGTTCAGGCTGGTTCGACGGTACGGAGAATGACTACACGGTGGAGTATGTCGTGTACCGCGATCCGGTTCGAGAGATATGGATTGTAGAAGCGAGAGGGTTGACTGAACAGTTCTCTTCACTTGCCGATCTGCGTGCGCGGGTGGAACAACGTTACCGCATTGAGTTCTTAGATCCTGAAGGATCGGGCCGCTACTACTACGCGGCTACCGTAAACGCGCGGACGTTGTCTGACTCAGATGTTGATGAAGTGTTCGCGTGGCTAAAAGGCGATCACGGAGAGTCTGCACAGATCGAACGACCGGGCTTCGTGACGCGTACTGCACGCCGCCTATTGGTTCGAGTGGCTCCTTTGCCGCGGATCACTCTCGATGGGCGTACTGGCGATTTCACGGTACCTTGATCTAGTTCTCTACCAATACCCCAACAACTTCCACCATGCTCCTCCGATAACCATCCATATGAGGATGTTGACCACGCTGACAATCGCGCCGAGCCGCCACCAATCCGCAACGTCCACGTAACCGGCGGCAAAGAGTACCGGTGCAGGCCCCGTTCCATAGTGTGTCATGCCGCTGAACAGATTGCTGAAGAAACCGAGCACCAATGCGCCGAGCAGCGGGGGGGTACCGACCGCCAGCGCCACACCCAGAAAGGCGGCATACATCGAACTCACGTGTGCCGTGCAACTCGCAAAGAAATAGTGGCTGTAGAAATACACGAGGCTGAGTCCCACGAAGGCCGGCAGCCAGCCGACACGCCCGAATACGTCCCCAACCGTCTGGCTGAACCATGGAATGAGCCCCAGTTGTGTGAGGTAGGACGCCATCATCACTAGTGCCGAAAACCACACCAGCGTGTTCCAAGCTCCCTTCTCAGTCAAGACATCGTCCCAGGTCAATACGCGGGTGAGCAGTAACACGGCGAGTCCGACCATCGCCGTGGTTGTACTGTGTATCGAGAGCTGCAATCCGAATATCCAAAGAAGGAGGAGCAGCAGAAAAGCCGCGAGCATGGTCCATTCGCTGCGCTTCACGGGGCCCATTGCCTCGAGTTCACTCCTGGCCAGGTCGGATGCCTCAGGAGTTTCTTTGATGTCAGGCGGGTAGAGTTTGTAAAGGACAAATGGTACCACGACGATGCTGGTGAGCCCCGGTACCAATGCACCAACAGCCCATCGCACCCAAGTGATCTTCACGCCAAGGTCTCCAGCGAGTTGAGCGGCCAGTGGGTTGGCGGCCATCGCAGTGAGAAACATGGCACTCGTTATTACAGTGCCTTGAAATGCAGCAGTGGTCAGGAAGGCACCTACACGGCGTGAGGTTCCATCCTCGGGTAGGCTGCCGTATGCCCGAGCAACTGAGCGCAGAATTGGGAATACCACTCCACCGGCGCGTGCTGTGTTGCTTGGGATCGCCGGCGCGAGCACTAGATCGGTAGCGACGAGACCGTATCCGAGGCCTAGCGTCTTTTTCCCCAAGCTGGCCATGAACAAGTATGCGATTCTCGCTCCCAGGCCGGTTTTTATGAAGCCTCGAGAGATGAAGAACGCCAACACAATGAGCCAAATGACTCTATTCCCAAACCCGCTCAGCGATTCGGTCACGCCGAGCGTACCGGTAGCGGCGGTGATGCAGATACCGATGAAGGCGACAGCACCCATCGGAAGCGGCTTGAGGATCAACCCAATGATAGTCGCCACGAATATCGCCAGCAGATGCATGGCGGCAGGATCCACGCCGTTTGGAGGAGGCACGAACCACAACGAGATAACGGCCAGCAGCGGGATAATAGACGGCAGAATCGTCTTGGTGCTCGCCGCCTTGCTGCTGTCTGCCGAAGCCGGTTCGGTCATTGCGTCTCCACCGACACTGGCGACTGACGCCGTGGCGGATTTGTGTACGTTCCACGGTATACGTAAGGGCATAATAGCAGTTGGGACTGCATGACTACAACTTGACCAGGAACGGTCGTAGGCTGTCCATACATGCCGCACACGAATGGGACCTCAATGTCCTCTCTGCCAATGGGATGTTTGCCGTCGAGTCCCCCGTTGCCGGTAGCGCGGTTCACGGCTAGCTTCTTCTGCTTCGCAATTCGCCTGGGCATAAGAATCCAGGTTTGCTTGAGGGGAACCTGAATATGACTGATCCCAAGAGTTTCGCGGGAGTAGCCCGCGCACCGTTTTTGACCTTGCCTGTCACCCTCGTAGCGGTTGGTTCTGCTGCCGCCGCGTACGATGGTGCATTCAGTTGGCTTCGGACCATTCTGGCATTGGTCGGCCTTCTCTCCTTGCATATTGCCGCCAACGTCTTCAACGAAGTGAGCGACATGCGCACAGGGATAGACGACAACACGAAGCGTACACCCTTCTCCGGCGGAAGCGGCACGCTGCAAGCGGGTGCCATGTCGGTGGGTGCCGCGACAGCCTTTGGTGTCGTGAGTGCACTTGTCGGCTTGGCCATTGGCGTCTGGTTCTACACGCTCGTCGGATGGTCCTTGCTTCCATTCATGATTCTGGGTGCGGTCTTCGTGGTCGGATACACAGACGTACTCACAAAGCTTGGTATCGGTGAGATAGCTGCCGGGCTTGGCCTAGGAGGATTGCCGGTTGCCGGCGTAGCTTTGGTTCAAGGAGGCGTGATCGGTCCGGCGGCTATTGCCGCAGCAATACCTGCGACGTTCATGACGTTCAATCTATTGCTGCTCAACGAATTTCCGGATGAAGATGCAGACCGTCAGGGAGGCCGCCGCCATCTTGTCATTCAACTTGGCCGACGCCGCGCGGCGATTGTGTATGCGCTAGCAGGGCTGTTGACTCCGATATCGATTGTCGTGTCAGTCGTATTCGACTCGTTGCCGTTGGTCGCACTGATTGCGGTTCTTCCATCGCTGCTGTTAGTCAAGCCGCTGCAGTGGGCATTCAGGACGCCGAACACGGCAGTGCCCATACCGGCACTCGGGGCAAATGTAGCCTGGAATCAACTGACCAACCTGGTGTTGGCGGCGGTATTGGTCGCTGCGGTCTATTTTTAGCTTAGTGGTTCGTCGTTCAGCAGCGGAGATGGTTATCGACTCTTAGAAATATGGCGCCTTCTCACGACTCCGAGCTTTGCACCCACACATCACACGGCATCGCCGCCTGCGGCCACCCGGCGACAAACCGCTGCCGTGATTGCGGAATCGGGCGGGATAACTTGGCCTGTGATGCACGTGGTCGCGAGCAAACAGATAGTCGGCTAGATCTGCGATAGGTACAGGCTCCTCAGTGCATCAAACGCAAGAACCGGTCGTACTGTCGAAGCGGTTGCCAGATAGGATCGAGTCGGAGCGACTCGCCAGAAAGGTGCGACGGAATCGACAGCAGCGTCTCCAGTCTGTCGATTGCAGAGTTTGCATCACCCAACATGGCATGGATGCGTGCCAGCATTTCGACTGCCAGAGGCCCGTCTACGGCATCCTCTGAAACCGGCCGCAAGCGAGTCGCTTCGGTTCCCTCTCGAATGGCCTCATCTCGCATGCCCAGTCCAGCATATGCCAGCCCCAATTGGCTGTGTAGACTTGGCTCGTCGGGCAGGGCTGCCACCTCGTTTTCTAGAATGGTTCTCGCGGAGTCGTAGTACGCAAGGGCCGTGGCTGACATATTCAGCCGAGCGGCAACATCCGATTTTGCGAGGTAGTATCCAGCGGAATCAGTGATGTCGGGTCCCAGACTCATATTGAAAACTACTGAGTCGTATGACCCACCGATTACTCTAGGGAGTGCGCCCCAATGGCCGCCGAACAACCGAATCACCTGTGCGTTGTCGGTCGGCATTCCGAGAATCTCGCGCGCTCCTGCCGAGTCGCCACTGTTGCTCAGTCGGGCCATGGCGACAACGTTTCGAGCATACGAGAAATCGGGGGCAACTGACAAGGCCTGTTGCGCATTCCGTTCAGCTGTTTCGAACTCTCTGAGCATCAGGTGAGTAAACCCCGCGCCGGCCAGGCATGTAGCACACGAGGGGTCGTTAGCTGCTGCCTCCATGTGGTTCTCGAGCGAACATTCGAAGTCGCCCTGCCTTCGCCGGATGCCCGCAACTAACATCAATACATCATTCACACC
>Ga0180432_10007269_pt1 | contig 14112 bp, 16 predicted proteins | sample SS_ome_10_FD_132414 | JGI IMG/M metagenome (GOLD analysis project Ga0180432, IMG submission 132414) | Hypersaline lake sediment archaeal communities from the Salton Sea, California, USA - SS_1_MS_2 metaG | ecosystem: Environmental > Aquatic > Non-marine Saline and Alkaline > Hypersaline >... | reverse complement strand
TCATCGCCGCCACCTTCGTCATCGGCTCCTCGCTGGCCGCGCTGGCCGGCGTCATGTACGGCTCTGCCTACCACGTACTCAGCTTTGACATGGGCGTGCTCGTCGGTTGGAAAGCGTTCATCGCGGCCGTGGTGGGCGGGATCGGGGAGGTCAGAGGAGCCATGGTGGGCGGCTTCCTCCTGGCGTTCATCGAGATTTTCGTCGTCGCCCTGGGCCAGTTCCAGGGCCTGGAGTGGCTGTCCTCCACCTACCGCGACCTGGTGTCCTTCACCGTTCTACTGGTGATCTTGACGCTCAGGCCGACTGGCATCTTCGGTGTGGCCAGGAGGCAGAAGGTCTAGGGCGTGATACGTGAGAAGAGAGGACGAAGACTATGAGGAAATATTACCTACCTCTGCTGGTCGTGGTGCTTTTTGTAGTAATCATAGGCGGCTCCTGGCTGCGTATCTTCAATGATTACTACCAACTCGTCCTGTTGTTTATTGGCATCAACGTCATTCTGACGGTCAGCCTGAACCTGATCAACGGCTACATGGGAGAGTTCTCCTGTGGGCACGCGGGCTTCATGGCCGTGGGAGCCTACGTCACGGGTATCCTGACCGTCTGGTTGTTCGCCGAGGACAATGTGTTTGGACCGCCGGTCCTCCCGGCCGCGTTGGCCATCCCGCTGTTCCCCGTGGCCCTGATCATCGGCGCTATCGCAGCCTCTTTGGTGGGGCTGCTGGTCGCTATCCCTTCTTTCCGAACCCGGGGCGACTACCTGGCCATCGTCACACTGGCCGTCAACTACATCGTCAAGAGCGCCATTGAGAACATGGAGGTCATCGGCGGGCCGCGAGGCTTCGTCGGCATGAAGCGGGTGATGAACAACATGGCCGACGTTGTCGATGCACCATGGCTCCTCATCTGGACGTTCGTCGGGATGATCGTCACTATTCTGATTATCCGCAATTTCATGGCCTCCACGTTTGGCAAGGGTGTAGAGGCCATCCGGGAGGATGAGATCGCATCCGAACTAATGAGCGTCAACACCCGCCGCGTCAAGGTCACCGCTTTCATGCTGTCGTGCGGATTGGCCGGGCTGGCGGGAGGCCTGTTCGCCCACTGGCCCGGGGGGTACGTCAACCCTGGCACGTTCACCATCCTCAAGTCCACCGAGGTCATGGTCATGGTGTACCTGGGCGGGATGGGCTCCATCAGCGGCTCCATCATCAGCGCCATTGGCTTTACGCTGTTGCTAGAAGTCCTGCGCCCCCTGGGATTGTTCAAGTGGGTGATCATCCCCCTGTTGCTCGTGGTGATGATGCTTTTCCGACCCACCGGCATCCTGGGTGGTAAGGAACTGACCGACGTCTTCCCACGACTGCGGGCAATCTTCGGTTCCGAGGAGGAGAGCTATGCCCTTGCTGCAGATTAACAGTTTGACCCACTGGTTTGGGGGGCTACGGGCCGTCTACGATTACAACCTCGCCCTGGAAGAAGGCGAGCTGGTCGGCCTGATCGGCCCCAACGGGGCGGGTAAGACGACGATTTTCAACCTGGTCACCGGGGCGTATAAACCCACCGAGGGTGAGGTGTGTCTCAATGGCGACAACCTGGTCGGCTTACGGTCCCATAAGATCACAGCCAAGGGTATCGCGCGCACGTTCCAGACCATCCGGTTGTGGAACGAGTTGACGGTGCTGGACAACATCTGCATCGCCCACGCCTCTCGCATCAAGTACAGCCTGGTGGATTCGATCTTACACAGCCAGCGGTATCGCGAGGAGGAAAAGCAAATCAGGGAGCGCGCCTTGAGGCTCCTGGCAGTGTTCGGCCTGGAGAATGATGCACAAGAACTGGCCAAGAACATGCCGTACGGCGCGCAGCGGCGGGTGGAGATTGCCCGGGCCCTGGCCACGGAACCACGGGTACTCCTGCTTGATGAACCGGCAGCCGGGATGAACCCGAATGAGATCGAGGAGTTGATGGTGCTGATCCAGCAGATCCGCAAGGACTTTGGTCTGACCATCTGGATCATCGAACACCAAATGCGGGTCATCATGAACATCTGCGAGCGAATCAAGGTCGTTGACTTCGGGGAAACTATCGCCGAAGGCACCCCGGTGGAGATCCAGAACAACCCCCGGGTGATCGAGGCTTACCTGGGGGAGGAGGCGTTCTGATGCTGCTTGAGGTGAAAGACCTGCGAGTGAATTACGGCAACATTGAGGCCCTGCACGGTATCTCCTTCGGCGTGGACGAGGGGGAGATCGTAACCCTGATCGGGGCTAACGGCGCCGGCAAGTCCACCACCCTGATGACCATCTCCCGCCAGATTCCCCACGTGGCCGAACTGGGCGGAAGCGTCACGGGTGGGAGCATCGCTTATCAGGGCGAAGACCTGTTCCAATACCGGCCCCACCAGGTCGTGGGCCAGCTTGGAATCTCCCAGGTCCCGGAGGGACGCCGCATATTTGGCAACCTGTCGGTGCTGGAGAACCTCAAACTGGCAACCTACGCCCGCAGGGACAAGGACCAGATTGGAAAGGATCTCAAGCGGGTGTTCGAGATCTTCCCCCGGCTGGAGGAGCGCAAGAGCCAGCGTGGCGAGACCTTGAGCGGTGGTGAGCAGCAGATGTTGGCCGTAGGCCGGGCATTGATGACCCGTAGCCAGCTCATGCTGCTCGACGAACCCTCAATGGGGCTGGCCCCCGTCCTGGTGCGGGACATCTTCGACACGCTCAAGGAGATCAACGCCAAGGGCACGACCATCCTGCTGGTGGAGCAGAACGCGAATATGGCCCTGAAACTGGCCAACCGAGGGTACGTCCTGGAAACAGGGAATATCGTCCTGGAAGGGACGTCAGCGGAACTGGCTGCCAACCCGGACGTGAAAAAGGCTTATCTGGGCGCGTGATCTGCCAGGGATGGTCAAGAGGAAAGGGGAAGAGGGAAGAGGGAAGAGGGAAGGAAGCGGGGAGTAGGGAGTAGGATGCAAGGCATGGAGCAGCGGATGTTGGAGAGGCCCCCTCAGTAGGGGGCTTCTGCACGTCTGACGTTGAGTCCTGGACCCGAGGAGGTTGAGCATGGCGTTGGACGACGTTCTGACTTGGGCAGAGATTGATCTGGATGCGATTACCTTCAACGCCGCCGGCCTGAAAGCTCGCGCCGGCGGACAGGCCGAATTGATGGTTGCCGTCAAGGCAAACGGCTATGGCCACGGGGCAGTGCAAGTGGCGCGGGCGGCGATGGCCGGAGGCGCCACCCGCCTGGCAGTGCACCGCACGCTGGAGGGGGTGCAACTGCGCCAGGCAGGTATCACCGCCACCATCCTCATCATGGGCTACACCCTGCCTGCTGAGTCAGAACAGATCGTGCGCTGGAATCTGACCCCGACGGTCAACAGCAAGCCCCAGGCAGAGGCGCTGGCGGCGGCCGCGGTCGCCCAGGGCAAGACGTTGCCCGTCCACGTGAAAGTGGACACCGGCATGGGGCGGTATGGCCTGCTGCCTGAGGAAGTCCTGGATTTCGTGCGTTTTTTGGCGGGCCTGGCCTGGGTCAGCGGTGACCCACAACCTGGAAAGGGACTGATGCTGGAGGGACTGTACACGCACCACGCCGTGGCCGACCTGGCCGACAAGTCCTTCACCCACCACCAGTTCAACATATACACGGATGTGGTGAAGCAATTGGAGGGGGCGGGCTTCACCTTTCCCCTCAAGCACGTGTGCAACAGCGCCACCACGCTCGACTTGCCGGAGATGGCGTGGAACATGGTGCGCTGTGGCATCGCCCTGTATGGGCTACGCCCATCGGACGAGGTAGCACCGGCCATCCCATTACGTCCGGCGCTGACGCTCAAGAGCCGGGTGGCCCGAGTGCGCACGCTGCCAGCCGGGGCCAGCATCAGCTACGGGCGGACGTACATCACGGACAGGGCCACGCGCGTGGCTCTCGTGCCCGTCGGTTACGGGGACGGTTACCACCGCCTCCTTTCCAACCGGGCAGCGGTCCTGATCCACGGGCAGCGGGCACGCATCGTCGGGCGTGTATGCATGGATCAGTTCGTCGTGGACGTCGACCACATCCCCGGCGTGCAGTTGCACGACGAAGTGGTGCTGGTCGGACGGCAGGGAGAAGGACACATCCCGGCCGAGGAGGTCGCCCGTTGGGCCGAGACGATCAACTACGAGGTGACCACCAGCCTGTTGCCCCGGGTCGTGCGCATCTACCTGAGAGGGGGGAAAGAGGTAGAGCGAACAACACTGGTCTGTGGCGCAGAGCGCGAAATGCGGTATAATGGAGAGCAAGAAGGGACAACATAGCCAGTCGATCACGCAGTTCCGGAGAACCTGCATGGATTACGAACCCGTCATCGGGCTGGAGGTTCACGCCCAGATCCATACCGCCTCCAAGATGTTCTGCTCCTGCCCGGTCGTGGAAGACACGGGCGACCTGGAGCCGAACACCTACGTCTGCCCGGTGTGCACGGGCATGCCGGGGACACTGCCGGTGATCAACCGGCGGGCTGTCGAAATCGCCATCATGACCGGGCTGGCACTCCATTGTGAAGTGCCCCAATTTACCCGGTTTGCCCGCAAGTCCTATTTCTACCCCGACCTGCCCAAGGGTTATCAGATCTCCCAGTATACGCCCGTATTCCCACCGCTGACGGTGAACGGCTATTTGGATATCGAGACCGAGGCCGGCAGCAAGCGCATCCGCATCAATCGCGCGCACCTGGAGGAGGACGCGGGCAAACTGTACCACGTGGCAGGCGCCAGCCTGGTGGATCTGAACCGCGCGGGGGTGCCGCTGATCGAGATCGTCAGCGAACCCGACATGCGCTCGGTCGAAGAGGTGCGGACCTTCGCGACCAAACTGCACGACATCCTCGTCTACCTGGGCGTCAACTCAGGGGACATGGAAAAAGGCGTGATGCGCTTCGAGGCGAACGTCAGCGTACGCCCGGCGGGTTCCGACGTGCTGAACTCCCGCCACGAGATCAAGAACCTCAACTCGTTCCGCGCGCTGGCTCGCTCGGCGGCCTATGAGATCGAGTCGCAGATCGCGACACTCGAGGCCGGCGGTACAGTCAGCCCGCAGACGATGGGCTGGGACGAGGCGCGGGAGATCACCGTGCCGCAGCGGGGCAAGGAGTACGCGGAAGACTACCGCTACTTCCCCGAGCCTGACCTTCCGATATTGGAAATCAGCCGCGAATGGGTAGAAACGCTGCGGGCACGACTGCCGGAACTACCCGATGCCAAGCGCGACCGTTTCGTCGCCGACTACGGCCTCAGCGCCTACGATGCCGGAGTGCTGGTCGCCGACAGAACCGTGGCGGACTACTACGAGGCCACCATCGCCGCCGCGGACAGCAAAGCCACTCCCAAGACAGTCGCCAACTGGATCACGGGGGCACTATTCCGGCTGATGAAGGAGAGCGGACAGGCTATCGGCGCCGTGCGGGTGGAGCCGCAGGCGTTAGCGGAACTGATCGGCATGGTCGAGGACAGCAAGATCAACCTCAATACCGGCAAGGAGGTACTGGAGGAGATGTTTGCCAGCGGCCACAGCGCCCGCCAGATCGTGGAGAAGCGAGGACTGGCGCAGATCTCAGACACAGCGGCGCTGGAAGAAATCGCGGCGCAGGTGCTGGCGGACCACCCGAACGAGGTGAGCGAGTACCTGGGCGGCAAGGTGAAGGTCCTGGGCTGGCTGATGGGGCAGGTCATGAAGGCCACCCGGGGGAAAGCGAATCCCCAGGTGGTGCGAAAGTTGTTACAGGCCGAGCTGGAGGCTCGGCGGGGGTAGCAAACGGGGCTAGTCATCGACATTTGTCGGGGCAGCCCCGAAGTTTGTCATAGTCGCAAGGTGCGCTGTGTCACTGGCGTACCCGAGGCCAAACGTGTATACTTCTCAATAGAGCAACTATAGAGCAACTAAGGAGGTGTACAGAAACAACCGTGAGATAACGGTAGTCAGAGAGATATACGACCGCAGAAATATCACAATTCTCGTACTAACGGAGGCAAAAATATGCTGGAAGAACTCAACCCTTTTGCCATCGCACAGAAACAGTTGGACCAGGCTGCCGAGATTATGGATCTGGATCCAGCGACGCACGAACTGCTGCGGTGGCCACTGCGCGAGCTGCACGTCACGCTCCCAGTACGTATGGACGACGGCACGATCCAGGTGTTTCACGGCTTCCGCGTCCAATATAACGACTCACGCGGACCGACAAAGGGCGGCATTCGCTACCACCCCGACGAGACGATTGACACCGTCCGCGCCCTGGCCGCCTGGATGACCTGGAAGACCGCCGTGGTGGACATCCCACTGGGCGGGGGCAAAGGTGGCATCGTCTGCAACCCCAAAGAGATGTCGGAGCGAGAGCTGGAGCGACTGAGCCGCGCCTACATCCGCCAGGTGGGCCGCATCATCGGCGAGGAAGTAGACGTGCCGGCACCCGACGTCTACACCACGCCGCAGATCATGGCCTGGATGATGGACGAGTACTCGTTCATCCGGGGCTACAACGTGCCCGGCGTGATCACCGGCAAGCCAATCCCGCTGGGCGGCTCCCAGGGTCGAGGCGACGCCACCGCTCGCGGCGGCGTGTATTGCACCCGGGAGGCAGGCAAAGTCCTGGGGATTGACCTGAAGGGGGCCAGCGCCGCCATCCAGGGTTACGGCAACGCCGGGCAGTTCGCCCATTTCCTGGCGCAGGAGTTGCTAGACCTGAAGGTCGTGGCCGTCTCTGACTCCAGGGGCGGCATCTACAACCCCGACGGCCTGGCCCCGAAAGCGGTCATCGCTCACAAGCAGGAGACCGGATCGGTGATGAACTTCCCCGGTGCCGAGAACGTCACCAACGCCGAGTTGCTGGAGCTCGACGTGAAGGTGCTGTTCCCGGCCGCACTGGAGAACCAGATCACCGCGGCCAACGCCGAGAAGATCAAGGCGCGCATCGTGTCCGAACTGGCCAACGGCCCGACCACCCCGGAAGCCGATGAAATCCTCCACCAGAACAGCGTCTACGTCATCCCCGACTTCCTGTGCAACGCCGGTGGCGTGACGGTGTCCTACTTCGAGCAGGTCCAGAATGCCTACGACTACTACTGGGAGGAAGAAACGGTCCACGAGCGGCTGGATGCGAAGATGACCGCCGCGTTCCACGCGGTGCACGACACAGCGCAGCAATACAGCATTCACAATCGCATGGGAGCCTACATCGTGGCCGTGGCCCGCGTGGCCGAGGCCTGCAAGCTGCGCGGATGGGTATGAGCGGCTAGCGACTGGCCGCTAGCCCTTAGCCAATCGCTATGGGCAGTTAGCCGCAAGCAAGTCGCGCGGATGGGCCAACTGTGCCCAGAGTACGCGCTCAATCAAGCCCCTGTCCGGCGGACAGGGGCTTGACATTTGACTTTGCGCGCCTTTCGGGGTAAGATAGACACATACGCGCGGTAGCCACTCACAAAAGGAGGTCATCATGTACCACAAAGTCACCATCGTCGGATATCTTGGGCGGGACCCCGAGATGCGCTACATCCCGGACGGTACCCCGGTCACCAACTTTTCGGTCGCGACCAGCCGAAAGTGGAACAGGCCAGACGGGACCCAGGAGGAGGAGACAATCTGGTGGCGCGTCACCGCCTGGCGGCGGCTGGCTGAGACCTGCAACCAGTATCTCCAGAAAGGACGACTGGTTCTGATCGAGGGCGAACTGAAGCCCGACCCAGGGACCGGCGGCCCACGCATCTGGACAGGGAACGATGGCACAGCCCGTGCCTCGTTCGAGTTGACGGCACGGGTGGTCAAGTTCCTGGGTGGGCGCGACGAAATAGCCCCGACTGGGGCGACCGGAGCACCCGAAGAGGCTCCACCTGCTGAAGAAGAGGAAGAGATCCCGTTCTAGAGACACCGGGATTCTGAACACGGCGCAAGATCTCTCGGGCCGCCGCCACAGGAGCGGCGGCCAACCTTTGCCCATACCTGTTTTGACAGGCCGTTCATTTTGAGGTACGATGGAAGCCGCAACTGTCCCGGTATCCGTGTCCCTGTTTTTAAAGGAGGTGCGCTGAATGAAAGCCTCACCCCGCCAGATGAAGGTCAACATCGAGGTTCCACCCGACCTGGACGCCATCTACGCCAACTTCGCCATGATCACGCATTCGGCTTCCGAGATCATCATCGACTTCGCCCGGGTGCTGCCCAACACGCCGAAGGCCAGGGTCCACGCACGCATCATCACCACCCCCCTGCACGCCAAGCTCCTGTTGCGCGCCTTGAAGGACAACCTGGAGAAGTACGAGGCCCAGTACGGCGAGATCAAGACACCCGCCGCCGACGACGCATTGGTGCAGGACTTCTTCGGCGCGACCAAGCCGCCCCACCCCCCAACGGAGTGAATGATTCACCGGAGTGAATGATGAGCAATCTAGAGGACATCGCCACACGGATACAGGCCGATTTCGAGGCTCGCAACGACGCCCGCGACGGGGCACTGCGCCGCTCCCGCGAACTGATCCGGCTGTGCGCGACCGCCATCCGCGCGAGCCATCGAAATGAGTGGGACACGGCCCGGGAGCTGTTGGCCGAGGCCGACGCGGTCGCGGACGGTCTCCTGGAGGCCACCGCACCGTATCCCGACCTGCTGCACGCGGGGTACACGCAGGACGCACTGAAGGAACTGGTGGAGGCGCACGCCACGCTGGCAATGGCCAGCTCGGCCCCCATCCCAGAACCGGAGACGCTGGGGGTGGCCTACCCGGCCTACCTGAACGGACTCTGCGAGGCGGCCAGCGAGATGCGCCGGCGCTGTCTGGACGAGCTACGGCGCAGCAACACCGCGGAAGCCGAGCGACTGCTGGAAGCGATGGACGAGGTATACGACGTGCTGGTCACCTTCGACTTCCCGGATGCGATCACCGGGGGCTTACGCCGCCGGGTGGACCAACTGCGCGGCGTACTGGAGCGCACGCGCGGCGATCTGACGAACAGCCTGCGCCAGGACCGGTTGATCCGCGCCCTGCGCGAATTCGAGGAGCGCGTCGAGGGTGAATAGACCGCAGGACCGCGTGATCCGCGCCAGCGAGATCGGGCGTTATGTCTACTGTGCCCACGCCTGGTGGTTGGGGAGCGTGCAGGGCGTGCCCTCGTCTCACCAACGGGAGATGGCAGCAGGCAAAGCGACCCACTCGCAGCACGGACTGCGAGTCAGGGCATGGCTCTGGTCGAGGTACCTGGCGTACGCCGTGTTGCTGGCGGCGGCGGTGGTGGGGATCATCTGGGCAGCCGGTCAACTGGGCCGTTGACGATGGCCGCGTGGTTCTTCGTCCTGCTGGCGCTGGGGGTACTGCTGCTGTGGCTGGCCCGGCGGGGACGCGCACGCAGCGGGCTGCCGGAGGGCCGCGTGGTCTACACGGACACGGGGGGATGGGGCCGGCTGGAGCGCCCGCTCTTCTCACGCCAGTTCCGCCTCACCGGCAAACCCGACTATCTGGTGGCCGACGGCGGCGACGTCATCCCGGTTGAGATCAAGTCGAGGCGTGCCCCGCCTCACCCTTACACCTCGCACATGCTCCAATTGGCGGCCTACTGCCTGCTGGTCGAGGAGTGCTACGGAAAGCGGCCGCCCTACGGGATCGTCAAGTACGCGGACCGCGCCTTCGAGGTCGATTATACGCGCGAATTGGAGGAGGAGCTGCTGGCGACGTTGGACGAGATGCGAGACGACCTGGCCAACGGGACCGCAGAACGGAACCACGAGGAGCCTGGCCGTTGCCGGGCATGCGGGTATCGAGAGGAGTGTGAGGAGCGGTTGGGGTGAACAGGGTATTGCTGGCTGTTTTCGCTCATCCAGACGACGAGTCCTTCGGTCCTGGTGGCACGCTGGCGAAGTACGCTGCGGAGGGCGTGGACGTGCACTTGATCTGCGCCACGCGGGGGGAAGTGGGCGATAGCGACGTCCTGGACACGGGCGAGTGCGAGGACCTGGCCTGCCAGAGAGAACGGGAACTGGGCTGCGCGGCATCCGTATTGGGGCTGAAGGAGGTGCATCTGCTCGACTACTGGGATTCCGGGATGGCCGGCTCCGAGGCCAACCGCCACCCCCGTGCGCTGACGCAGGCAGACCCGGACTTGCTGGCCGAGCAGGTGGCCGACCTGATACGTCGCCTGCGGCCTCAGGTGGTGCTCACTTTCGACCCCTACGGGGGCTACGGTCACCCCGATCACATCGCCATGCACCGGGCGACGGTCGCCGCGATCGAGCGGCTGCCGGAGGAGGAGCGGCCGCAGAAGCTCTACTTCACCACCCTCGCGGGGGCCACGATGCGGTGGATGGTGCGGCTGATGCCGTTGTTCGGCGTGAACCCGGAGGCCGTGGGCAAGAATAAGGACATCAACCTGCAGGCCGCGCTCGAACAGGCACTGCCGGTCACGACGCGGATCGACATCAGCGCCACCTACGAGGCCAAGTCTCAGGCTGCAGCCTGCCACTCCAGCCAGCTCTCAGGGCCGGCCTCGTTCTGGGGACGGCTGCCGCGCTGGCTGGTGGGGCGCTGGTGGATGACAGAGACATTTCACCGGGCGGTACCGCCGTTCCGCCGGGGCGAGCGGACGGAGACAGACCTATTCGCAGGGAGCGAATAGGCGGACGACGAGATGCTATTCCAGATCGACGTAGTCGTCCAACAGCACCAGCTCAGGCTCCGTCACTCGCCCCACCCAGCGATGATCGTTGGTGACGATAGCATCCGCGCCAGAGATACAAGCGGCTGCGACCTGGATCGCGTCCGGCATCCGCAGCCTGGCGGACGCTCGAACGCGCGCCGCTTCCCGCGCCAGAGCAACGTCCAGGGGCAAGACGTGCAGACCCTATCGCGCGACGCAGCTTCTCTACTCCTCCCACGTCGCACGCTCCTCCTCCAGCCAGGCGTCCGGGTCCTGCCAGAGCTCCCGGTGCAGCCCTCGCATGGCCTCGGTGAAACTGGACGGTTAACGAGGTGACTTCATGCGCATCTTTGTCACAGGATGTAAAGGACAACTGGGCCGCGCGCTGCAAGCGGCGCTGGACGAGGACACGCTGACGGGCTGCGACCTGCCAGAACTGGACATCACCGACCGAGAGGCTATCGGCGCGGCCATCGCCAGCTTCGCCCCGGACGTCGTGATCCACGCGGCTGCCTGGACCGACGTAGAGGGCTGCGCGCGCGATCCAGAGCGTGCCTATCAGGCCAACGCTCTGGGCACGCAAAACGTCGCCCTGGCCTGCGCCGCCTGTGACGCGGCGATGGTGTACGTCAGCACCAACGAGGTCTTCGACGGCACGGCGACGGAGCCCTATCGGGAGTGGGACCCACCCCACCCCATCAACCCCTACGCCCGATCGAAAGCGGCCGGGGAATGGTTCACACGCCACTTGCTCACCCGCTTCTACATCGCCCGCACCGCGTGGCTGTACGCCTCTGGGGGGCGCAACTTTCCGCACCGCATCGTCCAGTTGGCCGACGAGCGGGGCGCGTTGCAGGTGGTCAGCGACGAGGTCGGCAACCCGACGCACGCGCCAGACCTGGCAGCCGCAGTCGCCGCCCTCATCCACACAGGGGCCTACGGCGTGTATCATCTGACCAACGCGGGGCACTGTTCCCGCTATGACTTCGCCCGGGAGATCCTGCGGCTCAGCGGACGGGAACACGTGCCGGTCGAGCCAATCACGCTGGACGATTTCCAGCGCCACTCCACCCCGCCCCGGTTCGCTCCCCTGGCCAACACCGCCGCCGCCGCGCTGGGCATCACGCCCCGCACCTGGCAGGAAGCGCTGGAAGCGTTCCTCAAGTTCCAATGAGCGCTTCGAAACCAGATTCCAGCCGGCTGCGCAAAACAAAACTCCCTCCCGAGCCCCGAAGAGGCTCAGAAAGGGAGTTCGCGTGTCACGTAGTACCAGAGGATCTACTACTTGCCTTTTATGACGATGTCGACTTCTTCCAGCGTGCAAATCGTCTCGTGGACCGGGCAGTGTCCAGCGACGCGCAGAATTGCCTTCTCCCGACCCTTGGTGTCCGCATTGGGCAAGTTGACATCGACCACGACATCGGTCAGGCGGGTGGGATCCTCCACCTTCTCAAAGGAGACGTCTACACTCATGTCCGTGGTGTCCAGGCCGACGTTGTTGCAGTAGTGGGCAACGAACGCCGCGATGCACGAGCCCAACGAGGCAACGAAGACCTGCGGTGGCGTCGGACCGCGATCGGTCCCCCCCATGGAGTCCGGGACATCGATGATGAGGCTATGATTGCCAATCTTGCTCTCGAAGAGCATGTCACCCTTGTAGACCGTTGTTATCTTTGCCATATCTACCTCCAAAGTTTTGTAGAGTGTATTTGTCAATGAGCGAACGTGCCCCACGCTCTTGCGAATCAGTCCAAAGCGCCGGCCAGCTCCTCACACATGGAGAAGATTATACCACACTGACATTATATGGACAACTCGTATGAGTTAGATCGCCTGGTTTCCGTCATCATCCCCAACTGGAACGGAGGCCATCACCTACCCACGTGCCTGGAAAGCCTGCGTCGCCAGACCTACGCCCGCGTGGAGATCATCGTCGCCGACAACGGCTCCACCGATGGCTCGCTGGAGCTACTGGCCAGTGATTACCCCGAGGTACACGTGCTGGACCTGGGGGAGAACCGGGGCTTCGCGGGGGCGTGCAACGCAGGGATAAGGGCCGCTCGGGGCACGCTGGTCTTCCTGCTGAATAACGACACCGAGGTCGATGCGCGATGGCTGGATGAGGTGGTCGCCGCCTTCGAGCGCCATCCGGCGGCGGGGATGGTGGCCTCCAAGATGCTCCTCTTCGACCAGCGGGACACGTTCCACACAGCAGGCGATTTCTACCGCGTGGACGGGATCCCCGGCAACCGGGGCGTATGGCAGAAGGACATGGGCCAGTACGAGCGCGAGGAGGCGGTGTTCAACGCCTGCGGGGGAAGCGCGGCCTACCGGAGGGCCATGCTGGACCAGGTGGGCCTGTTGGACGAGGACTTCTTCTACTCCTGCGAGGACGTAGACCTGGCCTGGCGAGCCCAGTTGGCCGGCTGGCAGTGCATCTACGCGCCCCGCGCGGTCGTGTACCACAAACTGAGCGCCACCGGCGGCGGCGTGACGGCCAGTTTCTACGATGGTCGCAACTTCATCTACCTGCTGGCAAAGGACTACCCGGGAGACCTGTGGCGAATCCACTGGCGGGCCATTCTGCGAGCGCAGTTACGCATCACAGCGGAGGCGTTGAGGGCCTGGCGGGGTGCAGCGGCGCGGGCGCGCCTGCGGGGCCAACTGGCCGGACTGGTGGGAATCCCCAGAATGCTGCGCAAGCGGCGGGCCGTGCAGCGCGGCCGAATGGTTGACCGGGCCTACCTGGAGCACATCCTGAGCAGGGCCGGACCATAGTTTGACCGGCTTGCCCAGATCGGGTATACTCACGTTGCCACGTGGACACGAGATTGAGAGGACAGGTTAAAGGTGGAGTGAACGCTATGGCTACTCATACCGCGTGGGCAGACGCCCAAACGACCAGTCGAGACCAGAGGCTATCGACCATCTTCGAGATCGCGAGGATCCTGGCCATCCAGCAGGACCTGGATACCATGCTGTCGGAGTTTCTGTCCTGCATCGTCAAGACACTGGACGTGGCCGAGGCCGGCGTGATGCTGCTTTACGACCCCGCCGACGAGCGGCTGACGGCGAGAGCAGCTTATGGATACGACCTCGCCATCTTGAAGAAGCTCCGACTTGCCGTCGGCGAAGCCACTTGCGGCAAGACGTTCGAGACCGGTGAAGCTCAGATTTACCCCAGCGCAGAGTCTGTGTCCGCAGGACGCAGAAATTTGACGCGAGAGAACCGCCGGATCGTTCAGGCGGCGGTGCGCGATACGAAGCCAGTACAGAGCGCCGCTTGCATCCCACTGACCGTCGGTGAGGCAAAGATCGGGGTCCTGATGCTGGAGAACCAGCACCTGCCGAACAGCTTCAATCCCGATGACATCCCGTTCCTGAACGCCGTGGCGGATCTGATCGCTCTATCCATCGACAATGCACGCCTCAGAAGGGAATTGGCGG
>Ga0180432_10007267_pt1 | contig 14114 bp, 12 predicted proteins | sample SS_ome_10_FD_132414 | JGI IMG/M metagenome (GOLD analysis project Ga0180432, IMG submission 132414) | Hypersaline lake sediment archaeal communities from the Salton Sea, California, USA - SS_1_MS_2 metaG | ecosystem: Environmental > Aquatic > Non-marine Saline and Alkaline > Hypersaline >... | reverse complement strand
TTGCCCACGTCCTGCTCGGGCATCAGTTCCGCAAGCACCTGCAACTGGTGCTCCACGCTTGCAGCCCCGTGTTCGTCTCGCGACACGTCCTCGCCCGCCTTCTCGGCCGCGCCCGCAACGAGCATCATCGTTCCCAGAAGGGCCGAGCCGAAAAAGACAAGCCGAGGCAGGCTGCCGAGAAGCTTCGTGCGATACATCGGATCACCTCCAGTTAAAGAGTATTTGCACAAGGACCGTGCCGCACTCTCGGGCTGAAGTTTCGACGAACCTCGAATTCCTGGTGCATCGAACTTCCATCACTCACACCGAACTCAGGTTTCCTCGTTTAGGTTTCAGTCACATTCCAGGGAACCATCCGCTACTTCCACATCGGCGGCAAATCAAGCTGCTCCTTCGACACTTCTTTGAGGCAGAGAAACCAGTCGAGGCACTTGATCTCCGCTTCTTTCCCTTCTACCCGTTCCTGCGCCGTGCCGCACGAACCCGGCGGCGGAACGATCACATCGTCCCCTGGTTGCCAGTCGGCCGGCGTTGCCACGTTCAATTTGTCGGCCGTTTGCATGGCCACCACCAGGCGAAGGATTTCCGGGAAGTTCCGGCCCGTGCTGATGGGATAGTACAGAACGCACCGCACCTTTGCCTCCGGGTCGATGATAAACACGGCGCGCACGGCATGGGAGTCATCCGTAGACGGCTGAACCATACCGTATTTCCCGGCAACCTCCATCTTCAGATCGGCAATCACGGGAAAAGTCACTTCCACGCCTTCCATGCCCTTGTACTTGATCTTCTCCTTTATCGTTCGGAGCCACGCGATGTGGCTGTAGTTGCTATCGATGGAGAGCCCGAGCAGTTTGCAGCCGAGTGCCTCGAATTGTGGCATCAGCTTGGCGAAGGCCATGAACTCGGTGGTGCAAACCGGCGTAAAATCGGCCGGGTGGCTGAACAGGATCACCCATTTGCCGGCGAAGTCCTCGGGAAAACGAATCGTCCCTTGCGTTGTTACGGCTTCAAACGCCGGAGCCCGTTCACCAATAAGCGGAATTCGCCCGGTCTGGGGTTCTTTACAGGAAGCTGCCGCGGTCTCAATGCCGGCATCGGACATATGAATCTCCTTTCCTATACCCGTTGACAACAACGTCTTGTTCGCTATTGTCTGCTGCGCTGATCTTATGGACCTCGCGGGAAGCAATTATCCCGTACCCCTCCCGGGCGCGCAGTATGCGCTCCGCCAGGCGCTAATATCTCCTCAATGGCCCTGGTTCTGAACACTCCGGCAACAAGGGCTCATCCTCGATCCTCGCAGCGCAACTAACTTACTCGTATTGGTGGACGGCCGTGAGTTCGTCGGCCACCGCCAGGTTCGACAACTCAATGCTCTTATCGTGCGGGTCGGTTTCCCCTGCTCGATGATTCGGATGCTCACTCCCGACTTCCGGCGCGCACGCCTGACAAATGCACCGAGGAATACGCTCTCTGAAAAACCTGCCGCTGTCTTGCGGCAGCCGCAGAATCTCGAGACTCGGGCTCCCTGAGCAGATTAGCTCGTGGAACATTCCGTATGCCAAATGGTGATGCCGCCGAGTCCGCCAATCCAACCTGGCACTGTCCCCTGCGACCGTGGAACAACACTCAAATGGAAATCGTTATGATACAATATTAAGAATAGTGTAGCGCGTTGTGACAATCGGTCAACCCTTTCCCCTCTTCGCGGTGGGCGAAGGGTGCAGGAACGGGTTTGCAGTTGCGGCTCCCGGGCGATATGAGTCAAGAGTGGTTTCTTGGGTGAACTCGGCATGATTGGGACCGTAAACGGGCGTAACTTCGCCAAACCATCACATTGCCCGGACAGCCTGCGCTACGCATTTCCATGCGGTGCGCAAACCCGTTCCTGCGCCCGTGGGCGAATGGTGCCCGAGCGACGCGGCGTTCACTGACAAAGCCTCGAAACAAGAGGGCCGTGCACAGGTGCGACGGACGGGTAATCTTTGGTAAGACACTTGGTTCTTTCTTCAGAATCGAAGCTTGGAGGCTTTGGCTCCTTAGGATATACTTGATGCCGATCACGTCTCAAGCGCGCGTGGAACACACAGACTTCTAGCATGTCCTCGTGCAAGTCGATGCCGACAATCCGGTTATGACGATGAACAACAACAGCATTTATGACGAGTGCTCCCGTTTGCGGGGCCGGGAAAAACGAGAGGTCACCGCGTGGGAGTATGGCCACGGCCGCCGGCTGCGGCACGGTTTTACCCTGGTCGAGTTGCTGGTGGTGATCACCATCATCGGCATCTTGATCGCCCTGTTGTTGCCGGCCGTGCAAGCAGCTCGGGAAGCCGCCCGGCGGATGCAGTGCCAAAACAACCTTAAGCAAATCGCCCTGGCCTTTCTCAACCATGAATCGGCCCAGGGCCATTTGCCCAGCGCCGGCTGGACGCAGTATTGGACCGGTGATCCGGATCGCGGATTCGGCAAGGAGCAGCCGGGCGGCTGGGATTTCAGCGTCCTGCCGTTCACTGAACAGGAAGCGCTGTTCAACATGGGTGTGGGCGAGGGCTACAACGACAAGAAACCGTTTAACACCGATCGCACGCAGGTGCCGCTGGCCGTTTATCACTGTCCTTCACGCCGCCGCGCCGTGCTGCGCAAGGCTTATTGCGTGGCTAGTGGTGGATTTAACAACTCCAATTCGATCACAAATCACGCCAAGATCGACTATGCCGCAAATGCGGGCACCTATCACGATACCGACTACACCGGCCCCTCCGACTACACGGCTGCCGAAAGCTACACCTGGTGGCCCGCTCCGGCATCCCAATCGAAATTCACCGGCGTTTGTTTCAAGCGAAGCGAGGTCTTGCTGGCCCAGGTCCGCGATGGTTCAAGCAACACTCTAATGGCCGGCGAGAAGTACATGGATCCCGACGACTACGAAGACTGCGGCGGTAACGGCGGAGACGACGACGGCGCGTTCTCCGGCTGGAATTGGGACAATACCAGGTACGCCAATGCCAATACCGATTCGACCCGGATACCCAGGCAGGACCAACAGGGCGTGGACCATCAAAGCTCGTTTGGAAGTGCCCATGCCGGCACCTGGAATGCCGCCTTTTGCGACGGCTCCGTACACGGCCTCAGCTACGCGCTGGACAAAGACATCTTCACCCGACTCGGTCACCGCAAGGACGGCGAGCCGCTCGACCACAGCACTTTCTAAATGCCCGCGCAGAAGGCATACCGGTCACTTGGAGCGTGTCGTGGCCGGCTTCAGCTCTTTGATTCGCACGTTGCGGTACCAGACGCGCTTGGCCTCGTCCTGAAAACCAATGTAGCCCTCCGCAGGACGATCCTTCAAGGGAGACTTGCTCAGGTCCAGGTCAATCACTTGCTCGCCGTTGAACTCGACCTTCAGGTCGTTGCCCACGCATCGGATGACGTACCGGTTCCACTGGCCGGCCGGTTTGACCATGTTCTTCGACGGCGCCGCGGTGCCGATGACGCCACCACAGTCGTGGGCGGTGATCTTTTCCTTGCCGTAGGTGTCGAGGATCTGCACCTCGAAGCCGCTCTTGACCTGACTGTTCCAATCACCGACCCTCAGGAAGACTCCCGAGTTGCCCCCCTTGCCGAATTTGAACTCCAGGTCGAGAATGAAATCGCGGTACTTGCGCTCGGTAGTCAGATAAGCGTCGTACCGCTGCCAGCCCTTTTCACCGGGCCGCGGATGCAAGGAAACGATCCCACCCTCCTCGACGATCCAGTTGCCCGTTGTCTTCCAGCCCGTTAGATCCTTGCCGTTGAACATCGGCACAAACCCTTCCGTTGCGTCAGCGGCAACGCAGAGTGGTGCCATTCCAAGGATCACAACGAACTGAACCAAGACGCAACAAAATGTCAAACGCATGGCAACCTCCTCGGCAAATGTTGGGTTCACGGGGTTTAGGTTTCCCGGGCCAAGGCCCTCCGGTTGCCGGCTATTATAAGCCGGCGAGGGACCGTTGCAAAAGCGCCGGCCGCCGGTTCCCCGGCCTGGAAAAGTTCCGTTCGTCTTCCAATACGCCTAAATCGGCTGGTAAAATGGGTGGGGTGTTGATTGACTTCCCTTCATGTGAATCGGTTTTCACACCCAATCCGCCCCCAGCGCCCGGCAAACCGGAGACCAGAAAACATGTCGCCCGTGCCAATCACGTTGCTGCCGCGAGTCGGTGTCGGGGCGCTGTCAAGCCCTTTGGAAGTGGGAGCCGACCGGGCCGTGCAAGCCGCAAGTGATCTGGCCGCCGTGCTGGAGAAGCTCGGCTATCAGGTTGTTGAGTTGGGGCCAATCGACGATCCGGATAAGTCCGTGGCCGCGGGCAGAAAGTTGGCCGAGTCGCACGTCCACGCAGTGGCACTGGCGGCAACTAGCTGGTTCGAGGACTACCTCGTCTTGGACCTACTGGAGGAATCGTGCGCGCCGGTTCTCTTGTGGTCGCTGCCGGGCATGGAAACCGGCGCCTTGTGCGGCACGCAACAGTTGACGGCTTACCTGAGCGAGCTTGGCGTCTCCTATGAGGCGGTTTACGGGCCTCTTAAGTCGCAAGACGCGTTAAGGCAAGCGCAAACGTTTCTCAGGGCCGCTGCTTTGAAGCATCGTATGCGTCGGGCCCGTGTTGGATTTGGCGGCCACCGCGTGGCCGGCATGACCGAGGTTTCCGCCAACGAGTTTGCACTGAAAAAAGCCATCGGCCCCCGAATCGTCCCGCTCGACCTGCCCCAGCTACTCGACAGGGCAAAGGAAATGCCGTGCGACGAGGCCGGGCGGCAGTGGCGGGAAGTGGTCAAACGGGCTGCCGCGTGCCGGGTCTGCGAGGCCGACGGCCTCGACTCGATGAAAGTCCTTGCCGCGGTGAGCGAACTGGTGGACCGGCATCGACTGGACGCCCTGACCATCGGTTGTTATCCCCATCTGATGGGTCGAGTGTGCCTGGCGGCTTCCTTGCTGGCCGATCAAGGCATTCCGCTGGGCTGCGAAGGCGACGTCAACGGCGCCGTCGGTCAACTCGCACTCACGCTCTTGACCGGCAAGCCTACGCACAACACCGACTGGCTCGAGCCGCTCGACGACGGCACCGTGGTGCTGAGCCATTGCGGCAGCGGGTCGTTCAGCCTGGCGGAAAAACCGGATGATATCGAGTTGGCTTCCGTCCGGCTGATGGGCCAGGGCGTGTGTGTGCTGTTTCCCTCCCGGCCGGGCCCCGTCACGCTGCTGAACTTGATGCCAAAAGGCAATGCCTACCAGATGGCCTTTTTGGAAGGCGAGGCGGTTTCCACCGAGATGGTCTTTCCCGGCAATCCGCTTCGGGTCCGATTCGGCCACCCCACGTCGGAAATCATCGACTGGATCCACAACGAAGGCATCGGCCACCACTGGATGGCCGGCTACGGACACGTGGGTAACGAAATCCGCCAATGGGCCAAAATGGCCGGCCCGAACCTGCGTCTTGTTGCCTGGCAGGATGCCTCTTGCTGACGCCCCGAGTCCGGACGACTGCCGTTTGTCGGTTTCCCAATGGCAGCCTGCGGACGGTCGGTGACCACCGGCAGAGCCGGTGGCATGAGGGGGGCCCCTAAAACGAGACGATACCGTAGTGTTATTCCAAATGTCGAATATCGAACAAGGAATGTCGAAGGAAGAAGTCCTCTGGTACATGAGATCACAGAATCGACGTTGATGTACGGAAAAGGAGAAGCAGCAAGGCCCTTCGCAATTCATCATTCCTTGTTCGATATTCGATATTCAATACACCGCGTGGGCTTTCAATCACACGCAGGAACCGGCAGAACCTCGTCAAGTCTCGCCGGCGGTGATGGTCTCAATGTCCTTGCTGGACGCGACGCGGCGAGCCGGTCCCGATTTGGACTCGAATCCCGCCAATCGTCTCTTCTATGTACTTGAGCAGGGCGTGAATGAAGATCACCACGCCGAGCATCTCGCAGGACTCCTCGACAGTGATGATCAACATGTAGGTGAGGTTCTCTTCACCGAATGCATCACTCTGAATGCCGCTGATCATCTCCACTCCGATTGCCCCGCCCACAAACACGGCCCCGGCCAGCAGGAAAAGACGTCGCGTTTGGCCCGGCAGGCGCTTCAGAAAACGCAACAAACAGCATCCCACCGCGGCAACAAAGATCGCGCCCGGTACAACCCAGGTGTAGTAGAACATCCCTTTGGCATGGAAGGTTTCCCGTAAGAACTCGATCGGGTATTCGTGAAACATGGCCACTTCGTCCAGCGAAAGCCCGAAGAACAGCAAAGCGAGTGCCATCCAGTGGTGCCGATATTCGTCTCGCACGTCACGCTTGACTACTGCAATCGTCAGAAGCAGGGCCCCGGCCAGGCCGAGCGCGAACGACGAATACCACGTGGGCACGTTTGATTCGAGCTCAAGGTAGAACGCCGGTACAAACCCCTTTAGTTGCGGGTGGCCGAGGTAGTACTTCGACATCTGGCCCAAGAGACTCAGACTGACCAGCAATACCACGACAATCAACAGAAACCTGGTGACTCGCTTCGCCGGCGGGACGGACAAATCGAGATTCATGAAGCACTCACCTCACAACGGGCAACGGGCGGGCAGAGACAAGAAGCACCTTACTGCAAGTTGCGTACCGGCAAACGGTGATACGCGGATTCCGCCCTCAGCCGACCGCTGAAGCTGCCAACGCTGCGCAAAAAAGCGGCGGCTCGGATCGCTCTTTCGCGGTGGTAGGGAGGCAAGAGCGACGCGCGCATGTTGCTTTTTGTCATCACCCCGCAGAATCCTCGCTACACGTGGCACGTGCGGGTCGGCTGGCACGCCCAGGGCCGCAGAAAAGGCTGTGCCGCGTGGCACGCCCAAAGCGCAGCCGATGGGCGTGGCGAGTCCTGCGTGGGCCAGACCACGCCCTTCGTTCCTCAGGGCGTCCCACCCTGCCGGCCCAGGGTCTTCTCTAAAAACGTGTTTTGAAATTGGTTGTCGCGTTCCCAAGGGTGCCACTGCTGGGCAAGCCAGGAGTGGCACCCATCTTCAAAACACGTTCTAATGGTTTATTTCACCAGGTCCCAGCCCGATTCGTCGACGCTCAGGGCGGTGTGGCCCTTGTGCTGTTCGTACAGGGCGTGCATTTCTTCGATGGTATCAAAGTAGCCGACGATGTGGGCGGCGCTGAACGACTGGCCCGCCTTGATCGGCTTGCCGTAGATCTCCTCGATCATGACGATGATGTTGCCGGGTCGCTGGCTGCACCATGCCTCGTAGACGATCGAGGGCTCGAGCGTCAGGCCGGCCAGCCAGGGGCCAGGCTTGCCCGTCTCCTTGTCGCGCAAATGATAAGCCCGAATGAAATGCTCCGGCGTTTTGTTCAAGTCGCGCCGGTAGCCGAACTTCAAATCGGGTGGGAAGGGGTTGAAGAATTCGCTGGAAGGAATGCGTAGTCCCTTCGGGCCGCTCAGGTAGCTGAGATACATCTCGCTGAACGTGTCGCCCTTCTGGTGGCGGACACAGCCCGGCGTGTCGTTGCGCAGGAACATCTCCTCCGAATCGTTCACGGTGTCGATTTTATCCATCAAGACGAAGAACCGCTTGCCTTTGGGAAACACGATCAGTTGCGTCCAGCGTGATCCGGGCTTCCGGCCCGGGGCGGGGTATTCGTAGTTGTAAGTTGTCTTGACCGCGACGAAATTCTTGCCCCGTATGATCTCCGGTTGCACCGGTTTCATGCGGTGGCAAAGCTGCGGACCTTCGACCACGCGCTTGCGATGGCTGCTGCCGTGGGCCATCAGAGCGTGGTTTCTTCTTGCCGGGTCGGTCTGGTCGGCATACCAAAGATACTGGCCCACGCCGTGGCCGTCCGTGGTGCGAACCTTATCCGCATAGGCCTTGTCGCTACCGGCCTCCATGAGCCAATCCACGACCATCAGCCCGTCGCCCACCTCGCGGAACCCGGTGGCTTTGTCCAGAAACGATCCCTTCTCGATGCCGGTCATCCAGTGCTTGGGGTCTTTCTTGGGGATGACTGCTTCGAGTTTGTCGGTCTCGATTTTGATAGCCTCGTCGGTCTCGGTAACGCGTGCCCACGGCGTGTCGTCTGCCAATGTCCGGGTTAGGAGACTGCAACACCAGACCATCGCCAACGTTGCCGCAAGCACCCTGCCGGTTCGATTCTTGTGTGCCATCATGCTGTTGCTCCCTTGTCAAAAATTGATTGTTTCGGTTCCAGGCGTAACAGCCTCGCTTTTCGGAAGATCCACCCCTGAGAGCAGTCTAATAAGATGTTGTACGCTTCGCCTGAACGCAATAGCTGGTCAGAACTGATTCTGGTCGCAACTGATTATTGAGTGTCTCCGACTCGGTATGTCGCGAAGCCGCAAGCGGCTTTTTCAAAATGACAATTGTAGAATCGGCTGGTTAATAAAAATAATCTTGACTTTCACTTTGTAAATAGTATAATTAAATCATAAGTGAACAACATTGCGGGGCCCCGCTCCGCATTTCAGCCGTAAAGTGTTTTACATAAACAGCTTATGTGTGAACACGCCATGCCGAGCGAGAAAGAAAACAAAAAGACCTGGATCGACTTTCTCAGCGAGGAGGACCTGGCCTTTGTCAAACGGTTTGTCTTGGCCTCCGGTTCCTTGAAAGAGATGGCCAAGGCATACGGAATCACCTATCCGACAATCCGATTACGTCTGGACCGACTAATTGAGAAGATCAAAATCCTGGACAGTCAGCAGATCGTGTCGCCCTTCGAACGGATAGCCCGTGCGCAATACGCCGAGGGGAAGATCGACGTGCACACGTTGAAAGTACTTCTGGCCGCCCATAGAGACGAACTGGAGGGTAACCATGAAACGCCTAATCGCGAGTAGTCTGATCGTTTTGTTGAGTGCCGCAACGGTGCGGGCGGGCGAAGTGTTGCGCGAGGTTTCCTGGAAGGGGCTCCAGGAAGCCGGGCAACCGTCTGTCGGAAGCATCGAAGCGACCAAAGGCCCGGGCTTCCACGAAGCGTTGAGAATCAACAATCCCGAACAGAAATCCAAAACCGTGACCTTCTGTGTGCTCAACGAGCCGCAGATCACCACTTCCCGCTACGCTCTTTCGGGGCAAATCCGCTATGAAGGCGTAGAGGGGCAGAGCTACCTGGAGATGTGGAACCACTTTCCGGACGGCGGCAAGTATTTCACGAGGACACTGGCGTCCTCCGGTCTGTTGAAAAGCCTGCACGGCTCATCCACTTGGCGCCCGTTCTCGCTGCCGTTTTATATCAACAACACGGATGACCGTCCGACGAAACTCGTGGTCAACCTTGTGATGGCCGGGCGAGGCACAGTCCACCTTAGTCCGCTCACCCTGACGCAGTACTCCTCCAACGAAAACCCGATGGCTGTTGCCGGCCAATGGTGGGACAGCCGAACGGCCGGATTACTTGGAGGTATTGCCGGGGGAATCTTGGGGTGTCTCGGTGCGTTGATCGGCGTTTTGTCAGGCATGGGAAAAGCGCGCGGCTTCGTAATGCTGCTGGTCAACCTGATTGTCTACGTTGGATTGGTAATACTTGCCGCCGGGGTGGTTGCCCTGGTCCGGTCCCAGCCATACGCCGTCTACTATCCTCTCTTGCTGATTGGCGGCCTGGCGGTGGTGATTATGCGGCCCACACGCAATACGTTACGCCGCCGCTACGAGCAGTTGGAACTCAGAAAGATGGACGCGATGGACGCGGGCATTGCCGATTCGGCTTAGGCCGGATGGATCTTGCCGACCAGGGCTAGTCTCTGAACAAGTGAAGCCGTGTTGCAGCATCCCCAGTATTGCAGCCTGGTCCGCGGAAAGCAACGGCCGAGCCAACCATCGATTTGACACACCAGTCGGTTCACCGCCACGGCCATCGTTGATACAATGCGTCCGTGTGGTCCCCCCAAACCTTTCCTCCAAAGCAGGAGTGCCGAGTCATGCAACGTTTCATTCTTGGGGTCGTGGCCGTCCTGATTCCTGGCAGCTACCCGATTACGCCCGCCCGAGCCGCCGACCCGCAACCGCAGGTCACCAAGGAATTCAAGGTGTTCCCCATTGGCTACGTGAGGAAGGCGGAAGGGAGGACAACGATTGTGCTGGAGAAGAAGTACCAGCCCGCGCTTCTGGGTCTCGATAAACTGGATCACATTCTGGTGTTCTGGTGGTTTGACAGAAACGACACGCCCGAGAAACGATCCATTCTTCAAGTCCATCCCGGAGGGAATCCGCAGAATCCGATCCGTGGTGTGTTTGCCACGCACTCACCGGTGCGTCCCAACTTGATTGCCATTACGCGGTGCAAGTTGATCTCGGTGAAGGGTTGCGTGATCGAGATCGAGAACATCGATGCCTTTGCGGATACGCCCGTGCTGGACATCAAGAACTGACCTGGTATGGCAATGACCTGCAAATGGTATTTCGTCTGCCCGATGAAGCACTACACCGATACCGGGCTGCTCGATCCCAAGTGGGTAGCGACGTACTGCAAAGGCGACTGGGCGAAGTGTGTTCGCTACGAAATGGAAGAACGCGGCCAGCCCCATCCCGACTGGATGCTTCCTGACGGGAGTCTCGATGAACACCTTCGTGGCAAGTGAGCCGACCGAGGGGATTTAACAAGGGGTTAAGCTTCGTCTCGGCAATCGGACCTCTTGATTCTTGATCGACTTGCTTTCGCTCCACCCGTTGGCACTATGCTGTTTAGCAGCCGACGGCAGGAAAGATTATGCTATCAGTGCTAGCAACACTAAATGTAGTGTAGCAAAGGACTTACGAACGCAAAATAGGGCAAAAACATTGCAGGCCGAAATGCACATCAGTAGACTTTCTCACTGCTTGCTCCCAATGCTGGGTGACACGTCGGCGTGTCAAAGGAGTGTCGAGGCTAGACGATAGGGACATCGCCGCAGGGCAGTACCACCCCCCGTAGCGCGACGTTTGACGGTGGGTGCTAAGTACGGACTGGGCATCAGGGACCGACGTGCCAGACCGATTCTAAGGCAAGACGCTTCTGTGTGTCTTTTAGGAGCGGCAGGCGCCTCGTTCTGCCGCCCGGTTCTTCCCGCTCGCGGTTGTCTCCGTTGCGAGGTCCTTACCATGTTTGATCGGGTGTCACACAGACTAGACACAGGACGTGTTAAAAGGAGGAGCGCAAGATGGATTCGAAGCCGTTGATTGGGTTGAACGCGGATTACCGATCAGCCCGCAGGGACTCACCCGCCTTTAGCTACTGGTCTACCGGCTATTCAGATTCGTTGCTCAAGGCCGGCGCGGTTCCCGTGGTCGTTCCGATCATGGAATGCGAGGTTGATCTGAACCGCGTGCTCGATCTGTTGGACGGAATCGTGCTTGTTGGCGGGGCCGACCTCGACCCCTGCCGCGATGGATTCATGATGCATCCATCCGTCCGCACAATCGACAGCCGCCGGGAACTCTTCGACCGCACCCTGATGCGGCTGGTCGCCCGGCGACGTATGCCCGTGCTCGGTATCGGTGTGGGAATGCAACTGCTGAATATCTCCCAAGGCGGAAACCTCTTCCTGCACATACCCGAGGATATGCCTTGGGCGTTGCCACACCTCGACTCGATGGATCCGGCCCATCGCCATGCCCTGGAAGTGATGCCGGGCACGGTGATGGAAACCGTCTACGGTGACGGTGAAATCCGTGTCAACAGCATGCACCACATGGCAATCGACGAGGTAGCGCCCGGCTTCGCCGCCACCGCAAGGTGTCCCGACGGAATCGTTGAGGCAATTGAAAGTACCATGGACGACTGGTTTGCCCTGGGCACCCAGTTCCATCCCGAGAGCACCTCGGCCTCGGCACTGGATCTGCGGATCTTTGAGGAGTTTGTGGCCGGCATAACGGGCAAGGCGCCCGAAATGCGAATGGTCGCCTAGTGCTCGGTCAGTCTCTAATTGATGGGTTGGGTGCCACTGCTGGCTTGTCCAGCAGTGTTCGAGCGGCGAATGTCGGACAATCTCGTCACTGCTGGACAAGCCGGCAGTGGCACCCAACTGATGTAACAGACTTGCAACCCGGGGCACCAACCGGCTGCGCTTCCTGTTGATATCAACCCGGATTGCGCCGTCACCATGCAGAAGCCGCTTTAGGAGTACCCCATCCGGCACCGCACGAGAGAATCATCCCGTCATGACCAAACGACTCCGGCTCGATATGCCGCACGCAAGTGATTCGTGTCGCTGGTTGTTCGGCGTGTTGGTCTCGTCACGTTGCACCCGGTTGTCGGCTGCCTTGGTCGCCGCCACGCATAGCGGCGTTAAAGCCCGGGTCCAAATCGCTGGCAGTACCAGCATGGCAATCCCGAGTGAAAGCGTCTCGGCGTTTCGGCAGTTGTCTTCCGCCGGATTAATGTCGTCCGGGGCGGCGTCACCCGGCCTGATTAGCACACTCAGGACCCGATTGGCCGGGATCGCAGCTCCGCTGATCGCCGATCTTGGCGCCGAAGTGGGTATAGCGCCGAGCCGGGCACTGGCCGTGGGGGTTCACGGTCCGGGGCTGTGGGCAACGAGCAAGGCCCCGGCTACCTGCTATCTGGCTCTCTCGGACGCCGCCCGACTTGCCGAATTGACCGGCCTGACCGTGATCGATGCCTTTCCCGCCCGCGATCTGGCCCAGGGAGGCCAGGGAGGTCCCGTCACGGCACTGGCTGAGTGGATCCTGCTGAAGCACGACCATCGGACACGGTTGCTGCTGGACTTGGGCCGCACCGTCCGCATGAGCTACTTGCCTCCCGATTGCGATCCCATGGCATCCTCCTGCGTCCTTTCTTTCGATGTTGGGCCCGGTATGCGGCTGCTGGATCTGCTCGCACACCGGCTCACCGCAGGCGAGCACCATTTCGACCCCGGCGGGCGGCTGGCGGTCCAGGGACGTCGAATCCCTGAACTGGTTGAACATTGGTTGGCCGATCCGTACTTCGAACGTCCCTTGCCCCGTTGGCATCCCCGGGGCGTTCGCCCCGAACGGTTTCTCACCGAAGCACTACAAATGGCGGTAAATTCCGGGTGGTCGGTGCGTGACCTGCTCTGCAGCGCAACACACTTCATCGCTGAAACAATCCGCCAAGTGATCCGACGACGATTGCCCGAAAACCTGACTGTCGACGAAATCATCATAAGCGGGGGGGGCCAGCAAAACGGCATGCTGCTCCGCGAGATCGCCGCCCGGCTTCCCGAAATCACCCTGACGCGAATTGCCGAAATCGGTATCAGCGGCGATACCCTGAGCCCGGCCGCCATCGCCGTGATGGCTTTGTTGCATCTGGACCAGGTCCCTGCAAATCACACGGCTATTACCGGGGCGGAAATCCCCCGGGTGCTGGGCCGCTTGACACCCGGTTCCCCACAAAACTGGTTGAGCCTCTTACACCGGTTCTCAACCAGCGAGCCTGAGATTCGTCCGTTGCACAAGGCGTCGTGAAGACGGCTGAAAGCGCCCGGACGGGGAGTCGGCGACTTCTTCGGCGTCCAACTTCTCCGATATTGCCCCCGCCAATCGGGTGTCCATCCCTGGGTGTAACGATCAAGATCGTGCCGCCCGAAAATGTTGATGTGTCACTTGTGTCCTGTCAAATGTAAGTTTTGGGCTGGAAGCGAGACGTCGTAACCCGAAGCGCAAGCTAGGGCCAAGCTGCAATCTTGGGCATCCCTCGCTTACGCTTCGGGTTACGATGGCAGCCAGCCAAGCCTGATTGTTGCGTTTGACAGAGCACTCGGCCACCTGCACGAATTGAGATAAACTGGGGAATATAGACAGCGCATGCCGATAAAGTAATTCATCTGGGAAAGGTCTGCTTCTTTTCCCTATGAACCCCAATATTTTTGCGTTGCCTATACTCACAAAAGTCTGGCTATAGGATCTCCCGATGGAAAGCATATCATCGCACTACGTGTTATTCTCCCAGTGCGGCGAGAGCTGTCAGCCGGGCAGGTGGCGGTTTATACTTCGGGGCATGGACGGGTTGGAAGAGTTTGAGGCAAGCGATCTGGAGCCTGGCGTTGAGGGTCAGCGGCTCGAACTGTTGGCCATCGTCCGTGGCTTGGAGGCGCTGGATAA
>Ga0180432_10007266_pt1 | contig 14116 bp, 12 predicted proteins | sample SS_ome_10_FD_132414 | JGI IMG/M metagenome (GOLD analysis project Ga0180432, IMG submission 132414) | Hypersaline lake sediment archaeal communities from the Salton Sea, California, USA - SS_1_MS_2 metaG | ecosystem: Environmental > Aquatic > Non-marine Saline and Alkaline > Hypersaline >... | reverse complement strand
GCCCGGGCCGCCTATGAGGCGGAGCGATATCAGGAGAGCATCGATTATTCCAAGAAGGTGCTGGCCGGAATTGCGGTGATGAAGACCGTTCAGGCCAAGTGATGATTTCCTGAGGGATTATCCGCCGGGTCCGAATCCATTATTTCTCTCACCCGGGCGAGCAGGATTTGCGAGCCGAAAGGTTTTTGCAGAAATATCCTCTGACCGTTCTCAATATCCTGAAGCGCAACAAAGTCCTCCGGATAGCCGGAGATGAAAAGCACCCGGCAGTTCGGGTGAATCTTTTTGATTTCTTCCCAGACCTCTCTGCCGCTCATATCGGGTAGGCCTACATCGGTAATCAGCAGGTCAATGGAATCCGGATCAACTCGACTCTGGGCGAGGGCCTTTTCTCCGCTTTTTGCGGTGAGCACGCTGTATCCCCTGCGGTTCAACATGCTCTCGATGATGCTCAATACCTGCTGCTCATCCTCCAAGACCAGGATTCTTTCGGTTCCTTCCAGCTTTTGGTCATGCGATTTACCGGCAGATTTTTCCTTTGGCTTGATGTCGATGCGGGGAAAGTACAGTTTGAAGGTAGTTCCTTTACCCACTTCACTGTACACGTAGATAAAGCCCTTGCTCTGTTTGATGATCCCGTAAACCGTAGCCAATCCGAGACCGGTTCCCCTTCCGCGTTCCTTTGTCGTGAAGAACGGTTCAAACAGGTGGGTTTGGGTCGCTCTGTCCATACCGCAGCCGGTGTCGCTGATGGACAGCATGACATAGCGGCCGGGGCGCATTTCAGGCTTCGGTCTCAAGGACTCCTCAGAAAACTGGACGTTATCCGTTTCAACAACGAGCTTTCCCCCCTGCCCCATGGCATCCTTGGAGTTGATCGCCAGATTGAGGATGACCTGCTCCAGCTGGTTTGCATCCGCGTGGATCGAACCAATCCGGTGACGGGTTTTCAAGACGATCTCCGTGTTCTCGCCAACCAGGCGCCTCAACATCCGCTGCATCCCCTCTATGAGCTGGTTGAGATCGATGATCTTCGGTTCCAGATGCTGTTTGCGGCTGAAAGCCAGCAGTTTTTGCGTAAGCGACGAGGCTTTTTGGGCAGCTTCTGTTATAGCCTGAACGTTGGCCGTGCCGGCGCGTCGGGCCGATATTTCCTTTTCGAGAAGCTCGGTGTATCCCAGTATCACCGTGAGAAAGTTATTGAAATCGTGGGCGATTCCCCCGGCCAGCCGGCCCACCGCTTCCATCTTCTGGGCTTGCAGGAACTGCGATTCAAGACGTTTGTGCTCGGTAATATCGTTGACAAAGACCAGGTTCGCATCCGCACCGTTCCACGGGATTTGTTCGTGGCGGAGCTCAAGCCATTTCGGATTGCCCTCCCTGTCATGAATACGGATGGAGCATTCCCCCAAGTGTTCTTTGTGTTTCGAGCTTCGGTCGCATTCCCACAGCCCCAACTCACGATCGTCCGGATGTATGAGATTCAACCAGGATAGATGCCGCAGCTCGGATTCCGGATACCCGGAAATCTCGACAGCCTTGGCGTTACAGAACCTGATTTTATTGCGTTGAATGACAATGACCGCCTCGCCGGTATTCTCCGCGATAGCCCTGTTCAGCTGTTCGGTGCTCTTGCCGGTAGCCACTTCGTTCGATTAGACCTTCCGTTGCCTGATGTGAAAGGATACGGGTAACCCTCATATCTTCGCTTGGGTTTTTCCGGTTCGATATCAGGGTTTCACCCATCCCGGGCTTCGAAATCTCTTAACTGGGATTACGGGGCGGCGGGTATTTCGCTTCTCAGAGGTCCAGGGAGGTCAGCCCCTCCCGAACGGCGAATTTGGTGAGGCCGGCCAATGTACGTATGCCGAGTTTGTTCATGATGTTCTGGCGGTGGGATTCTATAGTTTTCACGCTTACATGGAGCTTGAAGGCGATTTCCTTGGTGCTGTTTCCCTCGGCCAGCAGCTGCAGGACCTGTCTCTCCCTGTCGGAAAGCTGTCTGTAGGCGTCATATTCCGAGGTTGAGAGCTGGTTGACATAATCGCTGACCACGGATTCCAAAATATCGGCGCTCAGAAATGTTCGGTTCAGCATCACCGCCTTGATTGCTTTTTCCAGGTCTTCGAAAGCCGCCTGTTTGAGCACGTAAGCTGAAGCCCCGGCCTTCAGGATCTCGCTTACAAAACGCCTGTCCGAGTGCATCGAAAGGGCGATGATCTTGATGTCCGCCAGCTCCGCTTTGAGCTGGCGGGTGACCTCGATTCCATTGATGTCGGGCATGGCGATATCCATGATGATAACATCCGGTCTCTCCCGGTGGGCGATTGCCAGGGCTTCAATGCCGTTTTCCGCCTCGGCGATGACCTCTACAGAGGAATGTTTTCCGAGCAGGGATTTTAACCCCTCCCGCATGATCTGATGGTCGTCGGCAAGCAGGATCCGTACTTTCATCGTGCCTCAGCCCCCGCTCTCGATTGTATCGTGGTTCAGGGCCAGGGCCAAGGCCGCCGTGGTTCCCCGCCCCGGGATCGATTCGACTGTCATCTTACCTCCCAGGTACTCCAGGCGTTCCCGAATGCTGAACAGTCCGTATCCTCCCTGCCTGCCGGGTCTGCTGGCCTTCCGGGACACATTGAAGCCCACGCCGTCATCCTGGACCGTGATTTCCACGATATTGTCGCGGCGGCTCATGCATACGCGGACGCGATGCGCCGCCGCGTGCTTCACCACGTTCAACAGCAGCTCCCGTGTCGCCTGAAAAAGCACCACCGATCCATCGATGGTCAGTGGTTTCTCACGCCCGTCATCCTCGACGGAGATGGGGGTTCCGTGTTGATTCTGGAGATGTTCCACCAGCTGCTCCACAGCCGCTTTCAATCCGACTTCGTACAACAGTGGGGAGCTCAAATCGAATATCAGGCTGCGAACCTCGTTGATGGTAACTTCGACCAGCCGGATCGTCTCTTCGATGCTGGTGATCTTTGCCGCCGAGTGGGCCTCGGCTTTGAGGGTGCCGAGCTTGATGCGGGTAAGAGCCAGGGCTTGACCGATGCGGTCGTGCAGATCCGCGGCGATACGCTTGCGTTCCCGGGCTTCGGTGAGGGATAGTTCTGAGGCCAGGGAACGCAGCTGCTGCTGATACTCCAGCAGTTTCTGTTCCGCCTCTTTACGCTGGGTAATGTCCCGGGCCACGCCGAAAAATTGCAGCTGTTTCGATGAATTAAAGACCTGCACCAGCTGGACTGCCATAATCCTCTTTTTCTCCTTGCGGGTGAGCAGCTCCACCTCCAGCTCGAAGCCCTGCCGCATGTTTTTAGGCAGGGCTTCTCGAAACCTCTGTTGAGTTTCTTCCCTGCTGTTTTCGCTCAAGAGTTCTAGACAGTCCCGGCCTAGAAGCTCCTCCAGGGTGTACCCGCTCACCACCTGGGTGCTTCTGTTGGCGAAGAGGATTCGCCCCTTCCGGTCCAGTGAGAAGATCAAGTCTTGGATGCTCTCCGCCATCAGACGGTAGCGTTCCTCGCTCTCGGTGAGCCTGCGCGACCACTGGCGCAGATCTTCGACCATGCGGTCGAAAGCGGCTGACAGGCGTCCTATTTCATCCTTCCTCGGCATATTCATGCGATGGTCCAGGTCCCCCCGCCCGATCCGGTAGGTGCCGGCCAGAAGCAGGTTGAGGGGGGTGGAAAACAGGCGGGCCAGAAACAAACTTGCCAGGGTCACGACTGTCAGCATGGCCGCCAGCAGCAGAAAGGAGCGAAGCAGAACGGACTTTATGGGCAGATATGCCTCGCGCAGAGGCTGTTGAACCACCATACACCACTGCAAACCCTTCACCGGAGCGCTGGCTACCAGCAGGCCCCCCGAGCCGTTGCTCTGAGCGGTGGATACAACGCCCTCGGTGGGCAGGGATCCTTTTCCGCAGGGATTTCGAAATCTGTACGCTTCATTCATGACGCGGGCCTTGTCCGGATGAGCGATCAATATTCCATCCCTGGAGATCAGCAGTGCCTCTCCATGCGGTCCGAAGGAGATGTCATCTACCAGCTCCCAGATGTCTCGTAGAGCCAGCTCGGCAACAAGGGCATGCGGTGACGGGCCGGAGGTGGTTGCGGGCACGGCGATGGTGAGATAGGGAAGTTGCTCAGAGGTGAGACCGACCGGTGAGAGGTAGGTATTGCCGGATACCGCCCGGGACAGCGCCTGCGGATCCAACCTGTGGTCCATTTGCTTGCCCAGGCTGCTCGAGGCGATGAGCCGCCCCGATACGGTTACCAGGGAGATGCTCTGGAAGCGGCTGAAGGTGACCACCAGGTTCTCCAGCAGAATATCCTGTACCCAGGGATCTCTCACTGCGGCCAGGACATCGGCGATGGCCCTCACCTCCGTTATGGCGTCTTCGATATACAGGCTTATTTCATTGGAGGCCCTGCGGGCGATCTGCAGGTTCCGCTCCGAGATGTTGCGGCGCAGGGTCCGGCCGGACAGAGTGACCAGCACGGTGCCGGTGGCCATTACCGACAGAGTGGAGACCACAGTCAGCGTGATGAGTATCTTTGTGGAGATTCGATTTGCGAAAGGAAGACGTTCCAATCCTAGGCGCTCTTGTTTTGTCGATACCTGTAGTTCAGTTTCAGATTCTCCCGCACCATGTGCTCGACGAAATCTTTGCGGCAGTTCAGCCTGGAGGTATCGCCGTAGCGAAGGTACGAGCCGAACTGGCAACCCTCACCGCACAGCGGCACGTACGGGCAATCCCTGCAGCGCTCCCACAACTGCTGGCCGGCATCCTGTCCGGCTGCACTCCCGGCGCCCGTCTCGCCTGTGTCGATGGAACCGGCGGCGAACTCATCATGTCCCACGAAGGCCGGGCACTTGAAGATCTTGCCCGTGGGATCGATGGTAAAGACCGCGCTGTTGGCGGTCATGGCACAGGCGTTCACCCCGACACCCGGGTCCACGGCAAAGCCTCTGTCCAGGGCTAGCCGCCGCAGCTCTACCATATGCTCCGCCGTGGAGATCTCTCCGTAGATGCAGGCCATCTCTGCGCTGTCCGCCATGCCCGCGCGGTCCTGGGGCGTCTCGGAGATCGGCTTGAAACGCACCCGGTGGAGCTTGTCGGCCAGGCCGAGCGCTTTCAGGTAATCCAGCAACCGGGGAAAGCTGCCGATATTCTCCTGATCGAAGTTGCCGCCCACGTCCACGTCGATCTTCTCCACTGCATGGTACACGTTTTTCACGATCCTGTCGAAGCTTCCCCTGCCGTCGGCAAAGGGACGCTTGCGGTCGTGGAAGGATCCGAAGCCGTCCAGGGTGACCTTCACCCCCTTCAACCCTAAATCCTTAAGATCCTCCACCACCTCCGGGGTGAGCAGAGATCCGTTGGTGGTGATCCCGAAGTCGAATTCCACCCCCCGGGGCTTGCAGAACTCCTGAAGCCCCCCGGCCACTACGCGCAGCGCCTTGAGGTTCATCAGGGGCTCCCCGCCGTAGAATGTAACGAACAGCTTTTCGGCATTGTGCTCCTGCACGCGTTCCCCTATGTAGGCCACGGTGCGGGCCGCGGTCTGCTCGTCCATGTGCACGGGGGCTTTTATCCCCTCCTCCACGCAGTAGGGACAGGCGAAGTTGCAGGCGTAGGTGGTGAGCACCGTGGCGTCGATGCGGGAGGCGTCCGATTTCAGGGCCCGGAAGTAGCGGTTGATGTTTGCCTCCTCTTCCACCTCGTTCTGCACCAGGAATCCCATGCCGGAGAGGGTAGTAAGGGCTTCGGCTGTCCGTTTGCCCCCGGAGAAGCGGGGCAGGTTGTCGATGGTCTCTATCAGATCGTCATCCACGACCACCATGGCCTGGGTGCGGGTGCAGAAGAACAGGTGCTTGCCCCTGTCCGGATAGTCGTCCACGAACAGGGTGTATTTGGATCGGATCATCTCTGGAGTCCTTTCTTCATAGTCATGGTTGATAAGGGGCATTGCGGAGGCGAGCCTCCGCAATGCCCTAGGCGCGCGGCACGGTCCGCCGTGCCCGCCCCCTGGTGTGAAACTGGCTTGGATCAGGTGTAGTCACCACGAATCCAGTAGCAGCAGCGGCCGCCTTCCGGTTTGGGTAAGGGTCCCACGCCGAGATCTACGATTTCCAGGATCATGCTTTTCACCTCCTTTCTCTCTGGGATGGGTCTATGTACCAGTCCTGGACGGACGAGTAGAGCAGCTCCGGGGCTGCGTTGATGCCCTCTATATTGGCCGAGGCCGCGAAGAAGACCTTGCGCATGTAGAGGAACAGCGCCGGGCGGTCGTCCGCGATCAGGGCGTGGATCCGCCTGTACAGGTTCTTTCGTTCCTCGAACTCCGGGCTGGTCCGCCCCGCCTCGATCAGCCGGTCCACCTCGGCATTGCCGTAGGCCCCGAGGTTGGAGTAGCCGATGTTCTCCGAGTGCCAGAAGAACGGGATGAACTTGTCCGGGTCCAATCCGGCGTTGAACTGGAGAATGGCGGCCTGGAATTTCCCAGGATAGAGGTGTTCCTCGAACATCTCCTGGGGGGGGAGCAGCTGTACCTCCGCGCGGATACCCGCCCGGAACAGCTGCCACTTGATGCGCCGGGCCACCGCTTCTTTGGGCAGGTCCCCCTCATCCACCAGGATGGTGAGGGCCAGCTCCTCTCCGTCCTTGTCGAGGATCAGGTCCCCGTCCGTGTCCTGCCAGCCCAGGGCGGCCAGGATCTGCGCGGCCCTGGCCGGATCGGGGGCGGGATTTCCTACCTGCGGATCGTAGGGCCAGGTGCCGGGACGGAAAGGCCCCGTGGTCTGCACGGCCTGGCCGTTCAAAGCCTGCTCGATCAGATCCTCCCGGTCCACGATCAGGTCCAGGGCCCGGCGCAGCTCGGCATCGGCGAGCAGCGGATCGTTCAGGTTGAACAGCAGGGTGTAGTAGAAGATTCCGAGGTAGTCGTAGGTCTTGAAGCGGGGATCCCCCCGGATGATCCGGTAATCCTCCAGCTCCAGGTCCATGACCAGGTCGACCTCATCGCGCATCAGGGCGGACCAGGCCCGGCCCTGGTCCGGGTACCACCTCACCTCTACCTGCTCGAGGTAGGGACGGCCATCGAAGTACTCCGGGTTGGCGCTCAGGAGGATGCGTTCCTCATCCCAGCTTTGGAACACGAACGGCCCGCTTCCCACCGGAGCACGGGCGAACTCTTCGAAGCCGATCCCCCCCTTGCCGAGCAGGTGCTCCGGCAGGATCTCGAGGAGCAGCAGGATGAGCAGGGGAGAGTAGGGCTCGGCCAGGTGAAAACGCACCTGGAGCCTGTCCACCGCCTCCACTTCCTCCACGATGCTATAATGAAACGCTATGGGCGATTCGCTGGCCGGATCCAGCAGGGTGCGGTAGGTGAACACCACGTCCTCGGCATCCAGCGGCTGCCCGTCGTGGAAGCTCACCCCCTCTCTCAGGTGGAAATCCCAGGTCAGGCCGTCCGCCGAGACCTGCCAGGATTCGGCCAGCCCCGGCACGTACTCCAGCTGTTCGCCGATGTCTACCAGGCTGTTGAAGATCAGGCTGCCGATGTTCGGCGATAGGGTGTCCAGGTAGAAGAGGGGGTTGAATCCGGCAGGTTCCTCGACCGTGGAAAGCACCACCGTGCCGCCGTAGCGGCTCCGCTCCTGCCGGCAGCCCTGCGTGGATGCGACTGCGGCGAACAGTACGAGGGCGATGAGCACGCCAGAAAGATGTCTGGCTGAAGAGAAACGACGGGGCATGTGAAACCTCCTACTGGTTCTTGTGTGGGATGTGTACACCTTAGAAGCGAGATCTGCCGAGGTCAAGCGGAAAAGTATCACAGCCGCTGAAATCCTCCTCGATCTCCCGAATCATCCAGTTCGCCTCTCTTCCGTGAGTTTTCGCAGCCGGCGTTCCTCGCCTTGCTGCGGCAGGGACGTGCCGAATGGCTCTTTGGATTCTGCACGGTGCCCGACAGCAAGGATACGCGGCAGCCTGTCTGTATTTATTAGGGGAAAAGAGGAGAAACAGTATCGGGACGTTCCCTAATTGTGCTTTCTGAAAACCTTAGGGACCTGTCTGTTGGTAGTTTGTGAAAGGAGTACAGCTCTGGCAGCCGGCTTGCCTCGTAATTGATATTTTCCGCATCAGCATCTGCTCCTTCTTCGCCAGGTAACCTCACATCCTCAATATTTCCTTGTGCGGCTGCAAACACTAATGTGGTCTATCTCTCGATGCCATGAACGTCAATGTCCACACCAGCTTTCAGAACAACTCGAGCAGTATCAATATCGCCCCGCATTGCTTCCAACATCAAAGCTGTGTTTACATCTTCATCTGTTGCATTCACATCTGCACCCGAATCCAACCAAGTACCTGCTTTGGCAGTATTTCCCGCTTGAGCTGTTCTATGTAAATCTTAGCAATTGAAAGAAATAAGGTTGCTTTATCGTATATAAATGAAATAACATATAAATTAAAAAGAAAGGTTATATCATGAAAGAATATTCGAAGTTGATATCTGTTGTAGTTCCGCTAGTCATACGATTACTTGCATTTACCCTTATTGTTTCATTAGCTTCCTGTGTAACTACCAAAAACACTGTTCAGGATATCCAATTGCAATTTCTGGCGGGCGAAATCTCCCAAAGCATGATGGCAGAGGGTAAATCTGTAATTGCTGTTTCGGATTTTCCAGATATTGATGGCAATATAAGGCGATATTCTTTTTATGTAACCGAAGAGCTAACCACCCGCTTGTTTCAAACCGGTAAGTTCAAAGTAATTGAAAGAAACATGATGGAACAGATTTTAAGAGAATTAGAGCTTACCTCAACCGACCTATTTGATTCTACCAATGTTAAACAGGTTGGAAAAATGCTTGGGGTTGATGCAATTGTTGTTGGTAGCCTTGCTAAAACTGGTAAGTTTATAAAGATAAACGCGAGAATTATCAGTGTAGAAACAGCAGAGGTTCTGGCAGTTTCCTCGGTAAATGTGGATTATTACGAAGCAGTACAGGAAATGTGGGATTCAACTGTAGAAGCAGTGGGAGTTTTAGAGAAGGGAGAGGAGTCGGAAATACAACTGGGCACAGAAGAGAGTCCAATTACCTGGGCTTTTGTGCCTGCCGGTGAGATCGAGAGAGCAGTATCAGCCGCCCAGTCGGTTGCGGATCTGCTGTATAACAAAACCGGGCTGTACTTCAGTACGAGTGCGGCCACCGAATATGCCGATGTTATCGAGGCCATGGCCAGTGATCCGCCCGAGGTGCATATGGCCTCCCTTGATACATTCGCCTACGTTTTGGCGGCTGACCGCGGCGCGGCTGAAGCGACGTTGGTATCCGTGCGCTTCGGAAGCCCCACCTACAGCAGCCAGTTTATTGTTCGGGCTGACAGCGGGATTTCCAAGGTAGCCGATTTGAAGGGAAAAACCTTTGCCCGCCCTGATCCCATGTCCACCAGTGGCTCGATAGTCCCTATGCTTGCCATTCGAGCTGCAGGGATCAACCCTGAAGCCGATCTGAAGGAGATCATCGATGCAGGAAGCCATGTTGCCGTCGTGGCTGCTGTATACAATAAGGATGTTGACGCCGGTGCTACGTATGTGGACGCCCGGGTCAGCTTAGAAAAAGACCACTCTGATATAATGGATAAGGTAGTGGTTCTAAAGGTTATGGCGGATATCCCCAATGACGGGTTACAGTTCGTTCCATCACTACCCAAGGAAATGCGAGACAAAATCGTAAAAGCCCTGTTCGAAATCGCTGCTACAAAAGAGGGAAAAGAAGTCCTAGAAACAGCTTACGGGTGGAATGCGATGGAAAAACATGATGATAGCTTCTATGACATCTTCCGCCAGCTTCTACAGACCTCAGGCTTAACGATAGAGGAATTCCGCCAGCTTACGAATCGTTAGCAGGTGATCCAGCTCCTTATTTGAGGCGGCACAATTCTTCGCGGATCACTGAAAATGTATCTCTTCAGCCGCCCTCGCTGAATACGCGCATGTCGCTGCGTGAACTGTCCCGTTTCTTCCAGCACACGAAGGATGTGGGGACATTCCCCTCAGATGAAGAACGATTCTGCATAGCAACGAAACGTGGCGATTTCACGCTCCTCTCCAAGCATGTCTGCCATGAACGCTTCCGCTGCCCCCCGCGTTCGGCAGCCTGTCCTGTAGTCATTGAGGTTCTCTTCGGCCACAAATCCGGATTCAGGATTGAGCCGGTAGTACCAGAAATCACCCCGTTTTTAAGGTAGTAGGGAAGCTTCATGGAAATTCCTGCCTCCCAGAGCATGATATCCTTAGTCCATTCATAGCAAAATGAACTAAGATCTTCTTGAATGCGAGAACGCACAATATGACGGGTAATTGTCTGCCGGGAATGGAAATAGAACGGGCATTGCGAGATTCGCGCCCTACGATCTCTGGCTCCGGAGGCTAAAGCCGACCTAGTATAGAGCATATATGACCCGATTTGAGGATGTTTTCTGCGTAGATCAGGCGATTTCTACATGTATCGCATATAGAGCCATCTGGAACTCTACACACTTTCGTCCACACCAAACTGGGTACAGGCGAAGACATTCGTATCTCCGCCCGTCCCAAACCTCTCCGAACAGGCGAATCAATACCCGAGAGCCAGGGATACGGTTGCCCCCAAACCGCTGAGGTCGAAGATGTTGCGGGGCGCGGCCCCGACCGATGCGACCTGGATGGCCAACTCGAAGACACGCAGGGGGACGCGCAAGCCTGCGCTGGCGTACCACAGATAGTCCCGCCGGCCGAGTCCTATGGAAAACATATTTACCGGAAAGAAATTCCCCTCCACAGCAACGCCCGCGTTTACCCGAACAGGCTTATCGAAAACTAACTCAACATCTGGTACGATATCGATCACCGGAATCGTGAATCTATAGAAACCCGATAAGGAAAACGGCATGTGGATCTTGGGTTGGTCGGCGGAATCGAGAGGTCTTGTCTCGACATCGCCGATGTTGCTGGTCGTGGTGAAGAGGTCTTGTTCCCCTTCCAGACGATCAAGCAGGTCCGTTACCTCGAAATCGTAGCGGAACTGTTCGACCTCGATGATATACCCGGGCCGGGCCGCCACCACGGGGATGTTGTTCAGTGCCGCGCCGTACAGCGGTTTGCCCTCCTCATCGGGCCGCACCATCCCGAGGCTGATATTGAAACCAAGCCCCTGAAATCCGTCTTCGCCTAACGCAGTATAGATGTCGCCCGAGGCGTAGACCTCGCCCTGAATGGTTCCATTGGTGGCGGTTTCCAGTGTATAGCCTGCTTTTGCATTTTCGTCGCTGTACAGCATAGGAGAGAAGACACCGAACTTCCCGGCAAATACAAAACCGGCAATCTCGTACGAGGTGAACATGCCAGCCAGCGCAAAGGAACGCTGCAGAATATCGGTAGAGCCTTCGTAGGCCGTGTTCGGTTCGTTGCCCTGTGTGAGCAATCCGATGAAGGATTTAGGGATGACGATCCGGGAAAGGTTATAACTGTCCGAGTAAACGCCCAATCCGAACTTACCGAACTGAAGGGCAAGGTGGAATTCCGCCGCGGCTTGGGCGCCCAAGCGCAGTCCGTCGTTGGGAGTTTTTTCGTAGATCTCATCCAGGTCGATCACGACAACCCGGTTGAACAGCTGTGACAGGCCCAGCGCGCTGTTGCCGACGGCCGTTGTCGTCGATAACCCGAGCTCGAAATACTCCCGATTCCCGAAGGCGAAAAAGGCGGGATTCGTGCCATGATTCCATGGATCCAATCCTGCGTCGGACCAGAGACCCAAAGTACCCGCAAAAAAGAGGCACGCACAAAAAGCGATGATAAACAATTTAGTTTTCATGGCGTCCTCCTATTCCTCGTCCTCTAAGCTGAAGGTGTAGTCCACTATGGCTTGCACGCGTAGGTAGCCATCCGTGACGTTTAATGTCCATAGTTTGTTGACCTGGAAGTCTTCCTCAACGAGAATCAGAAACTCCGGTATGAACAGATTGTCGGGTCCCGCGCCATCGATCATCTGTGCCAAGGCCTGTGCGGTGATCCCGACTTCAACGGTCTGGTCAGCCTCTTCCGGCTGGATGTTAACGTCGATCGCCCAGTTGTCCGGAATCTTTTTCTCAGCCGGATCCACGAACAGAGGGTCAGCCGAATTGATCATCCCCAGTCGTGCGCCGAGCCCACTGGTCTGTGTAAGTGTCAGGGAAATCCCCGCGTTGCTGCCGCGAAGCGCGTTCAGAAGTTCATCCAGATCCTCATCCGGTTCTAAGGGATCGCGTCCGAAGATATCGTCCTCCATCAACAGCGGATTGTCGCCATTGTCTTCTAAGTCGAGCAGGGTAGGGGCAGTCACCTGGAAGGCGAAGGGGACCTCGAAGTAGAGGTGAACCGAATCGATATCGGTGACATCAGCGGAGTCGACTCCGAACTCATAATGCAGGACCAAATCCGCGGGACGGTCGTTGAAGATGTCGGTGAGATCGAAGGTATTCGCGGTTGCCTTGGAAGACTCCAGGGTTGCGAAATTACCGGCGTCGCCAAGGAGGTAACTGGACTGAGGAATAACTCCGTCAGTCCATGTTGCCTCTAGTCGAACATATACGTCAGGAGCAGGTGAAGCCGAGGTTTCAAACCACACCCAGCAAGGCACCTGGTCCAGCTGCACCTCGTCCGGAATGGGACCGGAGAGTCCGGACAGGTCGATCGAACCCGTCTGATCCTCGAAAAGAACGTCATAACCGGGTGGTGGCGGCGGTGGTATGGGCGAGAAGGTCGGCGCTACGATCGCCAGCTCCGCGAACAGTGTCAGCGGTCTGCCGTCGTATCCGCCTCCAGACTTTTCCCCTGCGCTTAGATTGGGATCGCTCGCTGCTAGGCTCGTCGTGAACTCATCAATGATCTCATTGAGCTCATCAGAAATGTCTATGTCGATCACCGCGCCACCCGTCGGTACCCAGAGCTGCGGTTGCGCCCTGAATATGATTTCCTCAGGCATTTCCCAGCTGCAGGAACTGATCACCACAGCCGCCATGACAGCTATGGTGAATATCCAATTTTTCTTCATACTTTCCCCCTGTAGCGCTGATTGCCGAACTGACCATAAAACCATTCGGTTCTTCCTGTCGGATTCGGGTGCGTAATAAGCAGCGCATAAGATCCGACTCGTGTCAGAGTCACTCGTTCCGGTTCTGGTTCATGATACTACAAGAAAGGTCGCCATCTAACAAGACAAAGTGAAGTGACAGGAAAGGTGAAAATTGGCGCTTCCTGACCCTTGAATTGTGTCACAATCTTGCCACACTGGGAAAAGACACCAGTTCCCCCATGGGGGAACTGCAGCGAGTGAAGAATTACTGGACAGGAAAAAATAGCGGGCAATGCGGGATTCGAATCCACGGCCTCTGGCTCCGGAGGGCGTATTTCGTCACACTCCCGCTCTGATCGGCAATCACACCGGATCGATGATGTTTTTCCCTTCGAGTCCGAAGTGGGGCGCTGCAGCCAGGAGGTGGGTATCGTTCGAGTAGATATCACTAAATCCATTGGTCTTGGCGGTCACCAAGTGTACGGCGTCTGCTGTCCTCACGAAGACACGATCTGGAAGCGTCCTAAAAGAATCGACTACCGACGCCATAATAAACTCGGTTAGAGATAGCCAAGTCCACAGGCGCTGCGATTCATCCAACTCAACCTGATCGAAAATGGTGGTCAGCTGTCTCCCTGTAACCTCTCCTTCCCGGAGCTTTCTATGGAGCGCCGCATGCAGCTCCATTTTGCCGTACGCCGAACATGCTACCATTTCATGTTGTCGAGCCAGAGCCCGAACCTCCTCCCATCCTACTTCTTTGATGTAACACTTAAGCAGGTAAGTAGTATCGAAGTAGATCATTCTCTTGAGCGATCCTCGGAAACATAGGTTGAAGAGTCACCTGGAACGGCCGAGAGAGCTTCGAACTCAGGAAGAGTTCTGCGTTGAGAGAAGGGTGTACCAAGATCCCGCTCATCGAGAGCGGCAAGGGTTGCTACGGGCCGACCGCGGTCGGTGATGACAACACTGTCGCCCGAGGCAGCCTTGCGTACCCACTCCCCCGTCTT
>Ga0180432_10007265_pt1 | contig 14117 bp, 16 predicted proteins | sample SS_ome_10_FD_132414 | JGI IMG/M metagenome (GOLD analysis project Ga0180432, IMG submission 132414) | Hypersaline lake sediment archaeal communities from the Salton Sea, California, USA - SS_1_MS_2 metaG | ecosystem: Environmental > Aquatic > Non-marine Saline and Alkaline > Hypersaline >... | reverse complement strand
TTGATCGATGTGCCTGATGTCCTAAAAAAACAGTATGGGGCTCGAAAGGTAACTGTTGAGTTTATTAATGCAGAACAAAAAATAGTTTGCCAAGAATTTCCTCTTGATGGTTTAGGGGACAATGAGTCGTTTAAAAATTTGTTGAAAAATGCACGCCGCATTGAAACTATTCACACACAAGAAACAACGCTGGAAAATATTTTCATTCGTGCAACGGGGCAGGAGTTAAACGCATGAATCGTTTATTGTCTGCACTCAAAACAGATATTCTTGTTCAGTTTCGCAATAATCTTTATGCAATTGGCGCAGGAATTTCTGCTATAGTTGCGGTTGCGCTTGCTTTTTTGGTTCGTCCAGATCAGTTTATTTTCGCTGTTCCCACATTGATTCTTTTAACTGTTGGAGGTTCAACATTATTGTACATCATTGGAATGGTTCTTTTTGAAAAAGATGAACGGACACTAGGTGCGGTTGCTATTTCTCCTTTGAGAGTATCCGAGTATCTTTGGTCGAAAATGATTTCACTCAGTTTATTAGCAACGTTGGAAGGGGTTGTCACGATTGTTGGTGCCACCGGGATCAGATTTTTTATGGGGTATGGCATTATCGTTCCTCGTTTGGTTCCTTTATTTTTTGGGATTATGGCAATAGGGATTATTTATTGCCTCGTTGGTCTGATTATGGTTGTTCGCTACGAAAAAATAACGGACGTTTTAATTCCTGTCGGTTTGTTTGTCGGAATTTTACAGCTTCCAGCGCTATACTTTTTAGATTGGGTACAACATCCTCTCTTTTTGCTTATTCCAACAAGTGCGCCTGCAATGCTTATGAGGGGAGCATACACTGATCTTTCTTTTTTTATGTGGATTTATGGTATTGGCTATACGGTAGCGACGATTGTTGGTTTGTGGCTGTTGGCAAAGCGTGCTTTTGTAAAACACATTACAGTGAAAGTGGGGTAGTTGTTATGCAAATAATAAAACACGCACGGTCTCTGATAAAAAAAGATTTCAGGCTTATTTTGCGGGATAGCTTTCTTATTTTTATGTCGTTTTTTATTGTTGTAATCAGTGTTGTGCTTCGTTTTGGTCTACCATTGCTAGACAAGTATCTTGTGCAACGAGAAATTCTTCCTTATTGGAGTATTGCCAGTCTCGCTTCAATATATCCATTAATTATATCTTTTCTGGCTGTTTTTCAAGGATCTTTGATTATTGGCACAATTTTTGGTTTTGCGCTTCTTGACGAAAAAGATGACAATACCCTCAGGGCAATGCTTGTAACGCCTCTCTCTTTTACACAATATATTTTGTTTCGTATTTTTGTTCCGATGATTATTGCGACCGCAACTGTGATAGTTCAAGTTCTTTTTATAGGCCAGGCAATTCTTCCGATTGGTAAATTAATTGTAATTGCAGCAGGGGCCTCTTTTATTGCCCCGATAGCAACATTGTTTTATGCGACATTTGCCCAAAATAAAGTGCAGGGATTGGCGATTGCAAAGTTTGCCGGCCTAGCAGGGTGGATTATTTTAATTGCTTGGTTTGTTTCTGAACCATGGCAGTGGCTTTTTAGTTTATTTCCTCCGTTTTTAGTATGCAAGGCTTATTGGATGGCTTTTGCAGGCAATAATTTCTGGTGGCTTGTGCTTTTGATAGGCATTCTTTTACAGGTTGGACTTATTGCTGGCCTGGTGCATTTATTTAAAAAGCTTGTATACCGATGAAATGTAGTGAGCACAGGGTTTTGAATTATTGGTTTTTTTGGTAGATGCGGAAAAATCTTTTTGAATAAAAAGGAATAGGCCGGATCATGGAATCTTATCCGGCCTCTGTGAATTGGCTTTACTGAATAAATGGCTTGAGAGTTTCTTTTTTTATCTGTTCTTTTACTTTTCCAATTTCTTTTTTGAGACCTTCTTTGATTGTTTTTTTAGTTTTTTCTATTGTCTGTTTAGTTTTTTCTGGGAATTCTTTCACTTTTTCTTTTATTTTCTCTGTTACTGTTTTTTGGGTTTGTTTTATGGTTTCAATGAGGTTGCCAATTATAGATGTATATAGTTTTATTGGTCTGAAAAAGTTATCAACAATGAGGCCTGGAAGCTCTTTGATAATCTGTTTTACAGGGATTTCTTTAACCACCTTAATCTTTTTCCCTTCGGGGAAATTTTCGTCAGAAAAATCTATTTTAGTAGTTGTTATTTTGATCGTTTTTCTGCCAAGTTTTAAAATAGGGGTAATCCACTTCAATTGTTTAGTTATCCCAGTTATTACTTCTTGCAAGTTGCTCATGAGAGGAACAGTTGCTTCTTGCATAGCGATAAAGAGCTCATCAAGGCGTTCTATTCTAGCGCCGCCCTTTCTTTTTAATTCTTTAGCAAGTTTAATTGAGGAATTAATTAAAATTTCTACTTTTTGATTTATCTCATCTAGGCCGAAAAGGTTGAGAAAGAGCTCTCCTATTTCTTTTGCACCTTTTAGCATTGGTGTGATAAGTTTCACTTTTTCTATAATTCCGAACAATGGCTTGGTGAGGCTTATTTTTTTGCGTTTAGGAGCTGGTTTTTCTTCTCCAAAAGGGCCGGGAAGTGTAGGTTGGACTGTTTGTCGTGGTACAAAATATTCTTTTTGTTCTTCAAAAATGGTTGTAGGAATTTGTTGTTGTGGCTCCGGAGAAATTAACCCTGCCGCAGATCCAGGCTGGACTTCAATTAGATCAGCGGCGCTTCTTATTCCGGGTACAATAAAAATATTTGCCGTTAAAATAATAATTAAAAAGGATACTTTCTTCATACTTTTTCCTCAGTAATGGTTATAGATCTTTTAATTCTGGGTACATTTTTATAAGAGCTTGAATTTTAAGGTATGATTTTCGGTGATTTTTTTTAATTTGGTCAAATGGAGCTCTCAGTGCTACCTTTTTTGCGCCGGAGGCTTTTTCGAGCTGCTTGTTGAGCTTGTTGATCTGTTTTTGCATACTTGTAATCGTGATCCTTAGTTTTAAGTAATGCTCAATTACTGTTGTTGCTTTTTCTTTACCTATTCGCATCGCCAATCGCTTTGCTTGAGGAGATTTTTTTAGAGCATCATCAGCAGTCTTTATGATTATTTTTGTTACAACGCTTCGTGTAATGACCTGAGTTGCGCCGATTGCTGCAATAACAACAGCCACTAAAGCGATTTTTTTCATGAAAGTCTCCTTTTTTTGTAAAGTCCCTTCTTTTTTAAGGTTATATATATCGACGAGCTAAAATCAATAAAATTTCTATTTGGGGCGCTTTTTGCGTGGTGCCGCATCTACACCTTTTATAAGTTGATATAAAGATGCTTTCTCTTGTTTTTATCTTGCTCAGGCGTACAATAAATTGAAAGTAGGTGTTTTGTGTCGATTTTAAGGGGCCTATATGTCTATAGCGTGGATGTTTGCAAAAATCTTTTCGTTTATTTATTTCTTTTTAGTTCCTTTTTCGGTATGTGCCAAAATGCAAACAGTGAATGTGCCCGAAGGGGTGCTTGTATCATCAGGTCTCAATCCGCAGTTTATTGCAAAGTGTGCTCTATTTTTGGCTGCTCTTCTGCTTTGGACTACATTTGTTGGGAAATTGTTCAAGATTATATTCCGTCTTCCAGTTATTGCTGGTCAAATTATAGGTGGAGTGCTTCTTGGGCCCTCTTTGCTTGATATCAAAGGTCGAGCCATTTTTTCAATTCCTTTTGTTTCTTTTGATTGGGTGACGAACGTTCGGTATCTCTTGCCGTCATCTGATATGTTTATCATTTTCGTTCTTTTGCTTTCTTCAGTTTTTACGGTTCCTTATTTGTTGTGGATAGCTGGACACGAAACGGATATTAAAGACATTCTGAATGTTGGAGTTACTGCCGTTTCGGCAGGTATTTTGGGGGCGGTTGTTCCAATTGTGATGGTCTCAGGTGGATTTTATTGGTTTCTTTATGGTGGAGGGTTTGCCTTGGTGCAGTCTCTAGGCCTGGGGCTCGTTTTTGCTGCTACTAGTGTATCGATTCCAATTGCGATGTTTTTTGCTAAAAATAAAATGCATTTGCGTGTTTCTAAAGCGACCCTGGGCGCTGCGGTTATAGATGATATTGCCGCTGTTATTGTATTGTCACTTTTCCTTATTTGTCTTCAGGGTGGCACCTTAGGTGAATCGTGTGGGGTAGAGGTTGGGCCTCATGCTGGTGGAATTGCGCAAGCTGTTGTTTATATGGTTGTTTCTTTTGCAGTCATATTTTTCACCGGTTATTTTATTATTCCTCCGCTTATTCGGCTTTTCCATAGATTGAAGCTTTCACATCTTATTGCACCCATCGCAAATGGTGTGATGTTTTTATATTTTTCTTTTGCCGAATTGGTAGGTGGGCTTTCTGGAATCACTGGAGCTTATTTTGCCGGTCTTTTTCATAGAATGGGTGACAAGCGGCACCAGGCAGAAAAAGTTATTTCCCCTTTTGTGACAGCTGTACTGTTGCCCCTTTTTTTGGGTTCAATCGGATTGCAGGTTGATATTACAATTTTGAGATCTTCTCAGTGGTGGAGCGTTCTCTTGCTTCTATTTCTGGCTGTCTTTTCTAAACACGTTGCCTGTTTTATGGCGATTGGTTTAAGTAATATTTTTGGGAGACGAGGTAAGAATAAATGGACATTGCTCGAAGGCTTTTTGTTTGGTTCTTCGATGTCTGCTCGTGGTGAGGTGGGACTGGTTGTTGCAACTATTTTGCATGGAGCTCGTGTTTTGACGCACGATTTGTATGTCATGTCGGTTATTGTTATTGTGCTTTCATCAGTAATTTCACCCATTTTGCTGTCTTTAGGATTTTCCGTTTTTGATGCTCGAATAAAAGATGGAGCAAAGCCAGGTGAGTATATTCTCAACATTGGCCTTTTCAAGGTAATAGGGTCAACTCAGATGTTTAATATTATCGTGGGAAGGATTGAGGCGTTGCCAGCATTTAAAAATACAAACATTCAGATGAGTGAGGGACGCAAAATCGTCAATATTGAAGGGCACAATGTAAAAATCATACTCTCTCCAAATGAGGGAATAATTTTTGAGGGGGACAAGAAGAAAATCGAGCGTATCCTAGATGAGGTTAAAAGGTCAGTAAGTGCTGAGCTGGAGGTCATTCGGGCTAACTAGATGCCGATAATAGGCGTCTCCTTTACAAAAATAGCTTTTTTTACGATACTATAGTTGAAATAAGATGATTAAATGGTCAAAAAATGATCGCGTGTCGATCGTAAGAGATGAGGGACAATTGTGAAAAAGGATATTCATCCGGAATTGTTTGACGTTAAGGCTATTTGTACGTGTGGTGCGACGTTTGAAACCCGCTCTACTTCAAAGGCTATCAAAACGACATTATGTTCAAAATGCCATCCCTTCTACACGGGTGATCAAAAGTTTGTTGATACTGCCGGTAGAATCGAGAAATTCCAAGCTAAGTACAAGAAATTTAAAAAAAATAAGAAGTAGTTTTGCAAGGGTTCACTGAGCGATGTTTAACCAGTGGGAAGAGCTTCGTAGTCGCTGTGATGAGTTGACCAAAAGGTTGACAGATCCGGCTTTGAAGAGCTCGGAGCGTCACAATTTGCAAAAAGAGCTTTCTAGTCTTTCTACCCTTTTGGCCGCATACGATGAAGTTCAGGCTATCAATTCCGAAATTGAAGAGAACAAAGACCTCTTGGAGGCAAACGTGGATGAGCAGATGGTTGAGCTGTATCAAGAAGAGATTTCTGGCCTTGAACGTGAGCTTAAGGTGAAACAGGATCAACTTGATAGTTTGATGTATCCACCAGATAAACATGATGATAGGTCGGTTTTTCTCGAAATACGCGCGGGAACAGGTGGCCAAGAGGCGGCGTTATTCGCCGCTGATTTATTGAAAATGTATACCAACTATGCTTTGAGTAAAGGTTGGCGTGCTGAGGTTGAAGGTTCTAGTTCTACAGATCTTGGTGGCTTTCGTGAGGTTGTTCTGCACATTAAAGGAAAGGATGTGTATGGACATCTAAAGGGCGAGTCTGGTGTGCATCGTGTTCAGCGAGTTCCTGCAACAGAGGGTTCTGGTCGCATTCACACATCAACGGCTACGGTTGCGGTTTTGCCAGAGGCTAAGGAGGTTGATGTCTCTATCAATCCAGCCGATTTGCGCATTGATGTGTTCAGGGCAAGTGGCGCTGGGGGTCAGCATGTTAATACCACAGATTCTGCGGTGCGAATTACGCATGTCCCGACAGGCGTTGTCGTCTCTTGCCAAGATGAGCGTTCGCAGCATAAAAATAAGGCAAAGGCGATGAAGCAGTTGCAATCAAGGCTTCTCGTTGCCCAGATAGAAAAGCAGCAAGCTCAGATGAGCAAGATGCGCAAAACTCAGGTTGGCACAGGTGGGCGTTCAGAAAAGGTGCGGACGTACAATTATCCACAAAATCGTGTGACTGATCATCAAGTAAATTTGACGCTCAAAAAATTGGATATGGTGATGGAAGGACAGATGGACGAAATAGTTCAGGCGTTGCGAGAGCAGGATAGAAAAATGCGCAGAGTAGCATCTATTTTAGAGCGTTTCAAATAAATCCCCAGTCATCTATACTCTTTCTTTTCTTTATTTTTTTTCCATCTATTGTTTTTTGGGGTTTTATCTTTTCTGAGGTTATATTCTTTTTCTCTTGTTGTTTTTTCTTTTTTTCGAGTTTGTTCAAAAGGTCTTTGATCATGCGGTCATTTTTGAATATGTTCTTTTGTGATTTCCCGCATTTTTTTTTATTTTCATTGGATGAGAATAGGCTTTTAAAGCTTGACTGAAGAGAGAACCACTTATTTTTAAGACATTCCATGCCTTTTTTTAATTGATTTTCTATTCTAGAAACTTTCATTTTATAAGGCTTCATTCCTAAAATATTTGTTGACGAAAACAAAACAAGAAACAATTTGCAAAAAAAAGAAGGTTTGTTCATAAAAAAATCCATTACATTGACGGCTTAATTTTACCAAGAATGTCATTTCTCACTTTTCTTTAACGTTATGCTTTTTAAGTGTTATTCCTAATCTTTTCCAATTATTAGAAAAATTCCTGTCAAGTTCCCAGTTTTTTACTTGAGGGTCCTTATTGTTTTTTATTTCTAAGGTTTTTTTTATACCCTTTTTTATTATCTCGTTGGAAATAATTCTGTATTTTTGATCAATCGTCTTTTTGGATTCCGACCTTATCCATTTTTTATTTTTATATTGATGAGTGATTTTTTTTAGTTTCACTGACTTTTTGGTGGACTGTTCGTTGGTTTTAGGGTTTGTTGTTTCCATCTGTTCAATTAGTTCGATGTAGATTTTAGGTTGAGGCTGAGCAAATGAAGTAATTTTTTGTAAGCCTATAACCGAAAATTGGATTACCCCTTGAAGAACTTTTGCATGATACAATGGCTTTTCACCGCCCAGATATTTGTTGTCCAAGATTTTTTGTGCTTTTTGTTTAGCAGTGCTTGGTTCTTTTGTGGTGATTTGTTTTTTTGTTTTCATTCCGTTTATGGCGGTGAATGAAAAAGTGAAAAGTAAAAGAGCTTTTATTTTTGTCATTTTTGTTTATTTTTTCCAAAGAGTTAAAGTTTTTTGAGGTTATAGTTTAATTTTGCCTGTTTTTTTGTTTTCTTGCAAGCTAACAAGTTGTTTTTTCTTTTTATATCAGGTTTTTTTTGAGATAGTGAAAGAACATAAAATATAGGCTCATGTTTAAAGTGAGCTTGCGTTATACTTGTGTGATAGTGTTCCCGTTTCTTTTTATTAATTCATTTTATTCCAAGGAGTTTTGGTATGCCCATAATTGATTACTTTCTTGAATATAATAGGTATCTCAATATCGTTGGTATTGTAGTAATACTGGCAATTGCATGGGCTTTTTCCAGAAAGCGTTCAAAGGTAAATTTTAGGCTTGTTCTTGGTGCTCTGGCGCTCCATTTTGGTATAGCTTTTGTCATGCTTAAGGTGAAAATAGGGCACGTTATTGTAGAGTCAATTGCGCTTGGAGTAAGTCAATTGTACCGAGCGGCCGATGTTGGTTCGTCTTTTGTGTTTGGCAATCTTGTTGATGCAAGTGGTCCGTGGGGAAATGTATTTGCTTTGAAGGTTTTACCTTCAATTATTTTTTTTGGGGCATTCATGGCGTTGTTGTTTCATTTTGGAATTGTTCAACGAGTTGTGTCTGCGATCAGTTTTTTAGTGCGTCCTGTTTTGGGGACAACGGGGGCGGAGACTTTTTGTGCAATTTCTAACAGTTTTTTAGGCCAAACTGAGGCGCCGTTGCTCATTAAAGAGTACTTAAAAAAAATGACGCAATCAGAGTTCTTGTTAGTGATGGTCAGTGGTATGGGAACAATTAGTGGTGCGCTTTTGGTTTTGCTTGCTGCTATGGGTGTTCCGGTTACTCATTTACTTGCGGCTAGTATGATGGGAATTCCCGCTTCAATTTTAATTTCAAAAATTTTGTTGCCCGAAACAGAAAAGTCAGAAACTGCAGAAGCACACATCAGCATGGAAAGAAAAACGTCAAACATGTTTGATGCTCTTTTTGCAGGGACATCAGATGGTTTGCAGCTTGCGCTTAATGTTGCAGCAATGTTGATCTCTTTTCTGGCTGTACTTGCACTTATCAATGCTAGTTTGGGATATGTTTCTGTTGGGTTGAACAGTTTTTTTTCTTGGATCGGTATCGCATTGAAGTTCCCACCTTTAAGTATTAACTTTATCTTTGCATATCTTTTTGCTCCATTTGGTTATCTACTTGGTTTCACTGGTTATGAGGCTTTAAAAGCAGGGGAATTGCTTGGAACAAAAGTGGCGGTTAATGAGCTTGTTGCCTATGGTGAACTCATAAAATCTGGAATGTCTGCGCGCACAGTTTCCATTATTACCTATGCTTTGTGTGGTTTTTCTAATTTTTCTTGCATAGGGATTCAGCTAGGCGGTATTGGTGCACTTGTTTCTAATAAGCGTGCATGGCTTGCTAAATTTGGTTTAACCGCTGTGCTTGGCGGAGCCCTTGCAAACTTGCTTTCTGCAATGGTCGCAAGTTTATTGCTCTAATCGGATGAATACTTTTATATTTTGATGGTAATTGTTCCCCCGGAAAGATGGGCCGGGGGATTGCGTTATTTTTAAAAGGGTTAGAAAAATATGACGAAATTTGTTTTTGTATCAGGCGGTGTGATATCCGGTGTTGGGAAAGGAATTATAACAGCATCGCTCGGAAGACTTTTGAATGAGTATGGTTACAATGTAACGCTTATCAAGGCCGATCCATATATTAACTACGATGCAGGAACATTGCGTCCGACAGAACATGGAGAGGTGTGGGTGACGGATGATGGTGGTGAGATTGATCAGGATCTTGGAACTTATGAGCGTTTTTTGAACTGTGATATTCCAAAACAGAATAATATGACTAGTGGTCAGATTTACAAAACAGTTATTGATCGGGAGCGTGCTGGTGGATATTTGGGAAAAACTGTACAGTTTGTTCCACATATTCCGGACGAAATTATTGCCAGAATAAAACAGGCTGCAACTGGTTACGATATTGCCATAATAGAAATAGGTGGTAGTGTTGGAGATCACGAAAATGTTCCATTCCTTTTTGCATCAAAAAGATTAGAACGGGAGTTGTCGCCCGGTGATGTTGCACATGTTTTAGTGACTTATCTGCCAATACCGAAGCACCTTGGAGAGATGAAGACGCGTCCAACCCGTCGAGCAATTAATCTTTTGCGTCAAGAAGGCATTTTTCCCGATTTGATTATTTGTCGAGCAGAGATTGAACTTGATGACGTTCGCAAGAAAAAAATTGATGACATGGTGCATATAACTTCCGAAAATATTATTTCTGCACCCAACTTAAAAACTGTTTATGATGTGCCTTTGTATTTACATTCAGAGAAAGTTGGAAAAAAAATAATCAAGCGCCTCAAACTAAAAGAAGGAAGAGTGCCAGATCTTTCTTCTTGGTGGCAGCGAGTTGAAGGAATTAAAAAACCAAAAACAAAAATGAAAGTTGCAGTTTGCGGAAAGTACTTTGAGATTGGTGATTATAAAATTGCGGACAGCTATTTGAGTGTTCGAGAAGCTCTTGTTCATGCAGGAGCAGAGCTTGATGTAGGTGTAGAATTTGCATGGATTAACACAAGAGAGATGGAAAGAGGTGGAGAAAAACTTAAAGGGCTTGACCAGTTCGATGGCATTATTGTTCCAGGTGGTTTTGGCAGTATGGGAGTTGAAGGAAAAATAAACGTTATTGGTCATGCAAGAAAAAATAAGATCCCTTACCTCGGTTTGTGTTACGGTATGCAGCTTGCTTGTATTGAATATGCGCGCAATGTTTGTGGTTTGCGCGAAGCGAATACAACGGAGATTAATGAAACAACAAAAACTCCTATTGTTGACCTGTTACCTGAACAAAAGGGTCTTACCGAGCGAGCAGGATATGGTGGGACGATGCGACTTGGTGGGTATCCAGCTATTCTGAATACTGGAAGCAAGGTATTAGAGTTGTATAAAGAAACAGGTCGGTTGCGGGAGGATTCCAATGCCATTGCGCGTCTATCTCAAGATGAAAACGGACGTTTTTCGAGCCAAATGAGGAGCGTCGTAAAAAAGGGTGCTTATGTTGTTGTAGAGCGCCATCGCCATCGGTACGAGATAAATCCTGAGTTTGTACCGAAACTTGAAGAGGCGGGATTGTTTTTTTCCGGTTTTCATATTCGTGAGGATGAAACAATTTTAATGGAATTTATCGAGCTTCTGGATCACCCCTTTTTTGTGGCGACACAGTCGCATCCTGAGTTTAAGAGTAGGCTAGGAAATCCCGCTCCGCTTTTTTATGGTTTTTTGCGGGCTTGTTTGGAGTAATTTTTTACTTTGTTCTTTTAAAAAGGATATTGTGTTGTTGTGAACAACTTCAAGCCCAACAGCTTGATATTCAAGCATTTTAGTTGGGCGAGAAACCCAATTTACAATATGTTGTTCTCTAAAAATAAGTCCAACATCGCACGCAGAAAGATATTGGTATATTTCTGAATGTGAAACGGAAATGATGCAGTATTTTTTTTGTGAAATACTACTTTTGCGCAAAAGATCTTCAAATGATTTTCTGTCCTGCGTGAGCACAAGCAAAAAGCTGTTTCTGTTTTTTTTGAGTTGATCGTAAAAAAAATGAATAACTTTTTCAGGGCCCTGCCATGGTTTTGCGGAGCCATTGAAGCAAAATACTCGACAGTCCTGTTTTATTTTAAGTTTCTTGCGAACATCTTTTCGCCATTGCGTAACTAGGTTTGGTTTTATTTTTTCAGGAAGATCGATTGTTGCAATGGTGATTTTATCCGGACTTGTCCCAAAAGTTTGTATCATATAATTTTTGAGTGCAGGACTAACCGCTTCAACGGTCCACCCGCCATTTTTTTTGTAAACAGTTTTTTCAACAGTTTCAAATTTACGAGTTCTCCACAAGTGGATCATTTTTTTAAGCAGGTTTTTTGTTCCACGGGTACTGTATTGATATTCTTGTGCAAGCAGGCCGCGGGCTTGAATGGAAAAAGAGAGACAGTTTTTTTTGTTAATTGTCCGAATGCATATCCAGCCGGCAAGAGGGCCACGTGCAATAAGGTGATAATGTTTTTCTTTTTTAAGTATTTTTTTGAGTTGTGTAACAGCGGGGTAAAGGCTCATGGTTCCCACGAACGGATATTTTTTTAGCTGTTTGACTGTTAATTTTTTTTTGTTTGGGATCAGCCTATTAATCTCTGTGGCGTTGTACATTTTTTTTTCAAAACTAATAAGTAAAGCGCTCGAGAAGCCTTCACTTTCCAAGCGCTTATAAAGCGGTTTTAGTACCTGCCCAGAAAAGACAGAGTTTTCAATTCCGTCATACAGGACAAAAATCAGTCTAGGTTTTATTGAGCTTCTCAAAAATATTTCCCTAGGACTCAACAATCGTCATCGTCATCATACTCATCATCTTCTTCATATTGATCGATGTAATTTAGTTCATACTCAATAAGCTTTTCTGTTTCATAGTCTAGGTTCCTGATTCTTTCTTCAGTATTCCACTGGCAGGAGCATGCTGAATGGCAATAGGGGTGTTGATGATGACAGGTTGGTGGTACATAGTTGAGTCGATCTGCCAGGCCGCTTATTTTCATTTCCAATTTATTTAAACGATATAATACGAGCTCCTGTCGATATTCTTCTTGGCCCACAACAAAACGACGAAGTCTTTTGAGGTTTTTATAAACAGCTTTGATCTCTTTTTTCTGTACATCAAAAAGCGAGCATAGTTGTTCGTACTGCCGAATATATGAGTCAGTAGATTCATGGTAATCTTTTTGTGTCAATCTAAGTTTGCGTTCAAGTAGATGATTTTTGCTGGAGGTGATATCTGAAATGATCCTTCGCGAAAGTCTGATAGAGTTATCAAGCTTCTTTTTGAAGTGCAAAAATGGAAGAACGATGTCACCTGAGTTACAGATTTCCCGTTTTAATTTCGCTTTGCCCCTATCATCAGAAGACTTTGGAAGAAGGTGCAGCTCCCTTTCATATCGCAGTGATATGTTTGAAAGTTGAGATTCTGCGTAATCATACAGTTGTTGAGCCTTAATAATCTCTTCACTGTCAGTCAGTGTCCTGAATTTGTCATACAGGCATCTGCCGATAAGACCTGCAAAAATAATTCCTCCAGCACAAGCAATTGCCGTTTTTACATTGCAGGAAATGCTTGCTTTCGTATTTGGTTGAGGAATTAAATGAAGGAATACTCCTACGAGCAAAACTGTTCTTTTTCGCTTTATATCCACAATTGCTCCTTTATGTAAAAAAGGTTTTGACAAAAAAAGACTGACCTCACTACGAGGCCAGTCTTTTATCTTCAATACAAAATATCATACTCTTTTATTAAAAGCTAGTAACTTTTAATAATTTCTAGCTGTTTACTTGAGTGAGTGCTTGCTCTTCAGCCTCAAAAAGATCACACCAATCATTCATTCCGTTTACAAAGCCTCCTAGTGAAGCAAGCAACAAAGCTGGGAACTTGAATGCTTTTGCGATTGGAGAAAGAATATTGATGTGCAGATAGCCACCAAGGCCTTGAGGTTTAGCACCCGGATCCCAATACGCTTCAACTTTTTCTGTTTCTTTATTGAATTTTACTTTCATATTTGAGCCTTCAGCCGCACGTCCAATGATGAAGTCATCAATGAAGTACCACATGTGCTTGAAGAATTCTTTTGGATTTTTAAAGAGGTTTTTGATGTTGAGCTTCGAAAGTTCATATCGAGCAGGTTTATTGCTTGGCCGTTTGAAGCAGAATCGAAAAACAGAGAAGAACGCAAGCGCAAAAGTTATTTTATATCTGAATGGCATGGCAGAAAACTTTCCTCTCATCTTTTTTGCGAATCCTGTGAAGCTTTTAACTTTGATTTTTTGCTTTGTTGAACAAATAACTGGCGTGGACGGTGAGACAGATACGCTTATACTTTGCGTTGAACATGAAGAACAACAAGATGCTGAAAAAAAGAATGTTCCGGAAAGAAGGGCGAGCCCCAATCCTTTGGTGTATTGCATGGAAAAACCTTTCGCAAACGTGAACGTATTATTAAAATATTTTATAAAAAGACTGAATAACAATATCAGTGTTACATGGTTGCAACCTATTGTCCAGCGGCTTTTTATCTGTTTAACTCGAATCTGATTTTTTAACTTTTGTGATGACATTGTCTGTCATAAAATCTATTTCTTGACCTCATAGTTATCTATTGTTACCATCCAAACCGTTTACTCTTTCTATAGATTGTATTGGTTACGTTATGATATCAAAGTTTTTTTATGCCTAACCCAGCTCTCATTTTTGGTTTTACCTCATTGTTGTGTCTTGTTTGGGGCGGATTTGTTATTAAACGAGGGGGGATGCCGAAGTCTGTTATCAAGAAAGAAAAATTTGGTTCTCGTTGTGTTGAAAGATTAAAATTTTGTTTTACAAAGCAATTGAAAAAACTTGGAAAGGGGGTACAGAAGAAAAAGCGAAAAATAATAGATATTTAGAAAGTAGTTATAAGCATATTCATAT
>Ga0180432_10007262_pt1 | contig 14119 bp, 11 predicted proteins | sample SS_ome_10_FD_132414 | JGI IMG/M metagenome (GOLD analysis project Ga0180432, IMG submission 132414) | Hypersaline lake sediment archaeal communities from the Salton Sea, California, USA - SS_1_MS_2 metaG | ecosystem: Environmental > Aquatic > Non-marine Saline and Alkaline > Hypersaline >... | reverse complement strand
CGCCAGGGTTAACAACCGTTTTGTGCGTGGGTCGTCGGTGTGAATGCGATGGCCGAATCCGGGGGCGCGCTTTTTCTGGGCCTTCAGTTCGGTTAGCATTTCGGATGCCACTTGGGCCGGCGAATGGTCTGCGTCGAGACGATCTATGGCTCCTAGGAGAAGTTGCATGCAGCACTCGATGGCCCCGCCGTGGTAGCGGTTGATGGCCAGCACTCCAGCGGCCACACTGGCGCTCAGTGTCGCGCCGGTGGAGGCAACGGTGCGCGTGGCCAGTGCTGATGGAGGCGTCGCTCCATGATCGATCGAGGAAACAAGCATGGCATCCATAAGCCGGCCGACCCCTGGTGAGGGAAGCTCCCCTTTCAACGCCAGGTAGACCGCCTGCCCAAAGGTGACGCAGCCCATTAACTCATCGATTCTATATCCTCGCAATCGTAGTTCATTGGGCTGGACAGAGGTGATGGCCGTGCTCCAGCGTAAGTCACTCATTAACTCACTCCTAACCCGCCATAACCGGAATCAGGCATATAAACGCGATGAGAATCCTGTTGGCCAAGCAAAGTCTGTATAGCCTGGGACGTCTGCACCTTCCTTGATCCCCTTGTGGTTGGTATTTGCGCTAGAGAGGCCCGGCGCTCTTTTGTAATACCTTCTTCGTCACCGACGGAATGTCCCCGAAATTCTCCACCACGTGCGCGCCAACCTCCTGCAGCCGCCTTACCTTTCCCGCGCGGGTGCCTCGTCCGCCCTCGATGATCGCTCCAGCGTGAGAAAAGCGGGTGTCGCTCTTGGCTCCTTTCCCGCCGATGTAGGCCACCAATGGTTTTGTGACGTCCCCTCGTTCGATCAGGTCAGCCACCTGTTCCTCTTGGCTGGTACCGATCTCACCGAACATCACGATACCCTTCGTATCTGGGTCAGCTTGGAATAGACGTACCACCTTTGGGAGTGGAAGTCCGACGATGGCGTCGCCACCCACATGGACCAGCGTGGTTGCCCCGATGCCCTCCTGTGCCAGGTAGTAGGCCATAGAGGAAGTGATGCCTCCGGAGCGGGAGCAGACGCCTATTGGGCCAGGGAAGAACCAGGATCGGGCGGAAACTGCTCGCCCGCCGATCATCCCCAGTACTCCTTTGCCGGGGCTGAGTATTCCTAGTGTGTTTGGGCCGACAAAATCGGCCCCGGCCCTGTCGGCGGCCCTGGCAACTTCTAGCACGTCGTAGATCGGGACACGGTCGGGCACGATGACCAGCAGCTTCACCCCCGCCTCAATGGCCTCCAACGCGGCGCTGCGTACCAGCGGCGCGGGGATGAAGAGGACGCTGGCGTCAATGGGTCCTACGTTCTCTCCGGCCTCCTCGACAGTGTCGAAGACGGGTAGTCCTTCGACTTCCTGCCCGCCTCGGCCTGGGGTCACCCCCCCCACGATTGATGTGCCGTATTCTTTCATCAGCTTGGTGCGTGCACGTCCTTCGCGACCGGTGATGCCTTGAACGATGACTTGTTTGGTCTCATCAATCAGGATTGCCATTTTTCTCCTGGTACTCTATCAATCCTGGGATAGGTAGTTCTACGTATCCCCCGCCCGCACCGTGGAGGTAGCACGCTACGTCACAGGCCAGGCACTCGATGCAACGTCCTTTCTTTGCCTCCTCCGGCGCGATGTTCAGTACAGGGCAGCCTTCCTCGTTGAGCGCGAGTATCTGTGGCACACATTCTTTCACACAGACCTTGCTATCGCACGTGGCGCACACGGCGTGATCGTATGTCACTACGCCGCCCGTCACTGTCTCGAAGGTGTAGGGTCGCTGTGCCGCTGGCTTCTTCCGTCCCGGGGGCTTGGGGGTCGGCGGCGAGTGACGTTCTACCAGCGCCTTAAGCCTCTGCGCGCAGAACTGGGGCGTGTCGTCTTTCTTGTAGCCCTCTACTGGCGCAGGGATGTGACTGTTGACTCGCTCCAGAATCTCCACCGCTTTGTCTTCGGCGTTGCCGCCCAGCCGGATGACGGCTGGTACTGTCAGGGGTTCCTCCAGAAATGCTTTCACCAGTCCCCGGGCGGAATGAAACTGCTCCTGACTGGCTACGCCTGAACCGGAGCCGAAATAACCGTCAATCGGCCCTTGGCTGAGGATGATGCGGGCGGCCCGATAGACCTTGCTGGCTGGGGGATTGCCCGAGGTGTCCACGAAATTGGCTATGTGGAAGCCCTCGTTGAGCACCGCATCCATACTCATCATTGAGCCGCCGCCGCCCGCCCCGTGGAAGCCAATGACCCCTTCTCCTTTCTGGAAGTCTTCAGTCATCTGGATGAAATAGAAAGTCCCGCGGTAGTCTCCCTCCTCCACGGCATAGGCGATACGCTCCAGTTCCGTCGGCGGACGGTCTAGCTCGCGGGCGAAGGTTATCCCTAGATCTTCGTGGCGGAAGACGGCGTAGTCGTCCACCGTGATACGGCAGTCTGCCGCCACCAGTCTACCTTCAGTTGTCAGCACTAGGGGGTTGATCTCGGCGGCGCGAGCCTCCCAGGTGCGGGCCACGCTGTAGAGCTTCACCAACAGTCCGGCTACATCTCTCTGCAGGCGGCCATAGATGCCTGTACGGCGTACCAGGTTACGAGCTTGGTAATCCCGCAGGCCTTGCTCGATATCCACCACCCTGCTGGCGACAGCGTCTGGATGCTGGTGGGCGATCTCCTCAATGCCTGTCCCCCCCACGCTTGAGAACATCGTGACGGGTGCCCGCTCACGGTCGCTGATGATGATGCCAGCGTAGAACTCGCGCTCGATAGAGAGTTTTTCTTCCACCATCACTCTATCGACAGTGAAGCCTCCCACCTGCATTCCCAGCATATCGGCAGCGACCTGCGCCGCCTCATCAGGTGTCTCGGCAAAGCGGATACCACCCAGGCTGGCCCGGCCGGTCACCCAGGCTTGGATTTTTATCACCACTGGCCCGCCGATCCAGGTCGCGATCTGGCGTGCTTCTTCGGGGGTATCAACCGCTTTACCTTGGGGTATAGGGACACCTTTCCGTGCTAGAAGCGCTTTGCCCTGATACTCGTGTAAGCGTGCCATCGCTGCTCCTTCGCAGTCGCAGTTGTGGTGCTAGGGGAAATGCCATCAACTGGACGACAGGTGCTGTGGGTTGAGATACGGGTCGCCGTTGTGTCCTCAGCGAGAAAAGCCACCCCCTCTCTGCTAGAGATAAGGGCTCTGATGCAAAATCGCGAGTTCTGTCACTGTGGCCTGCGTACCACCAGGTTGTCGAAGTGAACTTCGGTGGACTCACCTTCGTAAGTCGTCGCTGTAAGGGCGATATCTCCTCTCGAGAACGTTGTGTCCTCGGCCGTGGCCAGACGCTGCCCGTTGACAAACAGCGTCAGGGTGGGACCGTCGCACATCGCTCGGATATGATTCGTTGCGTTTCCCTGCCGGACGACGTCTGTGGGTGTCCAGTCCACCAATGCCTCGAAAGTCTCTCCTTCGGACTTCAGAATGGCATAGCCTCCATCCCCCGAGATTAGCAGGTAATAGCCGGCCATGCTGTCGGGCTGGTTGCGGCATACGACGCCGTAGTCGTTATTGTCGTTGGCTGGGGCCGAGATCTGGGTGGCATCGAGTTCAATGACGAGATTGTCGAAAGACTGATGCGCCACGCCCCACATTGTGCTGCCGTCTTCCAGAGAGGTCACGAAGTAGGCGCCATCCTTGTAACCCACGCTACCGGCCTCGTAGTCTCCTGTTTCCCAGCCGGAGTTCGGATTGCTGAAGTCATCCCGGAACAGTTCGCCAGGTTGGGGTGGAGATGTGGGTTTTGTCTCCTCCCTGGGCTGTCCTGTCCCCGCCCCCGGTAGAAATGGCAGGTTACAGGTACATGCCAGGGCCATCACCGTCAACAGAATGAGCACTCCGGTGACCTTCTTGTTCACGTGCATTGTCTCCTTCCTTTCTTGCCATTGTACTCCTGGGCTTAGCAAATGTCAATGACGCGACTGCCCCAACCGTGCTTGTTCTTCCTCAATCACGCTTTCATCCAGCTTCTTGAACAGAGGGTGGGGTTGGCGTAACGTTTGGCCCGGCGGTAGTTGGCTGGGTTCCCACTTTCCTGTGGCGCCGCTGGCATCATAGCATAGGGCTTCGTGGACCCGCCCCCCTCTTTCTTCGAAGGTGTCCGTGTATGACTGTCCGAACAACGTTCCATTGTAGCCCAGGTATTGGTGTAACCGCTCTGACGAGAAAGGGAGAAACGGAGCGAACAGGATCTTGAGTGAGTCAATAGCCTTGAGCGCCACGTAGATGGTTGTCCCGGCTGCCTCACGATCCTCTTTAATCTGGAACCAGGGTCCTTTCTCTTCCATATAGCGGTTGGCCTCCCGCGCTAGCGCCATTGACTCGTTCAATGCGGCGCGGAGCTTGCAGCCACTTAGCAACTGGCCGACCGACTCAAAGCCGGCTTCGATTTGATCCAAAAGCCTCGTATCGATGTCCTCCAATGGTCCCGGTGTGGGCACTTGCCCCTCGAAGCGCCGGTAGGCGAAGGTTAGCGCTCGATGGGCCAGATTGCCCCATGTGGCTACCAGTTCGTCGTTGTTGCGGTGTACGAAGCTCTCCCACAGCCAGTCAGTGTCTCGCGTCTCCGGCATTGCTACGGTGAGATAGTAACGCAGGGCGTCGGGATCGTATCTGTCAAGCGCTTCGTCCATCCATACCGCCCAGTTCCGACTGCCGGAGAACTTCTGTCCCTCCAGATTCATAAACTCGTTGGCTGGCACGTCGTAAGGCAGATTCAGTCTCTTGGACGTATCATCTTCGTACAGTCGTCCCACTCCCATGAGCTCCGCTGGCCAGATGACGGCATGAAAGGGGATATTATCCTTGCCGATGAAGTAAAATGTCTTGGCCTCTTGGTCGTACCACCAATCCTTCCAGGCCTCTGGATCTCCGTGGTTGTGTGCCCACTCCACGCTGGCGGAGAAATAGCCAATAACTGCTTCGAACCAGACGTAGAGACACTTGTCCGCCCATCCTGGCACGGGCACTGGGATGCCCCATTCCAGGTCACGCGTGATCGGTCTCCCCTGCAGTCCCTCGCCCACGTAGCGGCGGGCGAAGTTGATCACATTCGGACGCCAGTGTTCTTTGCCCTGCTGAAGCCACTCTGCCAATCCCGCCTGGGCCAGTTTGGGTAGATCGAGGAAGAAGTGCTCTGTCTCGCGAATCACAGGCGTGCTGCCGTCAATCTTGCTGCGTGGATTGATCAAGTCCTTGGGGTCTAGCAACGTGTTGCAGCGATCGCATTGATCCCCTCGCGCAGCCTCGTAATGACAGACGGGACACGTGCCCTCTACGTAGCGGTCGGGCAGGAACCGTTTCCGTGTCTTGGAGTACATCTGTTCTTGTATCTCCCGGTATAGATAATCTTTCTCCAACAGCGCGAGGAAGAAATCCTGGGAGACGCGGTGGTGGTTCTCTGTGTCGGTGTGTGTGAACAGATCGTAGCTGATGCCCAGGCGCTGGAACAGCTCCAGGAAGCTGTGATGGAAGTACTCAAAGACTTCACGTGGGGACTTGTCCTCCCTCTCAGCGACCACAGTGATGGGAGTGCCGTGTGAGTCGGAGCCAGAGACCATGAGGACGTGGTCGCCGGCCAGGCGGTGATAGCGAGCGAAGGTGTCGCCAGGGAGATGGGAGCCAGTGACGTTACCGGCGTGAATCTTGGCGCTGGCGTAAGGCCAGGCGATGGAGACGAGAATGTGCTTGGACATTGTTGTTCCTCCTTATTAGGGCGTGGCTCGTATTTTAGCACAGACCATAACAAACGAAAACCGCCAGCGAGGCTGGCGGTAGGTTTGCCGTGAGTCCAAGGCGACGGTGGCCTATCGTGGGCAGAAAGCCTCCTCTGCTGCCCACCACGGCAGGCCACACATCATCATGGCGAAACGATAGGACACCGTGTTCATCACGCTATTCCAAATCTGCTCATTCAGCGCGACTATCCCAGATAGTCTCGCAACTGGCGGCTGCGCCGGGGGTGACGCAGGCGTCGCAACGCCTTTCCCTCGATCTGCCGAATACGTTCCCGCGTGAGTCCGAATTTCTGGCCTACTTCCTCCAGGGTGTAGCTGCGTCCATTGTCGAGCCCGAAGCGAAGCCGCAGGATGCGAGCCTCACGCGGACTCAGCGTGGCCATCATCTCTTCGACCTTCTCTCCGAGCATTTGTAGATAAGTACTCTGTGTCGGCGTATGGACCGTCTCATCTTCGATGAAACTTCCCAGCTCGCTGTCTTCTTCCTCACCAACCGGTTGCTCCAGGCTGAGCGGTCGCCACGAGACTCTAAGCATCCATTGCACCTTGCGGGGCTCTAGGTCCATCTCGGTCGCTATCTCCTCCGGCGTTGGCTGACGGCCGTGCTCCTGCTCAAGCGCTCGGGCTGTCTTGTAGAGCCGCCGGATGCGATCCGACGTATGAACCGGCACGCGGATCGTGCGACCTTGGTCGGCGATAGCCCTCGTGATCGTCTGGCGAATCCACCATGTGGCGTACGTGCTGAAGCGGAATCCGCGAGTGTAGTCAAACTTCGCCACTGCTTTCATCAAGCCCAGGTTTCCTTCCTGGATCAAGTCTAGGAAGGGCACGCCGCGCCCTATGTATTTCTTGGCAATGCTGACCACCAGGCGTGTATTCGCTTTGATAAGATGCTCCCGGGCGGCCACCCCTTCCTCGACTTGCCGCTCGAGCGCTATGCGGGTCACAGGGTCGGATCCGTCGTTTCTCAGGACTTCCTGGGCCTTGCGTCCTGTCTCAAGAGTCTTGGCCAGTTGAACTTCCTCTTCGAGCGTGAGGAGGGGTACGCGAGACATCTCCCTGAGATATAAGCCCACCGAGTCTTCGCTGGGAATCCGGCTTAAGTCGTAATCCTCTTCGTCGCTTGCCTCGTATGCGTTGGCTGCGCTATCTGCTGCTGATCCTGTCTCATCACCGACATCAGCCTTGTCGTCGTATACCTTGATTCCTGCTTCGTGGAGTGAGATAAATATTTCCTCAAGTTGCTCTAGTGTTTCTTCTGCCTCTGGCAATAGGTCCAGGATGTCGTCCGTAGTCAGGTATCCCTGGACTTGTGCCTTATTTAACAGCTCCCCAACTACGTCCATAGCTCTCCTAGTCTATATTCTGTTGACTATAGTAAATCTTTAAGCGCCGCTAGGCGCGGATCAATTTGTGACCGCTCACACGTGCACGATTCTATGTTAAGATTCGTGCCACACTGTGGGCATAACCCTTTACAATCGGAATGACACAGGGGTTTCATTGGAATGGCTATCCAGGCTTGCTCGCGTAACAAGGGAGCTAAGTCAAGCCATCCGGCCTCGCTCACCATATAGGATGCCTCTGGTTTAGCGCCCGCGCCTGGCAGTTGAAAAATCTCCTCTAGTTCCAGGATAGTGGGAAAAGTGAAGGGCTCCAAGCAGCGGACGCACTCTAAGGTCAGTTGTGATTCCACGTCGCCTCGAACGAGCAAGCCGCCTTGTACCCGAACCACGTGGATGGTCCCATGAAGAAAGCTGACTTCCAGGTCTCTCAGTTTCTGGGGACCTGTATCCAGCTCTAAGGTGAGTGACGCGCCAAGTCGAGCCTTGGTGAGGGCAGAAACGTCAAAACGAATCATAGCAGGCTAAAAGGCTCTCCGTGGCCACTTCTTAGAAACCGCCTCTTGCGCCCGGCCTGGCGAGGTTGTCATCATCTTAAATCGTGCATATTATAACACAATCGTCTTCCGTAGTCAAGATTTTTGGCCTTCAGTATACATAAAATGGTATGGAAAAGGTTGGAAGAACGTGTCCGACCCAGAGTTGCCAGAGTGATCGATTTGTGTTATGGTTGTGAGACCGATGAAATTACTCGTCGCTACACAGAATCAAGGGAAAATGGAGGAGTTTCGGTTGTTGCTCGCGCCTCTGAGGGCCAGGATATGTTTTCCCTCTGAGCTCGATCTGAATGTTACGGTTCCAGAGGACGGGGTCACCTACGTCGATAACGCCCGCCAGAAGGCCCTGGCCTACGTACGTGCATCTGGTCTGCTTACACTGGCTGATGATTCCGGTTTGGAGGTGGACGCTCTAGATGGCGCCCCTGGCGTTCGCTCCGCTCGTTACACTCCGGGTCGTGATGCCGATCGGGTGGCCGCGTTGCTGAGAGAGATGGATGGCGTACCGAAGGAGCAACGGGCGGCCCAGTTCCGTTGTGTCGTCGTGATAGTGACCCCCACCGGGGAGTTTCATACCACTGAGGGGGTGTGCAAAGGGCTGATTGCCCTTGAATCGGCAGGCCGGGGGGGATTCGGCTACGATCCCGTCTTTTACTTGCCTGATTACGACTGTACGATGGCTCAGCTATCGCAAGTGGAGAAGAACCGCATCAGCCATCGTGCCAAAGCGATCAAGGCTGCCATGCCTATCCTCCGTGCTTGGATAACTCCAGATGCGACCGTTGCCCCCTAAGCAGGGCTTTGTGGGGAAGTTGTCATCCAACCTCTTTGGTGGTATAATAAAATCAGAGGCTAGCGACAGTCGTTGCATGACCTCAGGTTAAATACAATGAAAAAAGCACCACTCCCTGCCCCCAGTGAAAGGGAGCGCCCTACGGCGAATACTGACTTCACTCACCTCTCTTCCTTTGTCTTGCACCTCGTGACTTGGTGCATAACCGCCGCTTGGCGCACCTGTGTGGATTGGCGTGCTAAGCGACCCTTCTTAGTTCGCGCTACTGCCCATGTGAGCATTATTGCACTTGCTCTGGCGACCATCGTTTTCAGTGGGGTAGGAATTCCAGCTCCAAAGGTCGCGGTAGGAAGTTCATCCGGGGAGAACGTTGCCTCTTCCTTCGAAGTTGCTTCTCCGGCGGAGCCACAGGCGACTCCCTCACCTGTCCTGTACATGCCGATCAATCGGATTCCTCTTCCTGATGCTGACAGGATTGCTCGGTTGCCTGTTCCATATACGACGGTTCCTGAGCGCCTTCGTGCTCAGGTGATCACCTATGTCGTTCAGCAAGGTGACACCATCTTTGACATTGCCGCTCGATTTGGCTTGGCTCCAGAGACGATTGTATGGAGCAACCGAGAGGGCCTTAACGATGCTCCCTGGCTCATCAGGCCGGGGATCGAGCTGTTCATCCTGCCGGTCGATGGTGTGTACCATACTGTGCGTGCTGGTGAAACGGTGGCCGATATTGCGTTTGAGTATGAAGTCAGTTCAGCAGATTTGTACAATGAGTGGAATGACCTGGAGGAGGGACAACAGCTACGTGAGGGGCAGCTGCTCGTCGTGCCTGGTGCTCAGGGTGAGGAAGTAGCCTGGACGCCGCCACAGCCTCAACATGCTTCATCCGGGGCTTCCCGCCTGAGTTGGGGGGTCTGTAGCGGCGTAACGTTCACTGGGCCTGGTGCTAACGGTTGGTTTGTCTATCCCACGGGCAGTTCTCGGGTCTCGGGATGGTACTTCCACGATCCACGTAACCCCACTCACATTGGACTTGACTACGCTTGTCGGCTGGGTGATCCCTTGTATGCTGCGGATAATGGCGTTGTGACCATTGCCGGATGGAATGGTGGATACGGGATTCTTGTCGAAGTTAACCATGGCAACAACTTCATCACCCGCTACGGTCACTTCGACAGTCTCGTCGTGGGGTGCGGAGAACCTGTCTATCAGGGTCAGCTACTGGGTTACTGTGGTTCGACTGGCTGGTCCACCGGACCCCATCTTCATTTTGAGATTCGGTACAACGGTGTACCGCAGGACCCCCAGGCTTACTTGCCATAGTCAGTGCTTCGTAAGACGTCCGTCCTGGATTGCAAGCCCCAGCGGACGTTTTCTGTGGCCTTGATGGTGGGTAGTCTGGTTCTTTTTCGTCATATCGAGTGGAGGAAATGCAACTGCTGCGGCGTAATGTCAGCGACGTCAGCTTGCCCGATGTGAGGGGAAAACGTTCCTCACACCGTCGGCTTGGGAAGTGGCTTGAGGAAGAGCTGCCCCGCGCTTTTGCCTGGCTGGCGACTACAGTCTACAGGCTGACTGGTGATTGGAATGGCTGGCTTCCGCTCTTTACACGTGCCAGCGCGCACGTGGTGGTCATTGCCGTAGCGATTGTGGCCATTGGGTTGAGTGGCATTGATTGGCCAGCTCAGGCGGCTTCTACCTCCCCGGAGCTTATACTGCCCGCTTCTGCCGAGGGTCAGGAGAGTGAGAAGTTGGCGCAAGAGGTGCTGGTCGGATTCAGCGAGCAGAACGGGCGTGCTTCTGCCGGGAGCAATGGTGGAGCTATTCCTCGGCTGGCGCAGCCGCATACCACGTTCCCCGACCGCCCACGCTTGGACGTTGTGACCTATATCGTTCAGGCCGGCGACACTGTGCAGGCTATTGCGGCTCTCTTCGGCCTGCAGCCTACCACGATTATGTGGGCCAATCCTTCCATTGAGGATGCCCCTGACTTGCTGCGCATTGGACAGGAAGTGATGATCCTTCCCGTTGATGGGGCTTATCATGAGGTCGCCGAAGGTGATACGATAGAGTCTATCGCCGAGAAGTATGAAGTGGAGCCAGAGGCAATTGTGGCCTGTGAGTACAATCGCCTGGAGCCAGGATCTCACTTGCTCGCGGAGGGAATGCGGCTCGTCATACCTGGAGGCGAGAAACCTTATATCCCCAAGGTCGTCACCACGTATACAGGGAGCGTCCCTGAAGGAGCTCGTGGAACCGGCCGGTTCCAATGGCCTGTGCTGGGTCGGATCACGCAGGGATATTGGTATGGCCATCGGGCGATTGACATCGGAGCTCCTACCGGTAGCGCCTTATTGGCAGCCGATGGCGGGTTCATTAGCTTTGCCGGTTGGACCGATGTAGGATACGGCTACCTGGTCGTGATCGACCATACCAATGGCTTCGCCACGTATTATGCCCACCTGAGTAACATTTACGTCTCCACAGGACAGGCCGTGGAGCGTGGACAGGTTATCGGTGCGGTGGGCAGCACTGGGTGGTCCACAGGCCCACATCTGCACTTCGAGGTGCGTTACTATGGCGTGCAGCAGAACCCACGGGCATATCTGCCGTAGTCTTGCTTGAATTGATCGCTGGCTCTACTGAAAAAGGGCTCCCGAACCCGTCCCCGGGTGAGGCAGCCGGCCCGAGGACGGGCCTTGGAGCACCTTTTTTCACTGGCTGTTGTTACTTGGCGTACTCCTCTGCTCTAACCTCTCGGATTACCGTTACTTTGATCTGTCCTGGATACTCCATGCTTTCCTCAAGCTTACCGGCGATATCTTTGGAAAGCCGGAGGGTTGCTAGATCGTCGATCTCGTCAGGCTTGACGATGATGCGCACCTCACGACCCGCCTGAATGGCATACGACTCCTCGACTCCCTTGAAGGAATTCGCAATTTCCTCTATGGTGTGGATGCGTTTGAGATAGAATTCCAGGCTTTCCCGCCGTGCTCCAGGTCTGGCTCCGGAGATGGCGTCGGCGGCCTCGACGATGATCGCCTCAATAGATCTCTGCTCCTTCTCGTGGTGGTGCGCTTCTATGCAGTGCACCACTTCTTCAGGAACACCGTAGCGCTGGCAGATTTCAGCTCCGATACGGGCGTGAGTTCCTTCCGTCTCAAAGTCCACGGCTTTGCCGATGTCGTGTAGCAGCCCACCTACGCGGGCGATGTCCGGATCAGCCCCTAGTTCCTCTGCGATCATTTCTGCCAGTTTGGCTGTCTCGATGGCGTGCGCATGTTGATTCTGTCCGTAACTGGTGCGGAACTTGAGACGGCCCAGCAGTTTGATGATCTCAGGATGGAGCTTGGGAACGCGAGCTTCGTAAGCCGCTCGTTCCCCCTCGTTGCGGACGATGCGTTCGACGTCCTTTTGGCTATCTGAGATTATCTTCTCAATGCGCGTCGGGTGAATGCGTCCATCTACCACCAGGCGCTCCATCGCTCGGCGGGCGATTTCTCGGCGCACAGGGTCGAAGCAGGATATCGTGACTGCTTCTGGCGTGTCGTCTACTACCACGTCCACGCCAGCGGCTTTCTCGAAAGCTCGGATATTGCGCCCACCGCGGCCGATGATGCGTCCCTTCATATCGTCGGAGGGTAGCAGGACGGTGGAGACTGTTAACTCGGCCACTTGTTCGCCTGCCATGCGCTGTATGGCATACGTGATGATCTTGCGAGCGCGTTCTTCTGCCTCGTCCTTTGCCTCCTCCTCTACTTGGCGAATCACCCGTGCCATATCCTGCCGCGTCTCTTCCTCAACGCTTTTCAGCAATTCCTCTTTCGCCTCATCCCGCGTCAGTCCTGCCACTCGCTCCAACGTGTCTGCCTGTTCTTGTAGCAGTTGGTCCACTTGATTGTGTTTCTTATCTAAGGCACTTTGACGCTTGTTCAAGGCCTGCTCTCGACGTTCCAGCCGTTCCTGACGGTGATCCAGTTTCTCGCGCCTGCGTTGGAGACGTTCTTCTTCCCTCCTGAGACCTGAGCGACGCCGGTCCAGTTCCTTCTCTGCCTGATTCCGGATCTGGATTGCTTCATCTCGGGCGGCCAGCACGATCTCGCTGGCTTCTTTTTGTGCTTTCTCCAGCAGTTGGGAGCTCTGTTGACGCTGTTTCTTGACCCTGTTCTGAAAGATGTAACGCTGTATCAGAAAACCTAGCCCCAATCCTGCGGCCAGGGCTACCACCGCTGTTAGTATTGGAATTATCCACTCATTCATTGCTCTTTTCCCTCGCTTTCGGTATCAAGTAAATGCTCTCTACGCATTGTTTCCAGCGTTTCCTCAACCAATGGTTTGATTACCGCGTAGGAGAAGCCCCTGCGCGCCATATATGCTCCTAACTTCCGGCGGAATTCACGTGCTTCTAGATTGGCCAAGCGGCGCGCGCCGGCTTCTGCGACCTTGCGAGCGGCATCTGTCTCGTCGAGATCCGCCAGTGCGTCATCGATGATGGAGGTGGAGACCCCCTTTCTCCGCAGTTCATGTCGTAGTGCACGGGCTCCTCGGGGATTGAATTGCAGCCGATTTTCCACCCAATAGCGGGCGAACTCCCGATCGTTTAGCAGGCCGGCCCGAGTCAGGCGGTCGACTGCTTTGTCAATGACCTCGTCGTTTACCTTCTTCTTGCGCAGGTTACGGCGTACCTCAGCCTCACTGCGGGGACGATACGACAAGAAGTTGAGCGCTCGCTCGTAGGCTTTTTCGACTTCATCCTGTCTTTGCAGGCGGGCGATGTCATCTGCGCTCAGTGTTTGGCCTACTTGAAGGTGAGCTGCCTCAATCGCGGCCAGGCCAAAGGCGAATTGGCCATCAATATATACGTTTACACGATTTTTGTTGCGTTTCTGAAAACGCAATGCTGTGATCTTTCCTGCCATGGCGTGTCATCTAAAATGAGAAAGCCGCGGCTTATGAAGCCACGGCTTGCGTTGCTGTATGATCGTCAGCGTGAATCTCAGGACTCAGCCGACAACTCAGTTACCCAGCGAAGGGTGGGGCCAGTCTTCTCAGTCAGGTGCCAGACGCGATCGCTGCTGCAATCGCACTGCTACGGTGAGGTGCAAATTACCCTTCCACCATCCCCCAAGTTCTTCTCGATGTCTGTAGGGTCACCTTCACAACTCCACTCTGTGAAGAGCAGAATGATGAAGGGAGTTCAATGTCTTTCCTTCCTTCTTTCGAGCAAGACCTGGGCGCATGGAGGCGATAAACTTATCTCTACTTTACCTCTACATACAAGGGATCCGTGCGAAAGCACCGCGGATACAGCGGTCAAAAGGCCTGTCGAGTGTAAACTGTCTCAATAGGCCTTTTGCCCAAAATCCAGTAGCAAAGCAACTGTTGCATATCAGAGAAGGATCAAGCTCTTCACCCGGCGCTTGTATATGAGAATCGCCGGTACTTGAGATCAACCCGTGGCTGCTTCCAGCCGTTGAAATGTGATCTTGCGTGTCAGATCAATCAATCAGCCTCGTCCGCCTCCTCAACTTCGGAAGCGGCAGCAGGTTCTGTAGCTCCTTCTGGGGTGATTCTTTCACGGACGACGGTTTCGATCTGGTCGGCGACGTCGGTGTGCTCG
>Ga0180432_10007261_pt1 | contig 14120 bp, 15 predicted proteins | sample SS_ome_10_FD_132414 | JGI IMG/M metagenome (GOLD analysis project Ga0180432, IMG submission 132414) | Hypersaline lake sediment archaeal communities from the Salton Sea, California, USA - SS_1_MS_2 metaG | ecosystem: Environmental > Aquatic > Non-marine Saline and Alkaline > Hypersaline >... | reverse complement strand
CGTAAACGATTATGTGGAAGTATATTTAATGGTTTATTTGTAGTATTAATATATGTTTGATGACCTTTACAGTCAGATGATAAAAAGGGTTTCTCACAAGAAACTAATGGTTCTGCCGGTAACTACTGCCGTTTTAATGTCTTTTCTTATTGCGGTAAACGGTATCCCCCAGGGTTTGGATTTTGCTGGAGGCAGCTGGGTTGAGATCACACTAGAGGGTGGTGTGGAAGATGGTGTGATAGATGCTATCGAAAATGATCTGAAACAGTTGGGTGCTGAAAACCTTGACGTCTACGCTGGAGCGGAACTTGGCAGTGAGGTCTATAAGATCACAATAAGCACTACGAAGGTATTAGACAGGGACGATACACGAGCGCTCCTGGAAAAATATTTAGGTAATCTGAGGGATAATGATATAGCGGAGGTAAAGGTTGAATCAGAGCCCGAACCAGATGTAAGAGATAGGATAAGGGATAGATTGAAGGGTTCTGACGTATCATTTGACAGAGACAATTCCACACTAATCGTTACTGCAATGGATATCGATGCGGATGAGCTTGAGAGAGCTTTAGACCTGTACATGGAGGATTCAACAAGCGTTTACCTTAAAGAGAAAAACTACCGGATGGAGAGCATAGGTAAAACACTTGGAGATAAATTTTGGGAGCAGGGCATGTATGCTGTTTTATTCGCTTATCTGTTGATTATTGCCGTGATTTTTTTTGTCTTCAGGGATTTTATTCCGAGCATGGCGATTATTCTGGCTGCATCATTCGATGCTGTTTTCGCCCTGGGTGGGATGAGTATCTTCAATCTTTTACTTGAGCCAGCCGCTCTCGTATCTCTTCTGATGTTGATTGGATACTCTGTGGATTCTGATATCCTCCTGACTACCCGAGTACTGAAGACCTCCAAGGGCACAGTTAATGAGCGAATTGACAGCGCCATGAAAACAGGCCTTACCATGACGGGAACAACCATGGGTGCTATGTTGATTATTTTGCTGGTCACGAACACCTTCATAAAGATACCTGCTTTACCCAACATAGCTATTGTTCTCTTGATGGGTCTCGTTGCTGATCTGGTTAACACCTGGTTTCTGAATGCGGGCATACTTAAGTGGTACGTAGAAGAGCGTGGAGGTAAGTTTAACATACTCGGAAAGCGATAGAATGGATCCCAACAAGATAAGAAATATCCTAAAGAGCTGGAGGATAATATTCATGGTGTTCATGGTAGGTGTGTCCCTGCTTCTGGTGGTGAACATCATCCCGGTAAATGGTGATAAGGGCATTGGTGTTGGTAACGGCTTGGATTATGGCCTGGATTTTGCCGGAGGCGTGCAGATGCAGTTGAAGCTGGAAAGGGAGGTTGACCAGGATACCATGGAAATCGAGAAGGGAATACTTCTCTCCCGGCTGAATGCGATGGGCTTAAAAGATATATCAGTCAGACCCTGGGGTAACCAGTATATACTTGTGCAGATATCAGGCGCCTCACCTAATGAGAGGGAGAGAATTGAGAGAATACTAAAGCAGCCAGCCCGGTTCGAGCAGTTGATTGATGGGGAACTTGGCGTTAGGGGAGATGAGATTGAGGTAGACTCTGATCCCAGATCCTCGGGAACATATAAGGAACAACATGGAGGGTATGGGTGGAGGGTTGGCGTTAAAATCGCTGGAGAGGGTGCCCACAGGTTTGGTGAGGTAGCATTCGGCAAGTACTTCGGCGAAAACAGCCCCATGAACCGACCCGTTGATTTATTTATCGACAGGCCCTATGACTCAGTTATCGTTATTAGGAGTTTAGAGTATCATATATTGTCTAATCTCACATCCAGCGCAGATACCAGCTCCATGTATTATGGGAACACCGCCCTTCAGGTCATAGAAGAGAGGTCTAATCTTTCTGTTGTTCCATGGAGCCTAAACGATAGTGGCTTCCTCCCATCTTTGATGAATTACAGCAGCAGATATGATAGGGTTATTATCGCGGGAGATGATTATGAGATACCTGAGAGGGTTAGGGCCGAGATTGAGGAACTGGGTTTTGTAACTGAGAGAAGACCTAAGGGGAATAATACCTATGAGGGTTGGGTTAAGGAGTTAACCGGTTTGATGACATCACCTAGGCTTAACTTTAACACCAGAGGGGAGCCGGTGTATGGTGCGGTTATCACTGGATGGAACCCTACTCTGGAGGACTCCGTTGAGGAATTGAAAAAGAACAGGATATGGCTTTCCTCAGGTAATCTACCTGCTAAGGCGGAAATTGAGTCGCAGTCGGAGGTTCCTGCATCCCTTGGCGGGCAGTTTCTTGAGGGTTCATTTATTATCGGGTTTATTGCTATTTTGACCGTTGCTTTGATAGTCTATTTGAGATATAGAAAATTTTTTATTGTCGGACCTCTCATGGTTACTGGCTTAAGTGAGATTATGATAATCCTGGGTCTTGCCTCCGTAATAAACTGGGAGCTTGATTTAGCTGCTGTTGCTGGGATAATAGCTGCTGTTGGAACTGGAGTGGACGATCAGATTCTTATAACTGATGAGACCCTAAGAAGGGATGAGAGAAGAAAGATTGTTAGTGTGACGGAGCAAATTAGGAGGGCGTTTTTCATAATATTCACTGCCGCTGCTACAACCACTGCTGTGATGCTTCCTGTTTTCACTATACAGGCTTTGCAGGGTTTTGCTTTCACCACCGTTGCAGGAGTGTTGATTGGTGTGTTCATCACTAGAAGGAGTTATGCGAAGATAATTGAGGAATTGATCAACTAAATTTGAACAATGTTTTAAATAATCATTAACCTATTTAAAAAGCATAAAATTAATAGTTAAGTATAATTATCTATCATTACAAATATATTATAAAATGAACCAGATAGAACACATAAAAAACATTGAAGAAAAAGCCGAAAAAAAGATAGATAAGGCACGAAGGGATGCTAAGGAAAAGATCAAGGCTGCGGAAATGGAAAGGGAAAAGCTCATACAGGTTAAAACAGAAGATGCTGAGAAAAAGGTCAAGCAGATGATAGCTAATGAGGAAAAAAAGGCCGGAAAAGAGGTTGAATCCCTTAACAGATCAATAGAGGAGGAGATAAGAAGTGTCACAATGAAAGCAGATTCCGAGATGAGACGAACCGTTAAGCTGATAAATAAGAAGTTAATGGAGTGAAAATGGGTCTGGAAGAGCTTGAGAGCAGAATAATGGAGGATGCGGATAAACAAATCCAGAAGATTGAAGAGGAATCCAATAAAAAAATTAAAGAGATACGTGAGGAAATTGAAGAGGATGCGAATCAGGAGGCTGAAAAAATCCTCAGAAAAGGAAGGCAGGAAGCTAATCTCACCTACAGGAGAATAATAGCAGACATCATTATCAAAGGAAAGCATAGGATAGAAAAAAGGAAAAACTCCATCATTGAAGATGCATTTGGGAGGGCGCGTAATAACATTCTTGAATCAAGCGATCCCGAAAAGAAGAAGTTTCTGGAAAAGCTCATAGATATGGATGGGGATGAGGTACATGAACCCCAGATTATGGTGGACCCGAAATACGCCAACCTCGTTAAAGAAGCTAAAACTGTTGATATAGGCGACTTTGGGGTTGTTATACAAAGCAGTGATGGGAAGATGAGGATAGACAACACCCTAAACAATAAGATTAACCGTTTGAAGACGACTCTTAGAGCTGAGATTTCCTCGATGTTGTTTGGTTGAATATGGCTAGATTATGCATAATAGGTGATAGGCTTACGGTAACAGGACTTGAGTTATCGGGATTGAAGAACATGCAGATAGCAGACCGCAATAATATTGTGGACAGGATGAGAGATATCAACGAGGACATGGATGTTATTTTAGTGACTCAATCCCTTGCCCAAGAAGCGGTAAAGGAAATCAAGGAGCTAAGAAGAGATGGTAAGATTGTTGTTGAAATCCCGGACAGAGAGGGCGGTGGTGAGGAAAGAATAAGCAGGATAGTTAGGAATGTTATCGGATTTGATTTAGCGAAATAGGTGTATTACATAAAATGGCTAAAATAGTGAGGATTACAGGACCGCTTGTAGAAGCGGACGGTATGCGAGGCTATCAAATGCACGAGGTTCTGAAGGTAGGTGAAGAGAAACTAATAGGTGAGATAATAAAACTAGAAGGGGATGTAGCATCCATACAGGTATACGAGGAAACAGGTGGTGTTAAGCCAGGTGAACCGGTTGAAGGGACTGGAAGAACCCTATCTGTTGAGCTTGGGCCTGGAATAATTAAATCCATCTATGATGGAATTCAAAGGCCGCTGAACCTTATCGAGGAGGTTTCCGGTGACTACATCTCGAGGGGAATCTCAGTCAACCCAATAGACCGGACCAAAAAATGGGATTTCAATCCCCTTGTGAAAGAGGGAGATAAGCTCGTTGGGGGGGACATAATAGGTGAGGTTAAGGAAACCAAGGTCATGTCCCATAAGATTATGGTCCCGCCAGGGGTCTCAGGTAAGGTAACAAATATTGAGGACGGGAAATTCAATATCGAAAATACCGTATGCATACTGAAAGACGATAAGCGGGAACATAAGCTGGCTATGATGCAAATCTGGCCGGTGAGAAGACCCAGACCGTTTACGGAGAAACTCGACTGTGACGTGCCCCTTATCTCGGGCCAGAGAATATTCGACACATTCTTCCCCCTGGCTAAGGGAGGTACTGCAGCCATCCCCGGAGGATTCGGCACAGGCAAGACTGTTTCACAACACCAGCTCGCTAAATGGGTTGATGCCGAGATCATAGTCTATGTTGGCTGCGGCGAGAGAGGTAACGAGATGACTGAGGTGCTTGAGGAATTCCCGGAACTGGAGGACCCAAAAAATGACCTACCGCTTATGGAGAGAACAGTGCTTATTGCTAACACATCCAATATGCCGGTTGCTGCAAGGGAAGCGTCAGTGTATACTGGTATGGCACTCGGTGAATACTATAGGGATATGGGATACAATGCTGCCCTGATGGCTGACTCCACATCCAGGTGGGCTGAGGCAATGAGGGAAATCTCAGGAAGGCTTGAGGAGATGCCAGGTGAAGAGGGTTATCCAGCCTATCTAGCCTCAAGACTGGCTGAATTCTATGAGCGCTCCGGCAGAGTTAAATGCCTTGGAAGTGATAACCGGATAGGTTCAGCATCAATTATTGGAGCTGTATCCCCTCCCGGAGGAGACTTCTCGGAGCCGGTAACCCAGAACACATTAAGGGTTACTCAGGTATTCTGGGCTCTTGACGCGAAACTAGCTGACAGGAGGCATTTCCCGGCGATAAACTGGCTTAGCTCGTATTCACTTTACAGCGACATACTAGCCGACTACTTCAACAGTGAGGTTGAAGAGAAATGGATGAGAAACAAAATCAAGACCATGACCATACTCCAGAAGGAATCAGAACTGGAGGAGATAGTGCAACTGGTTGGGCCGGATGCGCTACCAGAGAGGGAGAGGCTGGTTTTGGATGTTGCCAGGATGCTTAGAGAGGATTACCTGCAACAGAACGCTTTCCATGAGGTGGATACATTCTGTCCGCTGGATAAACAGTACAGGATGCTGGAGTTAATACTCAGATTCCATGACAAGGCTCTTGTGGCGCTAGAAGGCGATATGACCCCGGAGGATATATCAAACCTTGATGTGGTCGATGATATAGCTAAGATGAAATACGTTCCCAATGAAACCTTCAAGAAGGAGTTCAAGAAAATAGAAAAGGCTATAGATGAAAGCCTTGGAGGAGTATAAAATGGCGATTAAAGAATACACCAGCGTTGTGGGGGTTGCAGGCCCTCTGATGACGGTAGATAACATATCAGGTGTCAGCTACGGGGAGGTTGTTGAGATAATAACACCTAATGGGGAGAAACGCACAGGCCAGGTACTTGATGCAATGACAGATAAAGTGGTTGTTCAGGTATTCGAGAGCACATCAGGTTTGGATACCAAAAACACAAGAGTTAAGTTTCTTGGCGAGACCATGAAGATTCCTGTTTCAGAGAATGTTCTGGGCAGGATATTTGACGGGGCCGGAAGACCCATAGACGGTAAAGGCGATCCCATTCCAGAGGATAGGCGTGATATTGAGGGTGAGCCCATGAACCCTTATGCTAGAGAGTTCCCAAGGGATACTATACAGACAGGTATCTCAGCAATAGATGGCATGAATACTCTAGTCAGAGGGCAGAAACTGCCTATTTTCTCTGGCGCAGGGTTGCCGCACAATGAACTGGCAGCCCAGATTGCCCGACAGGTCAGTGTTTCTGGCGAGCAGGAGGATTTCGCCGTGGTTTTCGCTGCTATGGGAATAACAGCAGGAGAGGCATCATTCTTTAAGAAAGACTTCAAGAGAACCGGTGCTTTGGAGAGAATTGTTTCATTCATTAACCTGGCTGATGACCCAACCATTGAGAGGATTATTACACCAAGAATTGCCTTAACCACAGCTGAATTTCTGGCCTTCGACAAAAACATGCACGTTCTCGTTATATTAACTGATTTGACGAACTACTGCGAGGCTTTGAGGGAGATTTCAGCCGCTAAGGAGGAGGTTCCTGGAAGGAGAGGATACCCGGGTTACCTATATACCGACCTGTCCACACTATATGAGCGTGCTGGTAGAATAAAGGATAAGGCAGGTACGATAACCCAGATACCTATTTTATCTATGCCGGGTGACGATATGACCCACCCGATACCGGATCTTACAGGCTATATCACTGAGGGACAGATCGTATTATCCAGGCAGTTACACAGGAAGGAGGTTTACCCCCCAATTGACGTATTGCCTTGTCTTTCCAGACTTATGAACCAGGGCATCGGGTCTGGGAAAACCAGGGAGGATCACTCTGATGTATCAAACCAGATTTATTCAGCTTATGCTGAGGGACGTGATCTGAGGGATTTGGTTGCTGTTGTTGGTGAAGAGGCTTTAACGGAGAGAGACAAAAAGTTCCTTGAGTTCTCTGAACGCTTTGAGTCAGAGTTCGTTAACCAGGGCTTAAGCGAGAACAGAACAATCAATGACACCTTGGATCTTGGATGGGAGCTTTTATCCATACTGGATGAGAGAGATCTTAAGAGGATTGATCCAAAGAATATTGAGAAGTATCATCCAGATCACCAGGGTTCTTAATGAAATAAAAAATGGCAGACATTATTGAGGGAATCCATCCCACCCGGATGGAGCTGCTGGATATTAACAAGAAGGTAGTTCTTGCTGTTAAGGGACATAAGCTCCTTAAAGAGAAGAGGGATACCTTGATGACTGAATTCCTTGGTGTTATTGAGGAGGCTAAGGGTTTAAGAAGCGAGGTTATTGAGTCCATGGATGAGGCCTACAGTAACCTGATAGCTGCTGAGGCGTTGATGAGCTCATCTGACGTGCAGTCTATTGCTAACTCCATACCTGAATCCAAAAAGGTGGATATTTCCCTTAGAAACGTTATGGGCGTGAGGATACCGAAGATGAGCTTGGAATCCACCCAGGAGGATGCAGCGAGCTGGGAGTACCGTACGCCATTGTCCACGGCTAAGATAGATGATTCTGTGGAATCGTTTAATAGTGTTCTTGTGAAGCTTGTTAAGCTGGTGGAGGTGGAGGAAACCATTCTAAGGCTTGGGGATGAGATCAAGAAAACCAAAAGGAGGGTTAATTCACTGGAGCATAGAATGATTCCCCGCCTTGAAGCCACTCAGTTCTACATAAATATGCGTCTTGAGGAGATGGAAAGGGAGACTTTCTCCAGCCTTAAGGCGGTGAAGAGGAAAAAGGAGAGGGAAAGAAGACAGCATGAAGAATCTTCTCCCGTATAAGGCTGTTTTATGTCCGTTTTGTGGCAGGATTCAGGTCACGGGGGGGGAGAGTAGTTTCAGGTGCAGATTATGCGGTAAAACCAGCTCATTTCGGCATGAAAGTAAATGGAATGTTAAACTCAAAAGCTTTGAGACAGAGAAGCAGGCCAGGGAATACTGCCAGCTTTGGATGAAAAAAATGGCTGGTGAAAAAGACGGCTTCAAATCCGGTAAAGAGATATAGGATTATTTTTTTACCAAAGTACCCGTATATTCCTTCCCCGTGATCGCTTTCTTCATGTTCCCAAGGGCTTTCCCGTTTAGAAATATTGTTTTTACAGCAGAGCGCTTTATTATCTTAACAGCCAGCGGATCAATCAGTGCATAGCTTCCAGCGTCAACAGGATACTCTCTTATGAGGTCCATCAACTCGTTTATGGTAATCTCCTTTATTAGTCTGGCATCAGCGTATTCCTCTGGATTCTTGTCGAATATCCCGTCCACGTCGGTTGCATTAATTAGCAGGTCAGCTCCAACGTATTCGGCCAGAAGGGCGGAAACACCATCTGTGCTGTGGCCCGGGTGAGTGCCTCCCATGACCACAATCTTGCCCCCCTCAAGCTCCTCTCTGGCCTTCTGAAAAACGGTGGGTGGCTCAAAGGTAGCCTTCTCCCCGATAGCAGCAGAGAGAAGTCTGGCATTCAACCTGGAGGCATCAATCCCAATAAGATCACATAACGCCTCAGATGAGTTAAAGCTACGGGCCACGTCAATGTATTTCCTGGCAAGCCTCCCCCCGCCTGATACAACAGCTAACTCATTATCCAGGGATAAATCAACCAGAAAGGAAGCCAGCTCCTTCATATATCCTACATCAACCTCCCCCGGAACCAGGATTGATCCCCCGACAGATAAAACAATCCTCATCTTGTATAATATTTCACCTGAATACTAAATAAGTATATGGTGAAAGCCAGCCAGAAACTTGATTTAGTTGTTTTCGGGGACACAGCAATAGACCACTTCTATGAGGTGGTCAAGATACCTAAAATCAATGAGGCATCTGATGTTGTTAACTTCCACAGCTTCTATGGAGGGATGGGAGCTAACACAGCGGTGGTAGCTAACTCACTCGGACTCGATACTGCACTGGTATCTGTTATCGGAACGGATGCGGAAGACTACAGGAACTATATGAAAAACCTTGGAATCAAGCTATACCTTAAGGGTATATTTGGTGAGACCACGAAATCAATGTTCTTTAAGAAATCCGGGAAACAGATAAGCTTCTTTTATAAGGGAGTCACTGAGAAACTAAACGAGCTAGACTTCGACGCAGACATAATAGAATCCGCTAAATGCATCTACCTTGCCAGAACATATCTGGATTTGCAAAACAGGGTGGCCAGAAAATGCAGGAACAGGTTTCTTTTATACAACCCGGGATATGGGGTCTTCAAGTTCGATGAGATACCCAAGAAATTCAGGCAGATACTCAAGAAATGTGATGTCCTGGTATTAAACCACCATGAACTAGATTACCTTGAGAATATCGGATTCAAGCTGGACTTCAAGCTGGGACCTAAGGTTTTCCTCATAACAGGCGGTAAAAGAGGGGCTAGGGTCTACTTTAAGGGTGCGCAGATTAATGTACCCACATACAAGAGAAATGCTGTTGACCCATCAGGTGCGGGAGACGCATTCAATGCAGGCTTTATCGCAGCACACCTCAGAGACTATGATATATATGAATCAGTGAAGATAGCGAACGCTACAGCATCATTCATCGTGGAGGAGTGGGGATGCCAGACTAACCTGCCCTCATGGCAGGATGTTATGAGCAGATATAATAAAATCTAAAAACACGCTAAGTCTCTTTTTCTTTGCTTTTCAGGCCTTCAAGCTCAACCTCAACATCTATGAGCTTTTTCTCATAATCCTGAACCAGAGACCTGTATGCTTGCTCATCTATCTCTCTCTTGTGGAACTTCAACCTGGCTCTCATAACTTTCCTGTTGAATTCCTCCTTCTTAACCTCCAGAGTAGTCATTCTCTCCCGTTGCTCAGATGATAGTGACGGTTTCAGACGTTGCCTTTCTGTTTCAACAATTTTTTTCATCTCCTTTTTTTGATCAGATAACATAGCAAAGGTCTCGATATCCACCATAAGCTTCTTGTATTCTTCCTTGCTTTCACTTTCCTTTATCTGCTTTTTTGCCTGAGAGTACCAGGGTGGTAGGGATGATTCAACATCCTCGATTACATCAAGGAAGTCATTCATTTCAACACGCCTTCTTAAACCGCCTTCGACAGCCTCCTGCCAGGGTATCTCTGAGGCCATATTACATATCTCCTTTATATCAGCTGAGGAGCATCCATCAGTTAACTCGGCAAGCATCTCAATATTCACCTTCTCATCGACGGGTATGTCTTTGGTATGAACCATGAAAATCTCAGCTCTTGCCTGCTTGTCAGGTCTTGAGACAAGTATTTTTTTAGAGAACCTGCCGGCTCTCTTGATTGAGGGATCCAGTATCCATGGGAAGTTTGTGGCTGCTATAACCATTAACATCTTGTTTTTCTTTGAGTTATCTAATTCCTCAAGCAATATGTCCACTATGCGTCTCTCCTTTCCTGTGAGCAACAGGTCCCTTCTCATGGCTAAGGCATCTATTTCATCAAAGAACAATATCGCGGGAGTATTCTTGTTTGCTCTATCAAATATCTCCCTTATATTCTTCTCGGATTGACCCTCCATGCCGGATATTATGTCCGTTATTCTCACATCAAAAAAGGAGGCCTTGCATTCGCCTGCTGCAGCCCGCACTATATATGTTTTACCACACCCCGGAGGGCCGTAGAGCAGGATTGAACCAGCCTCCTTCCTAAACTCCTTAGCCAGATCCTCCCGCATAAGGGGGTAAACAATATTCTTTTTTATCTCATCTTTTACGTTCTTTAGATTACCTACATCTGCGAAGGTCAACTGGGGCTTAACTGCTTCATCAATCCCGCCCCCATATTTAAGTATATACTCAGAGAACTTCTTGAACCATTCCGTCTCACCGCTCTCTCTTATCTCTTTCGCAGCAACCTTGAACCAGGGAATCAGAGAGGATTTTTGTTTTTCTATAGCAGCCATGAAATCATTCAAGATGATATCTCTTTTCACCCCACCATCCAACGCCTCCTGCCAGGGTTTGTCAGCTGCCTGGTCGCATATGACTTTTATATCAGATGATGAGTAGGATTCCGTTAACTCCGCTAGTTTCTCGAAATCTATGCCAGCAGATAATGGAAGCTTTCTGGTGTGTAGTTTAAATATCGCTAAACGGGTCTCAAAATCAGGGGGTGGGATGAATATCTGTTTGGTAAATCTGACTGATCTCCTAAGGGCCGGGTCAATGTTCCAGGGAACGTTTGTGGAGGCCATAACCAGCACATCCTCTCCCAGACTGTCAACCCCGTCCATCTCCATCAGAAACTGATCTATTTCCATCTTCTCTGCATAGGAGCGGCCTTTCACCCTTCGACCTCCTATCGCATCTATCTCATCGAAGAATATTATGGCGGGAGAGCTTCTCCTGGCCTCCTCAAACACCTCGTGCAGGCTTCTGGCTCCCTCCTCCACCCCCCTGGATATGATATCGCTTATGTTGACGTTAAAAAATACCACACCACATTCTCCCACAGTCGCCTTAGCTATGTAGGTTTTACCGCACCCTGGGGGCCCGTATAGAAGTATTGCTCCACCTCCTTTTTTACCAAACTCCTTAGCAAGCTCAGGCTTTGTTAAGGGGTATACTATCGCCTGCCTGATTTCGTTTTTTATGCCCTCTAAATTAGCTACATCAGAAAAGTTTATGGTCGACGCCTCCACCGGAACAGCATCTTTGGCCCCTATGGCGGTTCCAACAGCCACCGGCTTAAGTGGCTCACCCTCCAGGATTATTGATTCAGGTAAACCTTTCCTGCAAACAGGGAAGTGCATTTTCGGCTCGATCTTCATGTGCTGCTCGCTCTTTTCTCTAACACCCTGCAGATAAGGCAGTAATGTGATTCCTTCCAGCTCGGCTTTTCCACCGAATAATAAGCCTAATACCTCGCTTATTTTGTCTATAGAGTACTTGATTTTGTCTTTATCATATCCTGCGACCGTAAGTTTTGTCTCTTTGAGGTGTTCGGACAGATCCCATCCACCGTCTTTGAAACGCGGGAAATCGTAGTTGAATTTCACCCTCCTTTTCACTAGAATATGCTCATCACCTGAGCTGAATTCCTCCCATAAGGTAGCTAGTATAACCTTAAGGGAGGGTTTGAATGATTTAATAAGGGTAAGCTGCTCTAAATCCAAAACAGATTCCATATCAAGTTCATCATAGAATATCCACTCATTTGTCATCAGCTTACCCAGCGTAATTATGGTTTTATTTGGGAGTTCTATTATTTTTCTCAGTAGGTCGTAGGTATCCACTCTGACAGTGTGTAGTGGGATTTTGGAGGGGAAGTGGTACATGTCTGCTGTGCTCAGATCAACGTAGAAGTAGTTTTCCCTTATTTTATAGATTGTCTCGGTGGCTATCAGGCCTTTTTTCTCTTCCTCCTGGTGGGATATCTTAAGCCGTGCCAGGGGCCTGTAGGCTTTTTTCAGCTCCACATCCTCGTGGGTTATCGCCCGCTTAAGTGAACCTACTGGAGAGTCCTCTAAAGCCCCCAGCTTAGCCATCTTCTCGGATGCTTTTGATATGGCAAAAGATCGGGTTTCAACCCTCTTAATTTTCATTCCATTAGATATTGCTCTTTATACCTTTTATAAACACTTGGTTTTTTAGTCTGTTGGTTCTAAATAGAATATATTAGGGGGAATTAACTTCAATCAGGTGAATATTGATGGGTGAAAAAAACGGGGATATGGATATTGAAACGCTGGAAAAACCATCAAGTGGATCTAAAGTGAATGAGGGTAGTGATGAAGCACTTATGGCTGCTATAGCACACGCCGGCATAATCATCACCATTATTGTGCCCTTGGTTATCTGGCTTATAAAAAAGGAGGAGTCAGAGTACGTTGGTTTCCAGGCTAAGCAGGCTCTTGTGTACCAGATAGCGATAATTGTGGTGGGTCTCGTCGCAAGCATAGTGTTTTTTGTCCTGGGCGTTGTGACACTAGGCCTTGGCTTCATACTCTACCTGCTTCTGATTCCAGCAGGTCTGGCAGCTACAGTATATGCTTTATACGGCGCTTACGTATGTTTCAAGGGCGAGGACTTCAGGTATGTTATCTTAGCGGATATGTTATAATGGAGGTTTGATTGAGATGAAATACAATATTAGGGGAACGATATTACAGGTTGTGGATATTGAATTAGAGGAAGGTGAATCGGTTTACACGGAAGCTGGGGGTATGGCCTGGATGTCCCCCAACATAGACATGGAGACCAGCACCAAGGGCGGGATTATGAAAGGCCTTGGCAGGATGTTCGCAGGGGAGTCTCTTTTTATGGCAACCTACACCTGCAACAAAGGCACGGGAATGATATCATTCGCCAACGAGTTCCCGGGAAAGATTATTCCCATGGAATTGAAGCAGGGAGAGAGTATAATAGCCCAGAGAGATGCTTTCATGTGCGCTGAATCAACAGTTAATATGGAAATGCACTTCAGGAAAAAACTGGGTGCAGGATTATTCGGGGGTGAGGGATTTATTATGCAAAAATTATCCGGTCCAGGAACTGCCTTCATAGAGATTGCTGGTGAGATAACCAAGTACACGCTTAAGGGAGACCAGATGCTGAAGGTGGACCCGGGATACCTTGGCATGTTTGAACCGAATGTTGCGTTTGATGTGACCAGGGTTAAGGGGGCCAAGAACATATTATTTGGGGGTGAAGGCCTTTTTCTGGGTACATTGAAGGGTCCAGGTGACGTGTGGCTTCAGTCAATGCCGTTATCGAATCTTGCAGGTAGACTGAGAAGGTTCATGCCTAAGGGATAGATATGGAACTGTTTTCCACACTGGCGGCTATCGCAGCTTTTTTGTTATTTATTGCTTTTTTTCTTTTATTTCTTTTCGGTATACTATCCTCTGTATTTGGCGTAGCTTTGGGGTTTATGGATTTCCTCCTTGAGCCCCTGGCTTCACTTTATTACAGGATATTCGGAAGGGAGGATGAGGAGTTAAGCAGCGATTATTCCATTGAACAGGGAGAGGAGGTTGGAAAAAAGAGCTAGATATCTACCAGCTCCACTGAGTTTATTTCCCCTCCCCGGTCCGCTATGGAGGTTACGATAAT
>Ga0180432_10007260_pt1 | contig 14121 bp, 23 predicted proteins | sample SS_ome_10_FD_132414 | JGI IMG/M metagenome (GOLD analysis project Ga0180432, IMG submission 132414) | Hypersaline lake sediment archaeal communities from the Salton Sea, California, USA - SS_1_MS_2 metaG | ecosystem: Environmental > Aquatic > Non-marine Saline and Alkaline > Hypersaline >... | reverse complement strand
TTTTTTAAAAAACTATTGACATTTATTTTCCCATAATTTATATTTATTTAAAATGAAAGGATTGGTATGGTTTATTTAACTGGTGATACTCATAGATGTGAAGATATCCATAAATTAGGAGCGTCTTTGTGGAAGTCTGGTAAGAGTTTAACTAAGGATGATTACTTAATTATTCTGGGTGATTTTGGATTAGTTTGGTCAAGACCAGAATCGTCTTTATATAAAGAGGAATTGTATTGGCAAAAATGGTTACATGAGCAATGTTCATGGACAACATTATTTGTGGATGGTAATCATGAGAATCATGAAATGTTGTATGAACTTCCTGAAGTAGAAATGTTTGGTAGTAAAGTAGGGAAAGTCAATGATTCTATATATCATCTTAAACGTGGTGAAATATATGAGATTGAATTTAAAAAATATTTTGTGTGTGGTGGTGCATTCTCGATAGATAAAAATACCAGAACTCCAGGTGTGAGTTGGTGGAAAGAAGAACTTCCATCTACTGCTGAGTTCGAGCATGGGTTAAAGAATTTGGAAGCTCGTAACTGGGAAGTCGATTATATCTTGGGACATACATGTCCTTACAAGATAGGTAGATTGTATTTGAGATGTATGATGGAAGTTGGTAATAAGTTGTTGCAACAGATTGATGTCGATACAAATATAGAATTGACAGGTGAACAATTAGCGTATCTATCTTTTGATGATGAATATTATTCTGCAAAACTTGACGCTGTTGGAAAATATTTTGATAGTGTTGTGGAGAACACAAAATTTAAAAAATTTTATTTTGGGCACTTTCATTCGAATTGGTGCACTAAAGGTGAGAAATATATCATGTTATATGAAGATATCGTTCTTCTTGACGAAATAAAACCTGAATGGAAAGTTGTTTGGGAATGATGAGTATTTGGTATGTGATAGGACAATTTATTGCTTTAGTGGTAATAATAATTTTATATTTTATTTGGGAGAGATGTTGATGACTTTAGGGTTTGTTATAGGTTGGATGGTGATGGGTTTATTATTAAATATTTCATCGTTATCACGTGGAGACTATTTTCCTCTTGTTTTAAATTGGGGGGATATGTCTTATTGTTGTAATAGTTTATAGTATTATTAAAATTTTTATTTGAAAGGGATAGATTATGAGTTTAAAAGACAAAGCAATCTTGTTAGTAATTGACCCACAGAATGATTTCTGTGACCCAACAAAAGGTTCCTTATATGTTAACGGAGCTGATAAGGATATGGAACGTCTTGCCACAATGGTAAAAAATCATGGCAATGACTTAAAACGAATTGATGTTACTCTTGATTCTCATCATACAGTGCACATTGCCCATCCTATTTGGTGGGTAAATTCTAAAAATGAACACCCAGCACCGTTTACAGTCATCAGTGTTGATGATGTTGAAAAGGGTGTTTGGAGAGCAACAACCCCGGCATTCCAAAAATGGTCATTGGATTATGTCCGTACTTTACGTGATAACAAACGTTATGCTTTATGTATCTGGCCCTATCATTGTTTGATTGGAACTCCGGGTGCAAATGTGTATCCTGTATTGGGTGACGCATTGTTAGAATGGGAAAAGAAATTTAGAATGGTAAACTATGTTCCTAAAGGTTCTTCAATCTTTACTGAACATTATTCAGCTCTTCGTGCTGATGTTGAGTTTACTGGCTTTGATGGTATTCCTGCTGACGCAACAACTCAGTTGAATACACCATTTATTGAAACATTTAAAACTGATTATGATATTCTCATTGCAGGTGAAGCGATTGATTTCTGTGTTGCTAATACTGCACGTGATATTGTTGGTGAAATGACTGATGAACAAATCAAAAAATTAGTTCTCCTTGAAGACGCTTCCAGTGCTGTTAATGCACCGGGACTTGAACATCTCAAAGATGATTTTATTAATGAGATGGTTGGTAAAGGGATGAGAATTTCTAAAACTACTGAATATTTTAATTAATGAAGTATCTTTAACTAAAAATAAATAAAGGAGATAATTATGTCAAATGATTTTGATATGTCAATGTTTACAACCCCAAATAATTTTAAATATTCTGCAATCGAAACTGATAGCCTTACTTCTGATGGTTATACAATTGTTAATATTCTTGTAGACGCTACTGGTAGTGTTTATGATATGGTTGATGAAATTGCAGATTGTGTTAGAAAAATCGTTGAAGCGTGTAGAAAACATCCAAGAGCAGAACAACTTTTAATTCGTGTTGCATATTTCGATACATCACGTGGTATTGTTGAAGCTCATGGTTTTACATTACTTGAAGCAATTGACCCATCTATTTATAAAGTAGTTGCTGGTGGATTGACACCTCTTATTGACGCAACACTTGATTGTGTTGAAACAATTGAAAGTCAATCAAAAACTCTTTCAGTTCAAGAATTTTCATCTAACGGTATTTACTTTGTAATTACTGATGGTGGTGAAAATGATTCCCGAATTAAAGACCCTGCAAAAGTTTGTGAAACATTAGGTCGTATTCGCAAAGCGGAAGTGTGTGAATCAATTAAAGGATTTTTAATTGGTCTCAATGATTCTGGTGGACTTAATAAAGAATTACAGGATTTCAAAGATAAGGCTGGGTTTGAAGATTACATGAGTGTCGGTGATGTAACACCCGGTAAGCTGGCAAAACTCGCACAGTGGGTAAGTCAGTCTATCTCTTCAACAAGCCAAGCATTGAATTCCGGTGGACCAAGCCAAAATGTGAATTTTCAATTATAAGAGAAGGGGGAATTTATTTCCCCTTTTTCTGTTTTTATCCTTGACATTACATTCACCATAATATATATTATTTTTCAAAGGAGTATAATATGTTTAAAAAAATTAACACAGATTCGATTTATGTAAAAGGACATAACCATAAAGTATGTGAAGATTATGCATATGATGGTGTGGTTCCATCTGATATGGGTGATGTACATTATGCAATTATCTGTGATGGGTGTTCAGGCTCTCAAGATTCGGATATAGGTGCACGACTTATTACACATGGTCTTATTAAATTCCTTAAAAACATGGGAAGAAACGTACATTATTACCATAGAGAACCAACTGGGTTTTATGAAAACCTTAATTTTCATTTAAAGCGTGTGATATATAATTCAGCAGAGAATGTTGGGTTATCAAAATTATCATTCGTTGCAACGATTCAGGCAATAATTGTAATTAAAGATAAATTATTCCATTTCCGTTATGGTGATGGTTCGATGATTCACTACTGTAATGGTGATATACATAGACCATTTTATTTTGATTATACTTCAGGGACACCATATTATTTTGTTGATAGCTTTGAAGGGCGGGATATGGAAAGATATGTCAACATGTTTGAACATGATAAAATAATCAAAGATGGTCATGAACAGACTGCCGAAAATCACGTGTATGATTGGACAAATTTCTGGAATGTTATTGACTTAAATACATTGCCAGATGGACATAATGTGTTTGCGGTTACCAGTGATGGTATAGAAACATGTTATTATTTTGATAAAGATAAAAATGATAAACAGGTTGCGATTGGTATTGATAATACGTTAAAGATGGCATTTCCATTTAAAAACTTTCAAGGTGAATTTGTTAAACGTAGATTCAATAGGTTTTTTGAAGATATGGAAAAAAACAAACAATACCATTATGATGATGTATCAGTGGCAGCTATATACATAAAAAAGGAAGGTGAATAATGATATTAGCTTGGTGGAGTTTAATCGTATTTGGATTGACATTATTAAGTATTTTTTTAATTTGGAATTCTATATGGGGAAGCTGTGATTCTGACCAATTTGGTGTTGGTGTTTTTGTGTTGCTTATAGTTGCATTTTTCGGTTGGGGATTTGCTTTTAATGTAATTCCTGTGAGGAAAATAGTTGATGACTCTAAGTATATTCATAAATTTGTTACAGATAAAAATATAATTTTAGAAATGCCGAATGGTGAAATCAAATTAGTTAAAGATATGAAATATTTGAATAATGAAATTAGAGTCATTAAAATAACTGAAATTAATACTTATGGGTCTAAAACAATATATTATGAGGTGAAGTGATATGGCGACACAGAAATATATACTTGACGGACGAGACATCACATTGTCAGATAAAGATTATGTTGCTCAGGGTGGACAGGGAACTGTTTACATGAAGAACAATATCATATTTAAAGTTTACCATGACCCAAAGCAGTTAATTCCTGAGATGAAGATTAATGAGCTTCAGGTGTTAAGTGATTTACCAAATGTGATTATCCCAACGAAGTCTTTATATAAAGGGAATGATAGAGTTGGATTCATAATGAAATATGTTCCTGATACCGAGTTCTTATGTAAATTATTTTCTGGTAATTTTAAAACAAAAAACAACATCACCAATCAAATGGTTGTTGATTTAATAGTTGCTCAAAAGGATACTGTTCAGGGTGCTCATGACCGTGGGATTGTGTTTGGTGATTACAATGAAATGAATCAAATATTGGATTCTGGGTTTAAGATACCATATCACATTGATATGGATTCTGTACAGACACCTTCATTTAAATGTAATGCAATTATGGAATCGGTGAGAGATAGACAACTCCCATTTGGTGAGTTTAATGAAGCCTCTGATTGGTTTAGTTGGGCAGTTGTTACTTTCCAAATGTATACTGGAATTCATCCGTATAAAGGTTCTCATCCAAAATTTAAAAGAACTGAGTGGTCAAAACGAATGGACGCAAACATTTCTGTATTTGACCCAGATGTTAATGTTCCTAAGTTTGTTGACTTCAATGTGATACCACAGAACCATTTAGAGTGGTACAAACAAGTATTTGTAAAGGGTGACCGTTCGATTCCTCCTGCACCTACAGGGGTATCAAATATTAAAGTCATTAAGAAAATCTATGTTGATGATAATTCAAGTGTGACTGCGGATATTCTTTTTAAATATAATGAAAAGATTTTGGATGTTGTGTATCGTGATGGAATATATTATGTTCTTACAAGTGGTGGTCTTTATTTTGATGATAGGAAGAAAATCAATTTTAATTCTCCTATTGACAATGGTCATATATTGTTTACTCCACATAGAGACATTGTTATTGCAACAAGGGTTGGTAATGAGTTGAGAATGTTTGATGAAACTAAAACTGAAGTGGCAAAGATTACAAATGGGAGATATGAAATTTTCAATAATTGTATTTATGTTATTGCAGAAAATGGACTCATTCAATATAGTTTTGAGAAAATTGGGAAGATTAAATGTTTACCAAGGGTACTTTCAAATGTGAGTTATAATTCGGCTCATATTTATGAAGGTGTTGTATTGCAAGATATTTTTGGAAAGTTTTCAGCATTGATTCCATATAAACAAAATATGTGTAAACGTGTTAATATTCCTGAACTGAGTGGATGTAGAATACTTGATGTCAAGAGACTTGGACGATGGATGTTTGTTGTTTATGAAAAAGCGGGTGTGTTTTCATGTCTTAGTTTATATTTTGATGAAGAGTTTAAAACATATCAGGCAAATGTTGAAGAACATGTTGATTTTAGAAATATAAATGCAATGATTAAAGAAAATAATATGGTTGTGTTTAATAAAAATGATAATACCTTGGAGCTTTGTTTTGATATGAAACAAAGCAAAATCATGGAAAATACCCCAGTGTATAATGATTTGGAACTTGTTAATGGAAAAACAACCTGTTTTATCAATGGTAAAGAACTTTATTCTGTAAAGGCGAAGTAGAATGAGTACAATGGTGCGTGAGTGTGGATGTATGGTTTCTTATTCGATGTTTGGTGAACAACAAGTTATTAGTGTTACGCATTGTTAGTCCCATACATATTTGCATAGTGAAAATAAAACGTTAAAAGAAATAGAAAATTTGGAGGGATGAATTGATTAAAGTATTTTTAATGATAGGTTTACCCGGTAGTGGTAAGTCTACAGTTGCAGAAAAAATTGTGTTGAATGATAAAAAGGAAAAGGTAGTGATTATCTGTCGTGACTCTATAAGAGAAATGATTTCTGGACAATATAAAAATTTCAAGTTTTCTGGAATTAAAGAAGGGCTTGTAAAATCAATGGCTTCTTCGTGTATTGAAACTGCTATTATACGTGGTTACAATATTGTTATTGATGAGACCAACTTCACAAAGAAGTCCAGAACATATTGGATGAACATGGTGTCATGTATTTGTGAGCGTGTGGGTGTTAATGTTAAGTATTGTGGTGTTTGGGTTGATACTCCGAAGGGTGAATGTATTAAGAGACGCAAAGCTGACCCTAAAGGAACCAATGATAATTGGGCTGCTATTATCGGGAACATGATGAAATCATGGGAAGAACCTGAAGCTGATGAATTTGATAAATTTGAAATTGTTTCTTATGAGGTGTAATTATGATGACTGATTCATTGGGTATGACATTTGAGGAATATACAGAACAGCGTATTGAAGATTGGAAAAGTATACAGAATTATTATCCTGAGTTAAATGTTGATGTTAGTGGATTTAGGAGAGCAATTCCTTATAAAAATCACATTGAACAATGTAAAGAAAAAATTGAAATCATGTTAAATAGAAAAATAACATGGAAAGAAAATGATTTGTATCAAGATTTATTAATGAGAAATATTGCTGACCCTAATGTTAAAAAGGAATTAACAGAGAAGATGTACAGTGAAAAATCTACTCAATATGGGGTTATGATAAATGAAATATTACAATGGGAAACTGAAGGAAGAACTCCAAATACTCTTGATTTTATTATTTTGGTTAGACTCAAGTTTTGTGAAATGATTGGGGTTGAATATACAAAAGAAGAATGGGAATGTTATCTTAATGGGTTGAAAACTTCAATTGAAATTAATCATAATTTAAGAAAATCTGTTGAAGGAGATAATGAAGATGAATAAAAAAATAGAATTAAATAATTTTTAAAAGTGAGGGAAATATGTTTGTTGGAATTTTAATTATTTGTGGATTTATTTTATTAGCGTATGTTTGTTTTAAATTGGATGAGTGGTTTAAAGTTTCAGGGTTTTTAGAATTGGTAGTTAATATTGTATTGACTTTATCATTGTTTGTTACTGTGGCGTTTATGGTTGCAATACCTGTAAATTATTGTGGAGCTACTGAAAGAAAAATAGAAATGGAAACTACTCAGAAAGTATTTAATGAAGCACGTAAACGATTTGATAATAATCCTGTCGAATATTTAGAGAATATTGGAATCACAACAAAGATTGCTGAGTTGAATTCTGAATTGGCTCAATCCAAATATTATGCAACAGAAACATTCTGGAAATATTTCATGGATGTTGAAACGGTGATGATGACTGAACCAATTAAATAGGAGTTTCATATGATAAGAATGGGATTAATGTTGTGTGGTTCGTGGGTATTATATATTGGATTACCTATATTGATATTCTTATTTGGGTTGCAGGGTTATCAATATGCAATTATGTATATCAATGATGGTAGTAACTTTAAGGATTCTCCTTTCCTTTTGAAGATAGGAAAATTGACTGGACTTGGTGATAAAGGATATGAAATTGTTTGTAATGTCGGGATATGTATTAGTTTAATAGCGTTGGGGTTATTATCATGGTTTATTGTAATACCTATAAGTGTTGTATTTATAGCATTAAAAATTATCAGACATAATAAAAGAAAGAAAAAAAGAGATGGAAAATAGAATAAGAATTAAAGTATTGGAATCCTGTTGTTGCCGGTGATGTGATAGATGTCACCAATGATTATCCAGAATTTATAAAATAACTCTTGACAATGATATTGCCATAATCTATATTGTTATTGTTAAATTAAAGGTGATGAATCACCAAAAACTTAAAATTTTTTCAATAGGAGGTCATTTATGACTACAAAAAACACAACTAATACAAAAGACGAAGCATCAAACGTATTCTTAGGCGGAACATGTGCGGGTAGCAATTGGCGTAACAGATTGATTGGAATGTTAGATAAATCTTATTTCAATCCTGTTGTTGACGACTGGACACCAGAATGTCAAGCTGAGGAAATCCGTCAACGTGAAATATCTAATTATTGTCTTTATGTACTTACTCCCAATCTTGAAGGCTTTTTCAGTATTGCTGAAGTCATTGATGATTCTAATAAAAGACCTGAAAAGACTATTTTCTGTGTTCTTGAACAAGATGTTAAAAATGGTGAAGGTACTGCATTCAATAAAAAGCAAATGAAATCATTGAATGCTGTTGGTGAAATGGTGGTGCGTAACGGTGGGCACTGGTTAAAATCATTACAGGAAGTTGCTCAATTTTTAAATAAATAAAGGAGCGGGGAGTCTTCTCCCCTATCCTATTGGGGAAATAAATGGGAAAGAAAAAAGAGTTATTATTTTCAATAACAAAAAAAGATTTTGTCATAGAACCATATAAAGGCTCGGGCAAGGGTGGACAACATCGAAACAAAACGATGTCCTGTATAAGAATTAAGCACCCTGATTCGGGTGCAATTGCTGTTGGAACCAAGCACAGGGAACAAGCCAGAAATAAAAAGGACGCATTTCTTGCGTTGATTGAAACTAAAAAATTTCAAACATGGTTAAAGAAAAAGACATCTGAGTTGACATTGGACAAAGATTTATTAGAAAAACAAATCAGACAAGCAGTTGAACTCATGATGAAACCTGAAAATTTGAAAATAGAATATGGACCTTTCGAAGATGAAAACGAAGAGGCTTAGTGTGAAAGAAATACTTGACGAATTGAATTTGCTTGAAGCAAAAGCAAATAAGAACAAATTAGTTTGTAATGGATGTAATCACGTTCATCCTAAATTGTTTACATTAATTGTTAAAAATAAAACTATTCTTATATGTGAGTCATGTAAAGAAAGTTTAAATGGAATACTTGACAATGACAACAAAGAAGCTGTTTATGAAATAGTTTCTGAAATGTTTAACGATATATTTAATTTTAGAGTTGAAAATAATTTTGGTTCTTCAGGTGATAGTTTCGGTATGTATGACTCTGCTCGTTATAATGAAGACCATAAAGATTGTTAGGAGGATAAAATATGAGTAATTGTATTAAAGTCGAAAATTTAACAGTTGAAGATTTAATTATAATTAAAGATACTCTTTGGAAAACACAAAGTTATGATACAAATTATACAAAGGATTCAAGATTGAGAATACATACTAAACTTGTTGACGCATTTAAAAAAGCAGGAGTAAAAATTACAAGAAAGAAAGGCAATAATGGCTCGTAAATTATATACGGCTGACCTTCATATCGACCACAAAAACATAATTCGTTTAAGCAATAGACCATTTCATAGTATAGATGAAATGAAAGCGACTATTATAAAAAACTGGAATGAGGAAGTAGGTGATAATGATATTGTTTACATACTCGGGGATATTTGTTTCAGTGTAAATGAGTTTGTTGATTTAGTGGAAGTTTTGAATGGTCAAATACATATCATTAAAGGTAACCACGATGAAGAAGCAATAAAAAGAGCAATGAATGGACACATAATTAGTAATATGGTGTACCATAGAGACATCCTTTTAATCAATGATGATGGTCGGGATGTCGTATTGTCTCACTATCCAATTTTTGAATGGGCTAAATGGTTTGTGGGTGCTATTCATTTACATGGACATACACACTCGAATATTGGGCGAAGTTTTAGACCTCGTGCGTTTGATGTTGGTGTTGATGTTTGGAATTTTAAACCTGTTACTTTGGATAAAATTCTAAAAAGTCAAGAAATTTTAACTTGTCACGATTGTATGCATAAAGAAGTGTGTAAATATCGTGACAAGATAGAAAGACAACAATGTACTTATTTAAAGTAGTTTGTCAGATTTAATTAAATTATCAAAAGCAGAAAGGATTTGTAAATTAGAATAATGAAAACAACGTTGTTGTTCTTTAGGATTAGATAAATCAAATGAAGCACATGGGATAATGTGGTCGATGTGATAATCTTTACCTGAATAGCTATTGATATCAAAGTTAATATAGCCATTACCAATAGCTGTCTGTTGAAGATGTTCTTTGAGATATTCAATTGAACACCCAAGAAGTTTTAATGTTGGTTTAGATTTGGTTTTTCCATTTAATGCTGATAATAAACGTCTTCTTAAATTTTCAGTTATTCTGAATGATGAATCTTTTCGTCTTTCAGTCATATATTGATTTCTATGTTCTTTATTTTTAGAATTCCAATGTTTTGTAAATTTTTTATTTGAGTTATTGGTACAGATTTTACAATGACTTCTATATCCTGAAGGTGTGTCTTTTCGTTTGTGAAATTCAGAAATGGGTTTTATTTGATTACAATAAGTACAATGTTTTTCTGATATAGATGTTTCTTTTGGTTTATTTTTTATGGAATCTCTGTATTGTTTTGATTTGGTGGCTCTTTTTTCTTTGGTGTTTTTATTATATGATTTTCTATAATCTTTTGTACATGTTTTACACCATACATTAACACCATCTTTTAATTTTTTATTTTTATGAAATTCAGAAATAGGTTTAGTTTGATTGCACTTTGTGCAAGTTTTGGTAAGCATAGTAATACCTCCGCTTTAGGTTTAATAAAAATGATGAGAAGTAATCTATCAAAAGCGGTGATAGAAACAGTTTCGAACCTGCTGTCCTTCTCAATAATAGTATTTATACAAATTTTAGAAAGGAAAATTATGATTTTTGAAATCGACCCGGATTACCCTAAAAGTTTTGATGAACAAGTATTGACTGCTGATTTTGCAATTGTTGATATTTGGGCAACGTGGTGTGGACCATGTAAATTGTTTAAAAAGATATTTGAAGAGTTTTCAAAGAAGCTCGAAGCACATCCTCAAATTAAACTGTTCAGTGTTGATACTGATAAACATCCTGAAATCAGTACAAAGTATGGAATAACATCTGTTCCCACAATACTTTATTTTAAACAGGGTAAAATGTTTAAACGTGTTGTTGGTTTACAAACAGAAGCACAGATGGTGAATACCATATCTGAAATGAAAAAATCAGAATAGGAGATAATTAAAATGAAGGTTGCATTGATACCTTGGAGTGGAGGACTCGATTCCACTTACTCCGTTTTAACATATCTTGAAAATGGATTTCGTGTTGACGCTCCATATTTCACAATTGAAAATAATAAAAGAAAAGTAAAATTTGAATTGGAGACTATCAAACGATTCAAAGAAATGGAACCGTTTAAAACACATATTAAAAATAGAATGTTGAATGTTTATGAAAGCTCATCAGTTCATATTAAAGCTGAGAGAGATTGTATTGCTTCATTAACACAACCACCAATTTGGATGATGACTGCATTCTTTTGTTTGGGTGATAGGAAGCCAGTTGATGAATTGGTCATATCATATGTTTTAAATGATTGTGCTGTCTCATATGTTGATGATTTAAAAAAGTTATGGAATTCACTTCGTGGATTCGTTTGTGATAAAAATTTATATCCGAAGTTGAATTTTCCTTTATTGAAGCAACATAAACTTACAATAATTGATAACTATATCAATCATTTCAAGAATGGTCATGAAATTCTTGATAATGTTTGGTGGTGTGAAAATCCAAGACATGATGGTAGTGTTTGTGGATGTTGTACACCATGTAAAAGATACAAAGAAATTTCTTATTTTAAGGATAAATTTAAATGATTCAAGATATTTTATAAATTATTATAGTGGTTGCAGTTGCAATATTATTTTATTTGATTGTTGTAGGTATAATGATTATATTGGTCTTTATTAGATTTCTTTTGAATTTTTAAATTTTAATTAAAAAACTCTTGACATTGATATGTCCATAACATATCTTTAAAGCGTAATTAAAATTTAAAATTTTCAAAGGAGATTTAAAATGAATAACACAAGAGTAAAATTCGAAGACCGTATTACTTCTGCACATGAAGCACTTGAAGCTGCTGGGTTGAATTATACTGTTGAACAAGCTGAAATCATGAATACAGCAACTGGTACTGTATCGGAAAAGTGCAAATCCCTTTATCGTACTGATACCAATCAAGAGCTTGGTATTGTAGGAATTAATTACGAACCTGTGCAAAATACAAAAGCATTTGCATATTTTGATACAATCTGTGAAATGCAAGGTGCTCAGTATTCTGAAGCAATCTCAATCAATAATGGTGAGAAAGTAATTCTTAAAGCTGAATTCCCTCGAGTGTCCGTTATCGGTCGCAATGATGAAGTTAAGAAACAGTTCTGTCTCATTAATGGATTCAATGGTGGTGTTGGAGTTATGGCGACTTTCATGTTAGAACGTCTTGTTTGTACTAATGGACTTCGTGGGCTTGTCAGGGACGCAAAGAACTCTTTCCGCTTTAAACATACTTCAGGAGTTAATTTCCGTATGGAAGAAGCTCTCAAGGTTCTTGCAGCAGGAACAGATTATTTTAATAAATTTATGGATAAGGCAGATATACTTGCACAGAAACAAATCGACTCATTCATGGTTGATAAGTTTCTCAGGGAAGTATTTGGTGACCCACAATCAAAACGTGCAGAGAATAAACATGAAAAGGTTAAGGGTTATATTGAACATGGTGTTGGTAACTCTGGAAATACTGCATGGGATTTGTATAATGGTGTAACTGAATATGTAACTCACCATCATGGCAAAGACGAAATGAAACGTCTTGAGTATGCTAACTTTGGTGGTGGTGTGACTCTTTCTGAAAAAGCATTTAAAGTTGCTATGACTGTTTAATTCAAGGGGCTTCATGCCCCATTCTTTTTGGAGGAGATATGATTTTATTGTGGATAGTTATTTGGTTTGTATCTGGATATGTATTCGGTGTGCTTGGATTTGTAGTATTTGATGACCAAGATATAACAGTGGAAATTCTTTTAAAGTCAATATTGTTTGGTATTGTTGGACTTGGAACTGTTGTGGTATTTGGTCTATCTTTGTTAATAAACAACGAATCGGAATGTGTGGTGATTAAAAAAGAAACTGTTTTGAATTTTTTAAAGGGGAAACATGGACAAAAAAACAATTGACCTTATTAGAATGGTATATTTATTTGGATTGATGTTTTGTTATCTTGTTTTATTAATAACTGGTGATTATGATGGTGCTTCTATAGTAATGATGAATTTGGTATTGGGAACTCCAACAATGTTTTATTTGATGTTTGTTGTAACAAAGAACCGGGAACCATATCACATATTCGCATGTCTATTGGGAATCCCATTATTCATGTTTATGATTATAGATATCGTGTTTTTAACTATAAGTGGAAGCTGGAAGACAGCATTAGAAAGGAAAGAAAATGGGAAAATGTAAATTAACTGAACTTGAATTTAAAAGAGTGACTAACACATTTGTAAATAGATTGAATAATGAAATGTGCAATGCTGGTTGTAATGATTTATTTGATGATGAATTTCCTAAAAGTGTTTGTGAGAAATTTGATTCTGATATTGAATTATTAGAAGCGTGGTGTGACATGATAAGATATAAACAAAAAGAATAAAGATAATGCGTCATATTGACTCCAAAGTTATATAAATACTTTTAAATAGTATTTATTTAATAATGGAGGGAATATGGATAAACAAAAGATAATTGAAGAGTATTTAAATGGTATTGGTGTTGTTGAATTATCAAAAAAATATGAATGTCATAGGTCAACAATTCAAAGATTGTTAAAACGAAATGGTGTTGTGTTAAGAAAATCCACACCAAGATTAAAATATGACATTAATTTTTTTAAGACATATACTTCTGAATCCTGTTATTGGGCCGGTTTTATAGCCGCTGATGGGTATGTTAGAGGTAATAGAGATACCGTTCATATAAAATTAAGTGTTTATGATTATGAGTTTTTAAATAAATTTAAAAAGAATATTAATTTTTCAGGTAATGTTAAAATTAGAAATGAATATTGCACTATTGATATATCTGGAAAGTGGTTTAAAAATGATTTGAAAGAAAATTTTAACGTGGTTCCTAATAAAACATTTAATGTTTGTATACCAGAAGGTATCCCTGATGAAATGGTGTGTCATTTTGTTAGAGGATATTTTGATGGAGATGGTTCAATAACTAA
>Ga0180432_10007259_pt1 | contig 14122 bp, 16 predicted proteins | sample SS_ome_10_FD_132414 | JGI IMG/M metagenome (GOLD analysis project Ga0180432, IMG submission 132414) | Hypersaline lake sediment archaeal communities from the Salton Sea, California, USA - SS_1_MS_2 metaG | ecosystem: Environmental > Aquatic > Non-marine Saline and Alkaline > Hypersaline >... | reverse complement strand
GCAGGAAGTTGACAAATCCGGTCTTGCCGTTCTCAAGACAAGGAGTAATCCGTGCAAACAAGATGTCGCCGTTCCTGTATCGAACCGATGTCGATTTGGTTCGTATCTCAGAATCGCTTAGATCAACAGTCATTCCAGACGTGGATAGCCCCGCCATTGGGACATATCGGATAGGTGTCCCCTTTGGTGTTGCTTCCTTCGGCTTGATCTCGATGATCTCAGGCACGGTTCTCTTCTCCCACCCCTCCGGCAGGCCGTCGGTGATGGTGACGTGTTCGTGGCCGGGGAAGCGGAGGTGGACGAACCACTCCTTGTAGAGCAGTCGCGCCGCTTGCTCCAGTAACTGAATCCGCCGCCGGTTATTCTCGATCAGGTCGTCGTAGGCGGAGAGGATGGAGGAGATGCAACGTTGGGTGGCCCTTCCAGGAATAGGTAGCCGAAACGACGAGAGGACCTTGGCATTTGCATTCGGCTGCGCTGCCCCTCCAACGTGGGAAAGAACAAATCGCTTGTATACTCTTGATTCGACGATTCGTCCGATGTACCCAGGATCTGCTTTTTCAGGATCAATGCGAATTCGCACGAGATATGAGGCAAACACAGAGGGCTCAGTGTCCCGAATCAGCTTGGCATACCCAACCGTCGCGCCCGTTCGGGCGATCACAATGTCACCAGGCTCAAGAGAAAACCTTGCGATATCCTTCTCATTGATTTCACAGTACGGGACATTCGCCCAGTCGATTTGTGGACGCACGATATCGGTGATTCGCAGGAACTTCGGCCCCACCTCACTGTCCGATGCTGAGGCAGTATATCCGTACCGGACTGACTCCGCAATGTCGGCCAGAGACATCAGGGGTACGTTTCTCATACGCCCAACTCCTCGAAGTTCTTCTTGATCCTCGCGGCGAGTTGGACGGCTTCGGCATTAAGGTCTTCGAGTTCGACGTGGATGTCGCGCAGGGTTTCCTCGAAATCGAAGTCCTCGTCCTCTTCCTCGGGGGCGACGCCGACGTACCGGCCGGGGGTCAGCGACCAGTCGTTGGCCTCGATCTCGGCGCGGTCTACCAGTTTCACCAGCCCCTCTACGTCGCGGAGTTTCGCTTCGGGAAAGCGCTCGGTGAGCCAGTGGGCTTGTCGCCAGAAGTACCGCACCCGCTTGAGTTGCTCGACGGCCTCTTGGCGGGCCTCGTCGGCGTCTTTGCGAGCGTAGTTGACGGCCGCATTGACCCAGGCCTCGCTTTGTCGAGCACCGCACTCGTCCACGCACGTCTCGACCAACCGGCAGATAAGCTTGTAGATCAGGTCGACCTGCTTGACCAGATCACGGCTGGCCTCGGCAAGCGGGGCGAATTGGCCGGTCAGCTTGTGAAGGGCAGCGGGGGTGTCCGGGGCCTTGTCCCATCGGGTGGCCGCTTTGGCAACGCCGGCCTGGAATCGCTTGACATCCTGGGCGAAGAGCTCGAACTCCTTGCCGAACTCGGCCAGCGGTTCGGCATGAGGACTCGCATCCGGCTGAATCGCCATGAACGGGATAAGGGTTTCGCCGAGTCTGCTGATCGAATCCATATAGTCCGGCAGGAAGCGGATCGTCTCGCCCCTCTCGTCTTCCCACTCGAAGCACTCCCGACCTTCATCGACGGCCCGTCCGAGATAGTCGGACACCAGGGCGAGGACGCGGTCCGTCTCGCCGCGATGCAGCCAGACGATGGCCAGCAGGTTCTGCTGCTGCTCGGGGCTGAAGTCGTGGATCTTGCGGCTTATGGTGCGGAAGATACTTCGAGCATCGAGCATGAGCACCTTGTCCTGGTGCTTCTTTGGCTTGTCGCGGTTCAGGAACCACAGTTCGCAAGGCAAGGGGCGAGTGTAGAAGAACTTTGGGCCGATGGCGATCATGATGTCCACGTCGCCCGTCTCGACCAGCTTCTGCCGCACCTTGGCCTCATCGCGCCCGGCGCTGGAGGCCTGGGACGACATGACAAAGCCCGCCCGGCCGCTTCCGTTGAGGTAGCTGTAGAAGTAGCTGATCCAGATGTAGTTGCCGTTGGAGACCTTGTCCTTCTTGTTCACGCCGGGCAGGCCGAAGGGCAGGCGCGGGTCGGCCTTGACCTTGGCCGCGTCTATCTCGTCCACGTTGAACGGCGGATTGGCCATTACGAAGTCGGCCTTGCCGAGTAGCTCGTGGGGGTCTTCGTAGTAGGTGATGGCCTTCTGAATGTCGCCTTCGAGGCTGTGGACGGCGAGGTTCATCTTCGCCAGCCGGATGGTCGTGGCGTTCTTTTCCAGTCCGAAGAAGGTGAGCTTCTCCGTGGGGTTCTCGTGCTGCTGTTCGACGAACCGGGCGCTCTGCACGAACATGCCGCCCGAGCCGCATGCCGGGTCCAGGACCGTGCCGCCTTCCGGTTCCAGTACGTTGGCGATCAGCGACACCAGCGAGACGGGCGTGAAGAACTCGCCGCCGTCGTGGGCCTTCTGGTCGGCAAACTGGGTCAGGAAGTACTCGTAGATGCGGCCGAACACGTCACCGGAGAGCTGCTTGAGTTCCTCGGGGTTCAAGGTGCGCAGAAGCTGGCCGAGGACATCGTTGTCCAGTTCCTGGTACTCGCCCTTGGGCAGCACGCCACGGAGGTTCTCGTAGTCAGCCTCGATGGAATCCATCGCCTCGATGATCTTCTTCGCGCGGTCGTCACTGTCGGTCAGGGCGACCAGGTAGTCGAACTGGGCCTCGGGCCGGAGGAATATGGCGTTCTTCTGGGAGAAATCCTCCTTGGCCAGCGCCCGTGTCTTGCCGCCACGCTTGGGGAGATTGGCTTCGATGCCGTCCTTCACGCCCATATATCGGCTGTAGGCGTGCCGCAGGAACACCAAGCCCATCACGGGCAGGAAGTACTCATTGCTGGCGTAGTTGGAATTCGCCCGCAACGTATCCGCCGCGCCCCAGAGTCGTTTCTCGATGGCGTCAATGTGCTCGAGTTGGGCCAATTACAACCTACCTCTCTGGCTGGACGACTTGTTGGCCCGGGCCAGCTTGTGGAGAATGGATTTGGACATCTTCAGGTATTCCGTCACCTCGTCCATGGTCATGATCTCGTCGTGCGTCGTCACCATCAGACACTCCCCGAGGCCACCCCTGACAGACTGGTCTCAGTAGCTTCCGGTATTGTCTGCATTTTGCCATTGCTCGCAAGAAGAAACCCACCAACGGCCCCGCGAGGCAGCTTCATCGGCGTTGGCAAATTTTCATTTTTCCGGCCAGATCGTACTTGACCTGACCATATCATCCATGTACACTAAATACTGAACGGTGACTTGTCAACAGGAATCGAACATGGCTGATCCGCGAAAAGTCTTCGGCAACCTTCTCCGGGCGACACGCGTCGCCAAGGGGTACAGCCTTCGGAAGTTTGCCGACATGGCGGATATGAGCCCGACGTACCTGTCCCAGGTGGAACAGGGCAAAACCGAACGCCCCCCCACCGCCGAGCGGGTCCGTACGGTGGCGGAGTTGCTGGGCCAGAGCGCCGACGAGTGGATCGCCCTGGCGGGCCGCGTACCCGACGATCTGACGGACATCATCACGAGCGAGCCCCAGGCGATGCCGGAACTGCTTCGCGCGGCAAAGGGGCTGACGGCCGAGGAATTGCGTAAGCTGACCGAGCAGATCCGCGATCAGCAGAAGGACGGGGGCAAGGAAAAATGAAGCGTCGCGTCGCCGTCCGGCAATACCGAGTGCCGTTCCTGCCTGAGAAGCGGATCGAAGACCAAGCCCAACTGCTCCTGGACGAATGGGCGGAGGCCCACGGCGCGATCGCCGAACCACCCGTGCCGGTCGAGGATATTCTGGAGCTGCACCTGGAGCTGGGTTTCTGCTTGGCGGACCTGCAGACCGAACTCGGCCACCCGGATGTGCTCGGCGGCATCTGGTTCGGTGATCGGATGATCAAGGTGGACCGGTCGCTGGACCCGTCGATCACGCCCAGGCTGCTGGGGCGTTATCGGTTCACCATCACCCACGAGGTCGCGCACTGGCGGCTGCACAGGCAGCACCTGATGGCCGATCCGGCGGCAAGGTCGTTGTTCGAGGCGAACTGCGGGCCAGCATTCGTCCAGCGATCCAGTGCCAACCCGCCCGAGGAAATCCAGGCCAACGCCTTTGCGGCCTGTGTGTTGATGCCGCGCCAACTGATCTACGACGCCTGGTCGCAGTGGCGCGGCAGCGATGTGCCCGTGGCCATCTCCGACCTTCCGGTCGGCGACTACCATGCCGACCGGAAGGCCAACGAGGAGATGGCCATGGACCGGTTCTGCAAGCCGCTGGCCGAGCGATTCGAGGTCTCGGCCCAGGCGATGCGTTACCGGCTCCAGAAGCTTGAACTCCTGGTGAAGAAGGTTCAACCACGACTGTTCTGAGGGGGCGATGTGCCCTCTCTTTTTTCTTCCTACTGTTTACCGTTCAGTGAACGGTGAAAGGAGCCGTCATTATGGCAAAGCCGTTTGATCCCCGCAAAGTTCTCAAGCACGTCGCCAACCCTTTGCTCCGCGAGTTCTTCACGCGGCGGGGCGAACTCGATGATGTGCCGTGGGACGAGTTGACCGAGCACAAGATCGAGCCGGTCTTTGAAGCCTGGCAGGCGCTAGGCGAAACGTCGCAGAGGCAGATCCAGATCATCCTCCGCGACATCAACGAATTGGCCGACCACCGCGGGCTGGCGGTATTGGCCGAGGAGATTCTCTGGCGCTGCCCCGAGCGGGCCGACGAGTACAAGGCCCAGTCCAGCAAGGCTGACAAGGCCATGTGGGTCTACCTGCATGCGCCCGAAGCGTTCGAGGAGGCAGCGATGTTCGCCCGCGCGGACGCTTTGGCGGCGGGACGGTACTGGAGGCGCCGCAACGGCCTTCCGAAGAAGCAACTCGCCGTCGACCAGACTATGTGCGGCGATCTTGCCAAGGCGCTGACCTCGTTCTACGGGCCCACCCAGATGCGGGGCAGGTTCTGCAAGGTCGTGAACTACCGGCGCTCGGGCGGGGCCGATTACTTCTTCGCCTACCTGGACGATTACCCCGACAAGCACCTGGTGTTCGACGGCGGCAGCGACCAGCCTACGGTGCGATCGGATCGGTACGCGTTCGAGAACGTCTTCGTCTACAACGCCGACGACGGCGCGATGGAGGTGTACGCCCAGGGCGGCAAGAAGGTCTGGGCGCCGCTGCAGTCGGCGTTCTGCAGGGCGGTTCTCGGCGAAGACGCTGATCCCGCCGATCCCCTTCGCCCGTCGTTCCATCTCGATCACTTGCTTACGCCCGACTTCCCCCTGCCGACCGATCCGAACGACGGTGTTGAAGAGGCGCGGATCACACGGCTTCGCCTGGCCCCTCGTGGCAGCGGCGGCTACGTCGAGATCAAGGCGAACGTGAAGGGCCACTGCAACGACATCTTCCACAAGATCGAGCGATGGCTCAAGGCCGAGAGCATCCCCGCGGCCGGCACGCGCGTGCTGCAGGCGACTTTCCGCCTGACGTTCCATCACGATGGCCCGGGGCGACAACCGACGCTGACGTTCGATGTGTCGGCCCCCAACTCCAGCAACCTCAAGGGCAAGCCCGACGAGCAACGAGAGGTCGGCGAGCGGTGCCTGAAGCTGTGGAAGGTGGTTGATGATGAAGAATGATCTGCTTGGCTTGATCCTCGCAGCCGCCGATGACGAGGGTCGGGTTTTCGACCACGCTGAGACCACCACGTGGCCGCCGGGGGCATTGGACGAGTTTCGCCGGCTCGGCCTGATTCGTCAGGCGGCGGGCGGCCTGCATGCACTGTGCCCGAACTGTGCAGACGGCCACGTCGAATCGGTCACGATCCGCGCCGGGCCCGGCACGACGAAACGCTTCTACATCTGGTGCCCGGAGTCGATGCGTGTCGAGGTGCGGCCGGAGATGTGCAATGGCTGGCAGGTGAATCCCGCCGGTCTGGCCGCCGCCGTCACTGGCGCGCTGGGACTCAGGGGTTCGCCGAAGCCCGTCGTCGCCGGCCGGTTCTGGAGACTGGGCCGTACGCCGTGGCCACCGGGCAGCCGCCGCACGCGCGGGGTGGTATTCGCTCGTCGAATGCAGGATCACGACGCCCCCGCCATTGCCGCCCACGTCGGGTCTGGCGGCCGCGCCATCGTGCTTGTTCCACACCACGTGCCCGATGAGCGGATCTGGTCAGGTACAGTCCCGGCGGTGATCTCGCTGGCCGAGGTCATGACGTGGGATGATGGCCGGTTGGTTCTTGACGTCATGGCGATGGTCGATGCCGTCGAAACCGCCGATCGCCTCGCTGAAGCGGCCAAAGCTGTCGCGTTGGGGCCGACGGGCAAGAAGATGGTTCGACAGCAGGTGAAGGCCGAGATCAAGTCACTGCTCACGGACGACGCGTATGTGGCGGCCTACAAGGAGCACGGCTCGTACCGCAAGGCAGCGGACGCACTGACCGAGCAGACCGGCCAGAAGATCGACAAGGATAAGGTCAGGCGGGCCGTCAAACGTCACGGCGGACTGGCGGAGATCGTGCCTGAGGAGGACTCCCCCTCCGTCTCAAGAACTGTCGCGTCGCAACGCCGCGACAGGGCGAGAAAATTCATAGAAAGGCGGTAGTCCAGCAATAACAACAACTTGGGCGACGTGCATGCGGGCCATCGGCCCGCTTCTTTTTGCGCCAGACGCGACACCACGGGCCTTCGGTCGAGGCCGGCCGGCTCAATACCGGCCAGTCACGACCGCACCTGTGCTTTCCCGCGGTGAGTTGCCGCGGCACAGACCTTCGACCGTGCGTTCGCTGACGGGTTCGGGAGCATGTGGACCGGCCTTGAGGAATCATGGCCGAGAGCCACGACGTCGTTTCAAGCCCGTTCACCGTCAACCTCATTCGCATCAAGGCCCGCCAGCTCTGTCGGCGGTCCGACTTCTCCCGGTCGGACTTCGACGATCTGCAGCAGGACATGCGCCTCTATCTGCTGGAAAGGGCGCACCTGTTCGACCCCGACCGGGGGAACCTCGAAGCCTTCGTCACCAAGGCCCTGGGCACCTGGGTGGCGATGCGGCTGCGCTACCGCAATCGCGAGAAGCGCCGCGAGTCGTACAAGACCGTCTCGCTGGAACGCACGCGCGTCGAGTGCGACGGCGACATCACCGCCCTCGGCGTCATTCTGCTGCAAGACGACGGCCGGCGCCTGTCGCAAACCTACACGATGTCCGAAACCGAGCGATTCGAGCTGCGCGAAGCTGTCGAGCATGCCATGCAGAGCCTGGAGCCCGAGGACCGGGCGCTACTGACGCAAGTGGCCGAGCATGGCATCACCAGCACGGCCAAGTCCCTCGGTCTGTCCTGGCGGCAGGTCGACAACGCACTGAAGCGCATGCGTGCCGTCTTCAAAAAAGCGGGGCTTGGTCCCAATTAACCGGAGCGCTCGCCTCTGCACGGCATAGGTAACCAGTAAGCACACAACGCACGTGGCCCCGAAGGCCCAGGCACCGGCGCCGGGCCTTCGGGGCAGCGGATCTGGACAGCAGATACGAGGACGAGCATGGACATCAACATTGACCTCAGCATTCTTGAAGCCGAATCGGCCGAGGAATATCACGCCAAGGCGGGCGAGTACCTCTCCAGCCACCAGCTGCTGGAGTTCATCAGGTGCCCCTGGCTGTACCGCAAGAAGACGTTGGGCCTGATCGATGACAAGGACTCGCCGGCCTATCTCGTCGGGCGAGCCGCGCACATTCGCGTCCTTGAGGGCCGCAACGCCTATGAGACCGCCTTTGCCCTCGGCGGCCCCGTCAATCCCAAGACCGGCAAGCCTTACGGGTCGGCCACGAAGGCGTTCGCAGAATGGGTCACCGCTCAGGGCAAGCCGGTGCTGTCGCACGGTCAGGTTGAACTGATCGAGCAGATGGCCTCGGGCGTGGCCATGAACGCCGAGGCCGTGGACCTGCTGCTGTACGGCCGCTCCGAAGGCGTCGTGCGGGTGGAGTATTGTGGCACGCCCTGCCAGATTCGCATCGACTGGGTCCACCCGCATCGCGGGATCGTCGACTTCAAGACGTGCGATGATCTGACGTGGTTCGAGTCCGACGCCCGCCGTTTCGGCTACCACCGGCAGATGGCCTTCTATCGCGCGGTGCTGGCTCAAGCCCTCGGCGGCCTGCTCGTGCCCGTCCACCTGATCGCCGTCGAGAAGAAGGAGCCGTTCCGTTGCGGCGTGTGGCGCGTCAGCGACGACACGCTGACCATCGCCCAACAGGAGAACGAGGCGGCAATCCGCAGGCTGCTTCGCTGCCGCGATCTGGGCGATTGGCCCACCGGCTACGCGGAGATCCGCCTGCTCGATGTGGCATGAGCATTCTGCGCCCGGGCGGCCTCCGGCCGGAGTGGACTTGACCACCCAAACCGAGGCCCGACTCCCTGCCACCGCCCGGGCGCACCCGGCGGGGCCGGACTATCGGGGTCTTCCTTGCCAAGGAACCCTGAGACGTGGGTTCGACTCCCACACCCGCCATCGGACGCCGGCCGGCGTGAACAACCTACGGCCCCAAGCACAAAGGAACCGCTATGTCACTACTGCAACAGATTCGAAGTGGCCCGCGCCACTCACCACCAAGGATGCTGATCTACGGCACAGAGGGTATCGGCAAGTCGACCACGGCTTCGCAGGCCCCCAGGCCGATCTTCATCCCCACCGAGGACGGGCTCGACCAGATCGACTGCAACTCCTTCCCCCTGGCCCGGCGTTTCGACGAGGTCGTCGCGGCCATCTCGGCACTGTACTCGGAGCAGCACGACTACGAGTCGGTGGTCGTCGACAGCCTGGACTGGCTCGAGCGGCTGATCTGGGACGACGTGTGCCGGGAGTACGGCGTCAAGAGCATCGAGAAGGCCGACGGGGGCTACGCCAAGGGCTACACGCACGCCCTGACCCAGTGGCGTGAGGTCCTCAACGGGCTCGACGCGCTGCGCAACGAGCGCGGCATGTGCGTGATCCTCCTGGCCCACGCCAAGGTGGAGAAGTTCGAGGATCCCGAGTCGGTCGCCTACGACCGGTACTCGCCCCGCCTGCACAAGCATGCCGCCGCGCTGGTCACCGAGTGGTGCGACGGCGTGCTATTCGCGACCCGGAAGTTCCGCACCGAGAGCGAGGACGCGGGCTTCAATCGCACCCGCGCCATCGCCGTGGCCCTCGGCGCCGACGGGGGCGAGCGCATCCTGCGGACCGTCGGCGGTCCGTCCTGCATCGCCAAGAACCGCTACTCGCTGCCGTCCGAGCTGCCTCTGAGCTGGTCGGCCCTCATGACCGCAATGACCCAAACCCCCAACGACGGAAAGGACATCACCCATGGCTGACCTCGGCAACTTCAACGCGAACGAAGTCGAACCCAACACAAGCTTCGACCCCATCCCTGCCGGCAAGTACCTCGCGGCGATCACGGCCAGCGAGATGAAGGCCACCAAGAACGGTCAAGGCAGTTACTTGCAGTTGACGTTCACGCTCTTGGAGGGTGAGTACAAGAACCGCCTCCTCTGGGCCCGGCTGAACCTCAACAACCCCAATGCCACGGCGGTCAAGATCGCCCGCTCGGAGTTGTCGGCCATCTGCCACGCGGTCGGTGTCATGCAGCCTAAGGACTCGGTCGAGCTGCACAACCTGCCGCTGGTCATCACGGTCAAGCTCAAGAAGCGCGAGGACACCGGGGAGCTGACCAACGAGATCAAGGGCTACGAGCCCAAGTCCGCCGCTGCCGGCCGGCCTCAGCAGGCTCCGGCTGCCGACAACACCCCGCCGTGGAAGCGATGAGGAGGGACTTCCCATGTGTGACAGGCGACCGGACAGCACGGACGTAGCGGCGGGCCAACCAATCCCGGGCAGCAGGTACGTGCGGGGATTCTGCATGGACTGCGGCGAGCCCATCCGTGTGGGGAGGGGAGTGCGCTACGCCAGATGTTCCGACTGCGCGCGCCCCCTGCGTATCGGCCAAGGCACCAGACACTCCGTCGGCGAATACGACGGCGCGTGGGACAACGCGGTGAGGGCCTTGGAGGGGTGCGCATGATCATCTCTCTGCCCTGGCCCCCAAGCATCAACCACTACTGGCGCCGGGTCGGGCCGCGCACGCTGATCAGCCGGGAGGGCCGGACGTTCCGCAGGAACGTCTGTGCCCTCCTGGGCGGCGGCGGGCCCCGCAAGCCCCCAGCCGGCGGGAGGATCGCGCTGTGCATGGACGCCTTCCCGCCCGACCGGCGCCGTCGTGACTTGGACAACCTGCCCAAGGCCATTCAGGACTCGCTCGCCTATGCGGGGATCTACGAGGACGACTCCCAGATTGACCTGCTGACGGTGCGGCGGCGCGAGGTCGTTCGAGGCGGCACAGTGACCATCGAGGTCGTCGAACTGCCTCTTGTGCAATGCCCCCTGTGTGGTGCTCGGCTGGAGGAGAAACAATGAACACCATCTGGCACTTGTGCGACAACTGCGAACACGCTGCCCCAGGCTCACTGCTCTGCGCGCTGCGGCTGCCGCAAGACGACACGCCCGTGGATTGCCCTGAATGCGAGTCGTTCTCATCGGATCTTCTGTCCAGGATTCCGTTCGAGGACGGGGATATCGACACTGACAGTATCCCCCACCGCGGTGCCCCCTTCGAAAGCGAGAACTGAACTATGTCGCAATCAGCACGCCGAATCTACATCGCAGGTCCGATGACCGGGCACGTTGATCACAACTACCCGGCCTTCCACGCAGCGACCGAGCGCTTCAAGGCGGCTGGCTGGGAGGTCGTCAACCCGGCGGAGAACTTCGAGGGCCGGACAGACCTGCCCCGCGAGATGTACCTGCGCGCCGACGTTGCTCTGCTGGTCGACTGCGACGCCATAGCGATGCTTCCCGGCTGGGAGGACTCGCGCGGGGCCAGGCTGGAGTACCTGCTGGCCCGCGAGTTCGGCATGGTGATCCTCGATGCAGAGACGCTCCAGCCCCTGACGGACACGCCAGTGCCGACAGTCAGCTTTCACCGGCTCAGGATCGCCCAGGAATCGCCGGACGAGTCCGTCCTAGACGAGGCCAAGCGCATCACCGCCGGCACCCGGCACGAGGACTACGGCCACCCCTGTGACGACTTCGACCGCACGGCACGAATGTGGACCGGCGTTCTGGCCGAGAAGCTGCGCGAGGGCGCAACGGTCACAGCGATGGACGTGCCGTTGTGCATGATTGCGGTCAAGCTGGCCCGCCAGTCGCATCGTCACAAGCGGGACAACCTGGTCGACATCGCCGGGTATGCCCGCACGGCCTCCATGGTCGCGGGGGATGAGTGATGGCCAGGGCCGGCAGCAAGACAATACTCGGCTTCGGCGACGTGCACGTGCCCCATCAGAACGCCGCGGCGCTGGAAGTATTCTGCCGCGCCGCCGAACGGATCCGGCCGGACATGATCGTCTGTCTGGGCGACCTGCTTGACTGTGGGCAGTTCTCCACCCATCCGCCGACCTACGGCATGCCGGAGACCGACTACGAGGCCGATCTGGACACCGCCGGTGCGCTGCTTGATCGCCTTCAGAAAGCGTGTGATCGGCTGGTGGTGGTGGAGGGTAACCATGAGTACCGCCTCGACCGGTGGGCGGCAGCGACGGCCGAGGGCCGGGGCGCGTACTCGATGCTGGCGCCTCGTATCCAGTTGATGCGCGGCCGCAAGCGGTGCACATACGTTCGATACGGCACGACATCGGGCAAGTACCCGCACTACGCCGTCAACTCACGCATCATTGCCGTGCATGGTTGGTCGTACGCGCGACACGCCACGAAACAGCACCTACAGATCAGCCAGGGCAAGAGCGTTATCCACGGCCACACCCATCGCGCCGACACCAGCATCATCCAGAACATCTGGTCGCCGGCAAAGGTCATCCAGGCCCGAAGCGCCGGCTGTCTGTGCAAGCCGATCCCATTGTACGGCACGGGCAGGCCCGTCGAGTGGGTCAACGCCTTCATCCTGGGCTACCTGGGCCGGCGCAGCGACACGCTGTACACCATCCCGATCATGGACGGCCGGTGCATTCTTCCCGACGCGACGGAGGTGTCGGCGTGACGACGGCTACGGTGGAATCCCAGCCGATCATACTGCGGCCGTACCAGGTCGATGCGGTCAATGCCGTCTACGACCACCTGCGCCGCCGGGACGACAGCCCGTGCGTCGTGATCCCCACGGCCGGGGGTAAGACACCTGTGATGGCCACGATCTGTCGGGACGCCGTGGCCAAATGGGACGGGCGAGTGCTGATCCTGGCCCACGTCAAGGAGCTGCTCGAGCAGGCCGTCGAGAAGCTGCACGTCATGGCGCCCGACCTCTGGATGCAGATCGGGGTCTACTCGGCCGGCATGAAGAGCCGCGATACGGGTAAACCGATTACCGTCGCTGGCATACAGAGCGTGTACAAGCGCGCCGCCGAGTTGGACGCGTTCGATCTTATCCTTCTGGATGAATCGCATATGCTGCCCCCCGAAGGCGAGGGCATGTACCGCACGTTCCTGGCCGATGCGAAGGTGGTCAATCCCAACGTGCGCCTGATCGGCCTGACCGCCACGCCGTACCGCATGGCCAGCGGCATGATCTGCGGGCCTGAGAACCTGCTGAACCACGTCTGCTACGAGATCGGGGTCAAGGAGCTGATCGCCCAGGGCTACCTTTGCCCGCTCAAGAGCCGTGCAGGCAAGAGCAAGGCCAACCTGGACGGCCTTCACATTCGCGCCGGGGAGTTCATCGCGTCGGAAGTCGAGGCGGCGATGGACCAGTACACGCTGGTCCAGTCGGCCTGCGAGGAGATCATCGAACTGACGCGCGACCGCAGCAGTGTGCTGATCTTCACCAGCGGCATCCAGCACGGCCGTCACGTCGCCGGGCACATGAGGCGGATCTCGGGCCAGGAGTGCGGCTTCGTCTGCGGCGAGACGCCCGGGCTGGAACGCGAGGGCACGCTGCACCGTTTCAAGTCGGGCGACCTGAAGTACTTGGCCAACGTCAATGTCCTGACCACCGGCTTCGACGCGCCCAACATCGACTGCGTTGTCCTGCTTCGGCCGACCAACTCGCCGGGCCTCTTCTACCAGATGGTCGGTCGCGGCTTCAGGCTACATCCGGGCAAGACCGACTGTCTGGTCCTGGACTACGGCGGCAACATCCTTCGTCACGGGCCCGTCGACGATCTGCGGATCAAGACGCCGGGGGCGTCCGGCGGCGAGGCGCCGGCCAAGGAATGCCCCGAGTGTCAGGCCCTGATCCACGCGGCCTATGCCACATGTCCGGAGTGCGGGTATGAGTTTCCGCCGCCGGAGAAGGAGAGGCACGATGCCCGGGCCAGCGGAGCCGGCATCCTCAGCGGCCAGGTCACGGACGTCGAGCATGACGTAACCGAGGCCTACTATTCCGTCCACCACAAACGGGGTGCCCCAGAGGACCACCCCCGAACGATGCGCGTGGACTATCGGGTGCGCTTCGGCGAATGGCACAGCGAATGGGTCTGCCCCGAGCACACCGGCTACGCCCGGGCCAAGTTCGAGGGCTGGTGGCGCGCCCGGTCAAGTGAGCCCGTGCCCGATACGGCTGAGGACGCGGTCGCGATCTGCGAGGCCGGGGGGATCGCCCCAACCAGCGCCATCACGGTGCGGTCTGTGGCCGGCGAGAAGTACGACCGGATCATCGACTACCAGCTCGGTCCGATCCCGCCGCGCCTGGACGGCGCCGACGAGCGCGACGGCGATGACCTTCAGATGCCCGACTGGCCCCCCGATGACAGCGAGATTCCTTTCTGAGGAGAGCGACAGATGGTTCTGTGCGCAGCGAAATGTGACGTGACTGTCGATGAGGAGTTCCGGGGCCTGATCCCGCCGATGACGGATGAGGCGCGTACTGGCCTGGCGGAATGCCTTCTCCGTGACGGGTGTCTCGACCCGCTGATCGTCTGGGCAGAACAGCAGGTGCTGCTCGACGGCCACAATCGTAAGGAGATCTGTGACCGCTACGGTATCGACTATGACACACGGGCGCTGAGTCTGCCGGGCCGCGACGAGGCCAAGCGGTGGATCATCCAGCACCAGTTCGG
>Ga0180432_10007258_pt1 | contig 14122 bp, 8 predicted proteins | sample SS_ome_10_FD_132414 | JGI IMG/M metagenome (GOLD analysis project Ga0180432, IMG submission 132414) | Hypersaline lake sediment archaeal communities from the Salton Sea, California, USA - SS_1_MS_2 metaG | ecosystem: Environmental > Aquatic > Non-marine Saline and Alkaline > Hypersaline >... | reverse complement strand
GTTGCAGGTGCGGAAACGAGTGAAGGCGCTGGTACAGCCGGCTGACCTGATGCCGACGCTGCTGGAGCTTGCGGGCATCGAGTCGCCGGATTTCATTCAGGGCAGTTCAGTGCTTTCGCTGATAAAGGGCCGAAGGAGGAAGGTGCGCGGGATTGCGGTGACAGGGTCGACGTCGGTGGGGAGGAGGGCGGTGGAGTTGACGGTGACGAGCGAGAGGTGGTCGCTGATCCATCCCGTGAGGCGTGGGGGCTGGGAGCTTTATGATTTGAAGAATGATCCGCGGCAGAAGAAAAACGTCATCGCGAAGCACGCGGCGGTCGCTGAGGATTTGCATGAGAAACTCCTCGGTTGGCTGGCGGAACACGATGCGCCCGAGTGGCTGCGCGGCGCGTACGAGAAGTGCGAAGAAGTGAAGGACGACGAAAGCCGCATCCGAAGCGGCTACGAGAGGCACTTGGGCAGGAAGGTAGGGGTGCCATCCTGGCGCGTGTCGTTCTCGGATGATTGAAGGAGAAACAAGCTGTGGCAGAGAAAGTGAGAATTGGTTTCGTGGGTGTAGGTTACATGGGGCAGGTGGCTCACTTGAGGAATTATGCGACGCTGGAGGATTGCGAGGTCGCAGCGATCGCCGAGCTTCTTCCGAGCCTCGGCAAGAAGGTGGCCGCGCGGTACGGGGTGCCGAAGGTCTACGGGCATTATGAGGAGATGTTGGAGAGGGAGGAATTGGATGCGCTGGTGGCGGCGCAGCCTTTTACGAGGCATGGGCTGGTGCTGCCCGGGTTGGCTAAAGCGAAGCTTCCCATTTTCCACGAGAAACCGCTTGCAAACTCGGTGGAGACGGGTCGGAGGATTGTCGAGGCGGTAGAGCGGGCTGAGACTTGGCAAATGGTGGGATACCATAAGCGGAGCGACCCGGCGACGATGTATGCGAAAGCGGAGGTGGAACGGCTGAAGGAGACGGGCGAGCTTGGTGCGATGACGTACGTGCGGGTGTTCATTGCGCGAGGGGACTGGGTCGCGAACGGGGCGACGGATTTGCTAAAGGCGGACGAGCCGGCTGCGAAGCTGGAAGAGGACCCCCCGCCGAAGGACATGGACGAAAAGACGTACAGAGAGTTCTCCAATTTCAATGTCTATTTCTGTCACCAGATCGACTTGCTCAGGCACATGCTGGGAGAGCCGTACAGGGTGAAGTACGCGGATGGTCCGGGTGTCGTGTTGGTCGGCGAGAGCGAGAGCGGGACCACCGGGGTGATAGAGTTGGCCCCATACGGCATGAGTGTGGGTTGGGAGGAGTCGGTGCTGGTGTGCTTCGAGCGAGGGTACGTGAAGGTCGATCTACCCGCGCCGCTGGCGGTCAATCGCGCGGGGCGTGTGGAGATACTGCGGGACTTGGGAAAAGAGTCGAGACCCGAAACCATCGTGCCTCATCTGCCTTCCGTGCACGCGATGCGGCAGCAGGCGATGAACTTCGTGGCTGCGGTGCGGGGCGAGACGAAACCGATGTGCGATGGGAGGCAGGCGCTGGAGTGCCTGGAGAGAGTGCGGGAGTACTTCAAGCTGTGGAAAGGGATGTGAGCGCGGGGCCCGTTCAATTAGGGGCTGCGTATGAATAAGACCATGCTTCGGGAGTTTCCCCATCCCCCGGCGAAGTATCGGGGCAAGCCGTTTTGGGCGTGGAACGGGAGGCTCGAGCCGGAGGAGCTGCGCCGTCAGGTGCGAATCATGAAGAGGATGGGGTTCGGCGGATTCTTCATGCATTCGCGGGTGGGGCTGGAGACGCCGTACCTTTCGGATGAGTGGTTCGAGTGCGTCGAGGCGTGCATTGATGAGGCGGAGAACACGGGGCTCGAGGCGTGGCTCTACGACGAGGACCGGTGGCCTTCGGGGTCTGCGGGCGGGCTTGCGACGAAAGACCGTAGGTACCGGGCGCGATACCTTGTGATGGAAGAGACGCGGGAATGTGCTCGGCTGAAGTGGGGGAAGGATGTGCTGGCGGCGTTCACGGCAAGGGTGGATGGTACGAACGCATGGGATGTGATAGGGGTGCGAAAAGGCCGGCGGCCTGCGCGATTGCAGCGGGGAAGGGAGCTCCTGATCTTCCGCGCCGAGGCGATGGAGCCAAGCAGTTGGTACAACGGAGGCGCGTATCTGGACACCCTGAGTCACGAGGCGGTGAGGAAGTTCATCGAAGTCACGCACGAAGCGTACCGGAAGAGGGTTGGGAAGCATTTCGGAAAGCGGGTGCCGGGGGTCTTCACCGATGAGCCGAGCTACATGACGGTGGAGTCTTTCAAGCTGGAGAACCGGCTGCCGTGGACGCCGAAGCTGCCGGGTATTTTCAAAGAACGATACGGCTATGACATTCTTCCGCGTCTGCCGGAGCTATACTTCGACATCGACGGGCACAGGGTCACGCGTGCAAGGCTGGACTACCACGATTGCGTTACGCACCTCTTTGTGGATGCGTTCGCGAGACAGATTGGGGAGTGGTGCGAGCAAAATGACTTGCTGCTGACGGGGCACGCGCTGTGGGAGGAATTGCCGTCGAGCATCGCGCGGTCAACGGGTAGCGTGATGCGATTCCTGGAGCACTTGCAGGCTCCGGGGATGGACGTGCTGACTGAGTTGAAGCGGGAATACGACACGGCGAAACAGGTTGCGTCGGTTGCGAGGCAGCTCGGGCGGAAGTGGCGATTGAGCGAGATGTACTCGCGAAGCGGCTGGGATTTCCCGTTCGCGGGACATAAGGCGATAGGGGACTGGCAGGCGGCTCTGGGGATAAACCTGCGCTGCCATCACCTGGCGTGGTACACGATGGAAGGGCAGCGAAAGCGCGACCGGCCCGCGAGCATTTTCTACCAATCGCCGTGGTGGGAGGATTACAGCAAAGTTGAAGACTACTTCGCCCGCGTGCACGTGGTGATGAGCCGCGGGGAGGAAGTGCGAGACCTGCTGGTAATCCATCCGGTGGAGAGCGCGTGGGCTTTATGCAAGAAGGGGTGGTTCGACGGGAGGAGGACTTCGGCGGAAGCGGCCGCTTATGACATGGTGCTGGTGGAACTGCGGGATTCGCTGCTGGCTGCGAACATCGATTTCGATTACGGGGATGAGGACATCCTGACGCGTCATGGCGGGGTGAATGGAAAAGGGGAACTGAAGGTGGGGAAGGCGAGGTACAAGGCGGTGGTGGTGCCGCCGCTGGTGACGATACGAGGGAGCACGCTTGAGCTGTTGGAGAGGCTGAAGCGCACGGGCGGCAGCGTCGTCTTTGCCGGCGACGTCTGCGAGCACGTGGACGGGAAGCGTTCGAGCGAAGCGATACAGTTTGCACGCACGTGCGAGAAGGCACCGCCCAAAGGCGCGAAGCTGGTTCGCGCTGTGGAAGCGACGTGCCGGAGAATTTCCATACGAGGTGATCGCGGCAAGGAGATCGTGCCCGCGCTGCATCTTCTGAAAGAGGACAGGGACGCTTTCTATCTTTTCGTCTGCAACGTCGGCTGCGATTTCGTCAGACGGAGACGAGGCGCGGTGGGGGACATACCGGTGCGTGAGCGGAGGGTCTCGTTCGACGATGTAAGGATTCGCGGTTTCGACGGGTGCGGCGGGACGCCGGTTGAGCTGAATGCGGAGAGCGGCGAGACCTTCACCGCGGACGCGGAGCCACGGGACGGAGGGTGGGAGATACGGACGAGCCTTCCCAGATTGGGAAGCAGGCTGTTCGCGGTTCCGAAGAGAAGGGAGCATACAAAGCATCCCAAGAGGAGGCGGCTGAAAGAGGTGCGAAGTCGCAGGCTGGATAAGCACACGTGGAAGATCGACTTGTCGGAATGCAACAATCTGGTGCTGGATCGCCCTCGGTACAAGATCGGGGCGGGCGAGTGGCGGGGGCCGGAAGAGATACTGAAGGTCGATATGGAAGTGCGGGATAGCTTGGCGATCCCTCGAAGAAGTGACAGGATGGTGCAGCCGTGGGCTCAGCGTAGGTCGCGGAGCGCGAAAAGTGTGCGGGTTGACCTCGAGTACGATTTCCTGGTCAGGTCACTTCCGACAGGAGAGCTGTGGCTGGGGCTGGAGCAGCCGCAGCGTTTTGAGGCCGGCGTGAACGCGGTACGCGTGAGCACCGAGACGGAGGCCGGTTGGTGGACGGACCGTTCGCTGCGGAAAGTTCCGTTCGAGCCGTCGCTCTTGCGACTGGGGAAGAACGAGATAAGGCTGATCTGCGAATACGACGAGTCTCACCCGGGGCTCGAGGCGTTGTACGTATTGGGTGAATTCGGAACCGAAGTGAAGGGGACGAAAACGTCGATCACCGAGATGCCCGAGGAGTTGAAGCTGGGGGACTGGACCAAGCAGGGACTGGCGTTCTATTCGGGTTCGGTGACGTACAAGGACAAAATTGTTGTGAAGGTGAAAAAAGATGAGCGGGTATTCCTGCAGGTTCCGAGCTACAACGGGGTGGCGGTAGTCGTGAGCGTGAACGGCAGAAGGGCGGGGATGATCGGGTGGGAGCCGAACGAAGTGGAGCTGACGCCGTTCATCGATCAAGCGGAACTGTGTCTTGGGATCGAGGTGCTTGGGCACCGGCGGAACTCACACGGGCCGCTTCACCTCGCTGCGAAGATTCCCAACCAGGTGACGCCGGAGTGCTTCACGGCCAAGGGGGAGCAATGGGCGGATGAGTACCAGCTTGTGTCCTGCGGGCTGATGGAACCGCCGGTCCTGGTTGTGCGGAGCTAACAAGGCCGCACATGAACGTTGGTCGTCCCATCCGGATTTCCCAGCGAGGTACCGGCTCAGTCGCGCAATATCCTGGGAGTGATGAAGACCACGAGCTCCGTGTCAGTGTCCTGTGTCAATTTGTTTCTGAACGCGAAGTTGATGATGGGAATGTCGCCCAGGATGGGTACCTTGCGGATGATTTCTCTGCTGAGGTGTTTGAGCAATCCGCCGATCACGACCGTTTCCCCGTCGCTGACCTTGACTTTGGACTCGACCGAGCGACGCGTGACGAGAGGGAGGTCTTCGCGTCCGCCGCTTGTGCCGGTGACGTCGCTGACGTCGGGAACGATACTCATGAGTATATCGCCGGATCGCGTCACAGTGGGTGTGACGTTGAGGATTACGCCGGACTCGATGACCTCGAGGTCGGAGGTCGGGAAGTTCAGGTTTCCGGTGAGTATGACGAAGTAGCGCTCTTCGACGATCTTGATCTGTGCGGCCTCTCCTTCGAGGGTGACGACGACGGGATTCGCCTTTATGTCCACTTCGGCGGTCTGCGCAAGCGCACTTAGCTCGGCGACGATGGTTCCGACCACATTACTGGAGTAGGCGGGGAAAGCGCCTTCGACGAACGACATCGTGCCTTCCGCGTCGAGGTCCATCAGAGTGTTCATCCAATTCATTCCCTTATCGTCCTCGGCGGCCCAGGATATTTCGGTGACGACCGCTTCGATTCTGACCTGATGACGGGGGCTGTCGATCTGGTTTATGCTGCCGATGACGTTTTCGACGACGGCCTCGGGCCCGGTGACGATCAACACGTGGTCCTCGTCGGACGCAACGCGGGTGTAAGGAAGAAAGAACTCGGAGAGGCGATTTCTGACCTGGCTGGCCGGCAGGTCGGTCTTGATGGATTCGGTCCTGCTGAGGAGGGCGTAATTGACGCTCTCGGGCGTGGCGGCGCCGACGAGGTAGTAGTCCCCCATGTCCCTCCAGGTGAATCCGCCGGAAAGGCACATCATGGAGAGCGCCTTTTCGAGGGGAACGCCGTCGAGGGAGAGAGTGACCCATCCTTCGACGGAGGCGTCGGTGATGATGTTGACCCCTGTCTGTGCGGCCATGTCGGATATGGCTTCGCGGATGTCGGTGTTGAAGAATACGTTGTTGACTTTTGGCTGATTGGCGAGCCGTTCGGCCTCTTTCTGCTTTTCGAGCGCGAGTCTGACGGCCTCCGGGGTGGGCTCGGGCTGAGCGGAGGCGGAATTCGGGGCGGGGGTCGTCAGAGTCGTCGGTGTCTCTGCCGCGCTGGCGGTTGACTCGCTGTCGTTGTGCGGGAGCTCACTTCGGGCTTCCGCCATCTCTACCGCCAGTGCCGCGTCTATCTCGCTGAGACGCGACCGGACGATCTGGATTTCGTACGGCTCCAGACGGTCGCTCATGGCGGCAACCTTGGCGTAAGCGCTCCTGGCGGCCTCGAGGTCGCCGGTCAGATACAGAGACGATGCTTGTTCGAGCAAGTTCTGAGTTTCGATGCGGGCCATCCGTTCCGCCTCGATCCTCTGCATTTCCTCTGCAATTCTTGTTTGGGCGATCGCTTCGTACTCTTGCAGGCGAGCATCGTTATCCGGGCCGAGCGATATGACCGCGGAGGCTATCTCGCGAATGATCGTGAGTGCATCTTCGTACCTTTGGGCTTCCAGCAAGGGCTCGATCTCGTCAAGCCTGGCGATGAGAAGGTCCCTTTGGCTTTCCATTTGCAGCCTGGCCTCGGCTTTTTCCATGTGTTCCCTGGCGGAAGCCTTGAGGGTCCAACCGGCGGCTTTGGATTTCTCTACTTGCGAGAACAGCTCGACGGCGCTACGGTAGTTGCCCGCTTCGTATTGTTGGATGCCGAGAGCCAATTGGTTTCTGATCTCTCTCTGCTGCTTTTCTTCGGCCAACTTCTTGTCGATTTGCCCGAGATAGGAGGATATCTTGCGGTTGACGGACCAGCCGAGGGAGATGTCAGCGCTACGGACGTCTTCGAGGGTGGCTTTTGCGGCCTCGTAGTTGCCGGCTTCGTACAGCTTTTCGCCATTTTGGAAGCGTTCGAGCCAGTACTGTCTGCGTGCCTCCTCGATCCGCCGTTCGGCTTCCTCCTCTTCCTTTGCCTTCATTTTGCGAAGTGTTTCGTCGATGTCGTTGAGGCGCTTGTGAACGTTGCGGCCCTGGCGCGACGTCAAGAATTGTTCCCTGGCTTTGAGTTCAGTGTAGGCCTGCTTTGCGGCCAGGTAGTTACCGTCGGAGTATAGCGCTTCAGCTTTTTCGTAGAGCGCCTGGGCTTCCTCCTCTTGCTGCTGACTCGGGCTGGGCGAAGCCTCGGTCGGAGGGGCAGTTGTGCCGGTAACGTCTTCCTCAGGCGCGGAGGCGGCGAGCTGGGCTTCCTCTTCGGAGGCGGGGAACAAGGACCTATCGATCTCTTCGGCAATCAGGAACATGGGGTAAGGCCAGTACTGGCCGCGGAGTTCGGTTTTCTCGTGCAGGTTGGGGTCATACGCCCACTGGTATCCGGCGGCCTTGGCCACGGCGGCGACGGCTTGGTCGAGGGACATTTCTTCCAGTCGGACGGTAATGTTCTTGTTCAGATCTACAGACGGGTCAGTGGCGACGCCCATGCCGCTGCTTGCCTTTTCGATTGCGATGAGCACTTCGCCGAGCGGCGCATCCGTGAAGGTCTGGTTGATCATGACGGAGCCGCCGGTTCTAACTCCGACATGAGTGCCGCATCCGGCGGAAATGGCGGCGAGGAAAGCGAGCGATGCCGAAAGTACGACCAGTTTCCTAGAGAATCTCATCTTCTGTTTCCCCTTCTTGAATTTCCTCGATGAACTCGGGTGCGGTTATCTCCTGATCGACCGTGAACTCGACGGTGCGCGTGTCCTGGACTCTCGACTTATCGTCAGACGTCACGCCGGTGACCGTAGCTGCCGCGACGTATTGGTTGATGGGAAGGCCCCAGGGGAGAGGGACCTCGACAGTAGTTTCCTGGCTGGGGAAGACGGTTTCTTCGAACGGTGCGGAGGCTACTTCTTCGAATTTTTCCATCTTGAGAACCCTGATAATGCCGGTCAGGTTGAGACGTGCATTGCCGGAGTTCTCGAAGCCGACCCTGGCGACAAAGGAGGAGGAGCCGGTGGCCGGTTCAAGCATTTCGAGCTGGGTGATTCGGCCTTTGGCCGCGAGTGTGCCGGGGATGGTTACGACGACCGGGGTCTCCCATTTTGTCGGCTCTTCGTCCTGAAGCTGCCCGGCGCTGACCAGCTTGGCGAATCTCTCGCCCTCTGCGTCTTCGGGGAGGCGGAGCAAGAGGGTGATGTTTCTGGACTGACCTGGGCCGAGGGTGATGTCTGCAGGGGCGGATTCGATCCAGGGGACGGCGGACCAACGGCTATCGACCTCGTCCTGAGAGGCGGTGTCGATTTTCAGCTTAACGGGAGTCTGTTCGTATGACTTATACTTGAGCACCTGTCTTCTGAAAGCGCCGGGGGGAGCTTCGAAGGTCACCGCCTCGGGCTCGTACATTACCGCGATGGGAAGTGTGCCCGCCTGGCCGGCCATGGCTTCGGTCACGGTGAAAGGTATTTCCTTGTATGCTCTGGACCTGCCGTAGTAGAAGGTCGCCCGCGCGGTGTAGTCTCCGACTGGGAGGCGGCGTTGTATGAGGGCCTGAAACTTTCGTACTGCGCCGGGGAACAGAGTCTTGGGAGTTTCGGCGAGGATCGCTTGCCCCCAGCGGCGGTAATCTTTGTCGATTATCGAAAGGTTGCCTACGGCTTGGATATGTATGTTGCCCTGGTTGGCCAACAGCGTGGAGAAGGTGTAACCCTCGCTTGGCGCGAGCGCCCCGGTGAACTCGGCGATTTCGGCGAGACGTAGCTGCTGAGAGTTCCGTATGGTGAGGTAAACGAAAGCGGCCGCGCGCTTCTGGACGACGATTTTTATTTGGCCTTCGGGTTCGGGTTCCACGGCCTGTACCATTATCGCCGCGAACCTGGCTCCGCCGGTCTTTATGTTACGGGGTACGCGAATCTTCCCGATCACGACGCTGCGCCCCAGGGGGGGGAGTTCGAGCGTTTCCCGGTCGAGTTCAATCCAGGGCGCGGCCGACCACTCGGTCGTGCCGGCAGGGGGAAACACGGCCTTTCCTTCCAGGTCCATGGTGAGATCGGTTAGGTAGATTTTGAATGCTTGTCCTTGGAGGGGGCTTTCGTTGATGACCGTGAGGCCGATATCGGCGACCCCACCGCGCGGAGCCTCGGGTTCGAGTTTTACCGGGGACACCGTGAATACGATGTCGGCGGGAAAGGCATACGACGCAACGACCCCTACCAGAAGCGTCGCGCCAAAATAGTGGCCGATCAGCCTCACTTTATGGCTCGCTGCAGAATGTGATCAAAACAGCGTTCTCATACACGCCGGCGGAATTGCATTTGCCCACTATCAGCTTCTGCCACAGGGAGAATTGGCGCACGCCCCAACCGTGATGAGTACACATCGGCCAGATGGGATAGCAACGGTTCTCAAGGGAGCCGGCGAGCGTCCAGCCCCATGCCTTCGCCGCTTTGATGCTGTCCCCGAAGGAATAATAAACGTCGATCTCGTCTCCGTCCGGGGCGGCCAAGTTCCCCGAAGACTCGAATTCCATCCACACGAGTGAATTGGATCTGACGGCGATTTGGCTGGCGACTGCGGAGTAGGTGCCGGGGTGCTGAATGGTCCAGCGAATGTCGGTGCCCTCGACGGCAGCCTGGATCCAGTGTGGGACGCAGAAACGGCAAAGGGGACCGGGAACTTCATATCCGTCGGCGGACCTGACGATCACGCGCCAGTAGTAGTCGCCGGGAGGCAAAGGTTCTTCGACGGTCCACTGGCATTCCTTTTGATTCTGACTCACGAGTTGAGGTGACTCCTCGGAGCCGAAGTAAACATCGTACCTTACGAGTTCGGGCGGCGCGATCTGTGACCAAGTAAGGGTCAAGGGCCCGGTAGGCACGATGTCCTCGTCCAAAGGCGTGGGCTTAAGAGCGGCTGCTGCGGCTTGCGCCAGTGAGGGGAGCGCTGCAGATTTGTCGGCCGGGACGAGGTCGGTTGTGTCAGCCGGCGCGGGAGAAAGGGAGCCCAGCGCCAAGGCGATGACCACGGCCAGCGCGATCTGTTTCATTCATTCCACTCCCAACAGGTCTTTCCAAGTAGTCGATTTGTGGAGGGGGGCGGCAACCGCCCCCCTCCCTTTTTGCCACGGAGCCGTTGACTCCGTGCCGCTGCGTGCTCAGACCAGCCTACAGCAAGAAGTCACACGTCGGGCAGAAAGTGATCGTGAACTGGTTGGTGTAAATGCCGCAGGTGTTGCACTTCTCCACGACGATCTTCTGCCACAGGTGGAACACGATCTGGTGATCGGGCTCTTCTCTGATAGGTATGATCTCGAAGAACTGGTCGAGGTCGGCGGCCGGAACCCAGCAACTAGGTATCTGGCCCACGCCCTCGCCCCAGAAGAGCTCGATTTCCTGGTCGCCGGGAGCGCCGGGATCGACATTAACCAGGTTGCCGGCACCGGTCGTGAACACGCCGATATCGCCGTTGGACATGATGTCAAAGAACATCGTGTCCGCAGCGTAGGTACCGGGGTGCTGCACTATCCACAGGACGTCCTTGCCGCTGAACGTGGCCTGCATCCACTGCATGACGATGGCGGTGGTGGTGATGACCAGAGGACTTCCGTCCGGCCGCTCGTCAACGCAGGGGAGGCAGCAGAACGTCCAGTAGATGGGCCCGCACGGCACGGCGAGCAGACCTGGGCTGGGCTGGGGAGACCAGTTGCCCGAATGCTCCATAGAAGCGTCGCATACCGGATCAGCCGGTACCCACGCGCCCGTCGGATCCAGCATCCAGACGGGGTTTTGTGCCATGGCGAATCCCGAGAACAGGATCGCCGCCACGGCTGCCAATATGAAAGTCTTTCTCATCACAGTCTCTCCAAAGATTGTACCTAGAAATGCTCCACAAGATGTCCCTACTAATCCTCCCCTTGTGTCATAGGCCCTCCTTTCTGCTGCTCAGAATACGGGGGGAACACGAAGCATGAAACGGGCTAGGAAATCGGACGCCGGGGAGAGTGCCAACCGGCTCTGTAAACGCGATGGTGGAATAGGCAGAAAAGTCTATATATAGGGGGTGAAGGGCAGGAGAGGGTTGACATGTTGAGCATATCGGTCCATGATTAGAAATGAGAGGGTTATGGCGCATTCGGTGCCTCCTCTCTGCCGACCGGTTGTAGCTGCCAGGCGCCCGGTCGGCGTTTTTGTTGTCTCAGCGAAACAGTGGAGTGAAGCTGCGCGCAGGAAGAGAGTGGTGAACGAAGCCTGAGGAATCCCGGACGCTCCGCGAATTGCGCTGCCGGCCGTCCGATCCCCCGCTAGTGTCTTGTCGAGCCGGCGTCCTTGCCAACTCCCCCTCCTCCCTGCGTGCTGCCACTCGTTCCCCCCGGAACCGGCGGCGCACTTGCGCCTAGTGACAGCTTGACTGGTTGAAGATATAGGAGCTTGGATGTCCTGTCAAGTGCAATCCGGAAAAATCTTCCGGCCATTTTTCGCGGCTCTCTCTGTTGAGGCTTTCCCCCTTCTCATCATGCTCCCAGTGCCCATGCAAGGCGCTCCTCCCCCCGCGAGGGAAGATGTAAGAACTCGACTCCCATGCCGAGTTTCTCGTCGGTTTCAATCCTGACGGGCCTGCAAGTCGCGGCGAGGCCCGAAGCGGCCCCTTTTCTGACTTTGAATTCGAGAACAAAAGGTTGAGCAGGCAAAGAGCCCTGGCTCAAGCGAATATCCGAGAGGAAAGCCCCTCCGCGGCTGAGATTTCGGATGGTCGCTGCGCCGGCGGCGGCGGGTTTGCCCTGTCCCTTGACGGAGAGCCTGAGAGCGGCCGGCCAATTTGCGGGTACGCGGGGATGCTCTCGCTTGTGTTGAAAGAAAGCGGGACTGGGTTCCGCCGCCGGGCCGATTCCGAGAAGCTGATGGAGCTTGGCGGCAAGAGCTTTGGAATCCCACGGGTCGACCCAGTGATCGCTGAGGCCCAGTTCCGCGATTTCCGTCTTGGTTACGTTTACGTCGGGACTGGTGGAAAGGACGACCTTAGCCTGCTTGAGCGGGGGCAGATTGCGAAGGCAGCGAATGGCGTTTCGGCCATCCATGTCCGGAAGATTGGCGTCAATGACTATCAAGTCGGGCCGCCACTCGAACGCCGTTCCGCAAACGGTGGCGCCGCCGTGGACGCATCGGACCTCGATCTCAGTGTCAGGCGCGAGAACCGACTTAATCATCTCTTCGTGAGATTCGTCGGTGGTCGCCACGAGTATGCGTCGCTTGGAGACCAACAATCTTTCGGTAGGGATGTGGTGGGCTTCCATGAACTTGAGAAGGCTCTGTTTGGATATGAGCCTTTTCCCCGTCACGGGATGACGCCTGCCGGTGAGGTCGCCTTTCTCAAATCGGCGGATGATAGTAGAGGGAGAGAGGTGTAGGAGGTTGGCTGCTTCGCCCGTGGTCAAGAACTCTTTGCGAGCGGGCAATTCCCTTCTCTCCGGCTTGCTAATATGCCCCGACCGCCTGAAACGTGTTCTTAGGGCCGGGAACCACGCTTCAGGAAGCCAACTCGGCGCCCCGATCGCCGTGCTGGACTTGATGTGGAGATAATGGGGCAGTGAAGCCGGGTTGTCAATAGCCTTTCATGATAATTTGCTAATTTGTCAGGATGTGAGGTCGAAAGGCGGCGGGAGCTTGGAGGGATGGCACCAAAGGATGGCGGCGCGACCTAGTATTCCTTTGCGGCGAGGACGAGCAGACTGAGACCGTCGGCGGCGAGAAAAGACTCAATCACCCGGAAGGCGTTGCGGCGAAGGTGCCAGATTACTTGAAAGAGGCTGTATCGGTACGAAGATGCGGCACTGATTATTTCGCCCGCGGCGAAAGCAAGCTCTTGTCCTGCTATCTCGATGGAGGTGTCTCTGAGCAGCTCTATCTGCGCTCGAGTCTGGAAGGAGTTTCCGAACAGCGTGCTCACTGAAGCAAGACGGAGGCTCAGGCGGCAATCATCCGGGCGGAGGCCGCGATCGACGAGCGGCCCGATGTTGTATTGGAAGTAATCTTGCGATGGTTGCTGTTTCTGGACGTCGTCTCGCCAGCGGGTGCGAGCCTCTGCGGGCGTGGGAAAGAGGTGGCAGTCGAACAGAAAGCGATCAGCGGGAGAGAGCTGGCTGCTTATGACAGGCAGGAAATCGTCAGGTTCAAAGTCACAGAAGCGCCCCCCGAGGAGGCAAAGCAAGACGGGGGGGTGCCAATGATCGCGGATTCCGGGAAGGTCTTCGATGAGAGCGACGAAGCCGGTCTTTTCGACATCGATGTGCTTGACGGCGCTGAGAACGGCGTCGACCATCCGGCTGCTGGGATTTACGGGGATGTAGGCCCGCACGTCGCGCTGGAGGAGGGCGTTAAGCAAGAAGGATTCGGTTTCGGCGTCGAGCACCCCGACGCTCACGATCTCGAGAGAATCGGGCAGGTGACCAACGATCTGAGAGAGGTTGTCGCCGAGGAGTCCGGCAAGCGCTGAGGATGAGGGGAAAGCGGGCGAGCGATTGAGGCGTTGGCAATTGTCGACGCCCGATTCGCACAGGACTGCGAAGCGGCCGGGGAGCTCGCGATTCCGGAGCGAGAGAAGAAGTAGCTGCTCCAATTGTTCCTCACTGCTAAGGCGTATCTTGTTGACGGAACTCAAGGTGTGCTCCGGTTGAGGACAATAAGCGTCGAACGCGGTCGCGTGTGTTGGTGCTTTGTTGCGCCTCGGTGCTTGGCTGTCCTCTCAGATCGTCATGATGGACCAGGGCTGATCAGTTCTTCTGATTCCATGCTAGAGGGGAGTGATACAAGTGCAAGCGAATCCGAAAAGATTTTTTCGCGAACAGATTGGATGTGTCGGCCGCATCGAGAACGAAGTACGAGTTCGGCAGAGGGAGTTGAAGCGCCGGTTTCCGTTGAATCCAAGCCGTGGGTGAGTGTAGAATCCTATTGTCAATGACGCAAGTTGCGGAGACGAGCATGAGCGTATTGTCGGCCGTCGGGAATACCCCTCTTGTCGAATTGAAGTGCCTAAATGGTAATCCTAGGGTGCGGGTGTTTGCAAAGCTGGAAGGGAATAACCCTGGGGGCTCGGTGAAGGATCGGGCGGCGCTCTACATGATAAGCAGGGCGGAGGAATCGGGGGAGTTGAAGAAAGGCGCAACCATACTGGAGCCGACGTCCGGGAACACGGGGATAGCGCTGGCAATGATCGGGGCGGCGAAAGGCTATCGGGTGAAGCTCACGCTCCC
>Ga0180432_10007257_pt1 | contig 14125 bp, 11 predicted proteins | sample SS_ome_10_FD_132414 | JGI IMG/M metagenome (GOLD analysis project Ga0180432, IMG submission 132414) | Hypersaline lake sediment archaeal communities from the Salton Sea, California, USA - SS_1_MS_2 metaG | ecosystem: Environmental > Aquatic > Non-marine Saline and Alkaline > Hypersaline >... | reverse complement strand
TTACATTCGGCTCGTAGTCACGCACGGAGTGTAACGGAGTGCGGTTTTGCGCCACTCCACTGCGTTTCGTGGCGCACTACGAACATCACTTTCTCTCAAGATACAAAATCTAACATTGTCGAGTTAGATACACCAGTTGTGATTACCCGGCCGCTCTGCCGGGATGTGGTCATCCCTGGCGAGCAAACGAGAAAGGGCCTTCAATCCAGGCCGAGTGGCCGAGTAGCTACCCTTCAGATTAGGAATGACACGTTATGAGTTCCATCGTTACTGACCGGGGAGTAGTTCACTACGAAACTCACGGTCGCGGGCGCCCCGTGATTCTACTGCACGGATGGCTGGAATCGTGGGATCATTGGCTGAGTACCATGGAGACGCTGAGCCGTCACCACAAGACATACGCGCTCGACTTTTGGGGTTTTGGCGAGTCCGGGAAGCAAGGAGAAAGCTTTGCAGTCCATGACTATATCGAGATGGTGAACCAGTTTATGGAGCGCCTGGGGATCGAGCAAGCCACCGTCGTGGGTCATTCTATGGGCGGCACCGTGTCACTCGGGGTAGCCCTGGACCATCCCGAGCGGGTTGAAAAGGTGGCGGTGGTGGGCTCCCCAATAGTGGGCGATGGGTTGGCGCTCTTTCTGCGACTGTCAGCGCGGCGTTCCCTGGCCAGCTTGTTCTACCAGATATTCCCCCTGGGCGTTCGCATCCTTTCCCCAATCTATGCGCGAGACTGGAAGACGTGGTACAAGATGTTCGAACGGGACGTCTCGCGCACGACGTTGGAATCATTCCACTACAGCATCGCCTCACTACGCCAGATAGACCTACGCCCGCGATTAGAGGAAATAAAAGTGCCGACGTTGGGCATCTACGGCCGGATAGACCGCATCGTGAATCCCAAGCAAGGCAAGGTCTTGGCGCTGAGCGCGCCACAAGCCGATGTACGTTACTTTGACAAATCAGGCCACTTTCCAATGTTGGACGAACCACAGCAATTCTACCGCACACTGGAAGAATTTTTGAACCACGTATGAACCGATTTATACAGCGGTGTGAGCGCAAGAGAGCATTGGTCTGAACCATCCGCCAGCCAGAGAGTCAACACCCCTATGACAGACGAATCCTTATCAAATAACCAGGAAACGGAGCAATTCTTTTTCCCAAACAAAATGGGGAGGATCATTCTTCTCGCCCTGGAAGAGGTTATGGGGCGCAATGGGGTGAACGCAGTTCTGAACCTGGCTCGACTTCAACAGTACATCGGGCATTATCCGCCGAACAACTTTGCCAACGAGTTCTCCTTCGACGAGGTAGGGCAGTTGCTACAATCGCTGGACGAGATGTACGGTCCTCGTGGTGGACGGGGGTTGGCGCTGCGCGCGGGTCGGGCCTGTCTCAGGCTCGGCATCCAGGATTTTGGGCCGATGCTGGGCATCGCAGATCTGACTTTTCGCCTCCTGCCCCTGGGGATGAAGCTAAAAGTGGGTTTCGAGGTACTGGCCCAGATGTTTAACAAATTCACCGATCACCTGGTACGACTGGACGAGGACGAACAGTATTACTACTGGATCATGGAGCGGTGTGGCACTTGCTGGGGGCGCAAATCCGATTTCCCTTGCTGCCACCTAGCGGTCGGCATCTTGGAAGAGGCGCTCTATTGGGTCAGTGGCGGCAAGAACTTTTACGCAGAAGAAGTCTCGTGCATTGCCGCCGGTGAGCAGACCTGCACCATTCTGGTTGGCAAACAGCCATTGGATTGAACAGGCGCATGCGAAAGATCATACTGCGGGACCATCGCAAGATATTTCCGTTCAACGAGCCAGCCCGCGAACTACGCATACTCAACAAACAGCTTTGGCTCCACCAGCGGGATGTTCTAGCGGCTTTTACCACGGAAGAGCGCGAAGTAGACTCACCGGCCGAGATCGAACCCAAGCGCGTGGAGACGCTGGTCTACCGGGACAATCTGTTCTTTGACCAGTATTTCGTGGACGAGTTCATCCAGCGCGCTCGCAAGCTGGGCAAGGCCTGTCGAGTCGCCTTCGAGTTGGACGACCGCGCGATCAACGCCCACGCCATCCACCTCCAACGGGGCATCCAGCGCGAGGGGGACAAGTATGTGGCCTACATGTGGTACTTTCCGCACGGCGTAGAGCCGAACGTGCGGCCGCTGGTGATGAGCACGAACGCGCACGAGATGGGCTATTACCACGTCCCGACCCACATGTCCAATGCGATGGGCGAACTGGTGTACCAGGTGCCCACCAAAGCGTTTTGCTCCATTGAGCACTGGGTGCATACCATCACCGCCAACGTCATCTTTGGAGTGTTTGCCCATGCAGCCCGTTTGGACCGCGAAATTGAGCATGACTCGAAAAAGAACTTGAAAATACTGTGGCGCTCTATGCTGGAGCGAAAACAGGTTCTCGAGTCATCAGAAGTGGTGCGCATAGGACGCAATTGCAGTATTGATCCCTCGGTCGTCCTCAGAGGGCCGACCTGGATCGGCGACAACGTCAGCATCGGGCCAGGGTCCGTCATAGATATCGCCGTCATTGGCAACAACGTGAGCATCGGGACGGGCAGCCAGATTCAAGTCAGCGTGGTATCGGACCGCTGCTTTCTCCCTTTCCGGGGCGCGCTCTTTATGAGTGTGATGATGGCGGATTCGATGCTGGCGCAAAATACTTGCCTGCAATTTTGCAGCATCGGGCGCGGCACCTTTATCGGCGCCGGCAGCACTTTTACCGATTTTAGCCTGGTGCCGGCCAAGCCCATCCGCGCCATGCACGAGGGGGAACCGAAGGAAACGGGTATGCCGGTGCTGGGCGGCTGTGTGGGGCACAACTGTTACGTAGGCTCCGGCATGGTGGTGTATCCGGCTCGCACCATCGAGTCGGACGTGATCCTGTTCGCCGCTCCGGGGAGACGTGTGCTGGATCGAACAATCCGCTACAAGGATAGCGATCACCTGAAACTTGAAGGTGGTGAAGCTTTGCATACCAGAATGTACGAACCTTAAACCTATCACGACGAGGGCGGGGAATGAGCAGTTTCGCTTGTGTAATTCATCCAGTCAGTCCCAAACAGGACGTGGCGCGCAAATATCCACTGCTGGCCAAGATATTGCCCACGCCACTGGTCCATTTCTTTTCGCGCTTTTGGCCGCCAGTCTATCTCTCTCGCATCACCGGAGTGCGCTCGGAAGCTACAGGAAAAGAGATCGAAGGCTGGTTGCTGGCCTGCCCGCTCACGGCCGAGCAAATGATGAGATTGCTAGCCCGGTCAGCTTATAAGAAAATCATCCAGACCGGAAGGCTGGCGCAAGAACTGGGCGCCGATATTATGGGATTGCTGGCTTTCACGTCCGTGATCGGCGATGGCGGAGTGACCGTTGCTCGGAACTTGAACATACCCGTTACCACTGGCCGCAGCCTCACCATAGCCGCCGCGGTCGAGGGGCTGGAAAAGGCGGCTCGCTATCAGGGTATCGAACTGGAAACGGCAACCGCGGCCGTGGTCGGGGCGACGGGCAGCATTGGCCTGGCGTGCTCCAAAGTGCTCGCGCCTATGGCGGGCGAGATGTTACTGGTGGGCCGGTCACACTCTCACCTGAAGAGGGCAGAGGCGCAGGTCAGGGAGAGCGGGGCGCGCAGGGTGCGCACCGCGACGGACATTGAGGCCATCCGCGAGGCCGATGTGGTGTTGAGCACTACCAGTGCTACCAGGCCGATCATCCTGCCCGGGCACCTCAAACAGGGCGCGGCAGTGTGCGACGTGGCGCTCCCACCGGATGTATCGCCGCGAGTGGCGCAGGAGCGAGACGACGTACTGGTCGTTGATGGAGGCGTGATGGACGTGCCAGGCGAGGCGGATTTTCACTTCGATTTCGGCCTGGCGCCCGGCAGAGCTTATGCCTGCATGGCCGAGACGATGGTATTGGCTCTGGAAGAGCGCCGCGAGAGTTATTCACTGGGCAAACAGATACAACCCGAGCGGGTGCGCGAGATCGCTGAACTGGCTCGAAGGCATGGCTTTCGTCTGCAGGATATAAGGTAATGACTGCCACTCATCGGCAGACAGTAAGGAGGGAATATGTCCCAGGGTAGAATGTTAATAGTAGAAGATGACCCCGACATCTCTAACATGTTGCGCATCTACTTCCAATCGCAGGGTTACGAAGTGACCGTAGCCCAACGTGGCGAGGATGCGTTAGACATGTGCCGGCAGCAGTTGCCCCACATCATCGTCCTCGACATTATGTTGCCGGATATGGATGGCTACGATGTGTGTCGCAACCTGCGGGGCAGCCTGCGCACCAGCCACATCCCCATTATCTTTCTGACCCAAAAGGACGAACGTTCCGACAAGATCCACGGTCTCGAGCTGGGCGCCGACGATTACATCACCAAGCCCTTCGACCTGGAGGAACTCAAATTGCGGGTCAAAAACGCCCTGGCCCGGGCGAAATACGAAAGCCTGACCAACCCCACGACCGGCCTGCCCAGCGGCAGATTGATCGAGGATCAGTTGCGACAGTTGATGCAGCGGGATGACTGGGGCATCATTTACGTGGGTATCCGGGGGTTCAATGCCTTTAGCGAGACGTACGGGTTCGTGGCCGGAGAAGACGTATTGCGCTTTGCCGCAATGGTCTTTGGCAAATCGGCGGACAGTGTCGGGACGTCCGACGACTTTATCGGCCACATCGGCGGGCACGACTTTATCATCATCACCCAGAAAGACGTGGTTGAGCCTACAGTGGTGGACCTGAGAAAACGTTTCGACGAAGGGGTGGGCGTGCACTATGATTGGCAAACGGTACAGCAAGGCTATATGACCGTGCAAGACGATGAGGGCAACGAGGAAAGAATTGACCTGATGATGCTTTCCATCGGCACGGTCACAGCCGACGACGGCCCCTTTGCCGACATCCGAGAGATCACCGAAGAGGCCGCCAGCGCTAGGCGCAAGACGCGAGAAGTAAGCAGCTAGAACCGATCGTGGCGTATTCCCTATTCAGATACGGTAAGAGCCTGTCACAGGACCTTAGAGGGCGTTAGGCATGACGACCGCATTGCGCACCGGTGAGCAGCCAGATCATATCTACAGAGAAGCACTGTGCAGCCTCCGGCGGGTGAGTAGCGAAATAAGCAGTACGCTGGACCTGGAGCACATTCTACACCTAGTTGCGGAAGAATTGATGCGTGTATGCCAGGCGCCGCGCTGTGCGATAGCGATTCGGGAAGCGACGAGCGGAGAACTAGAGTTGGCAATTTGTCTAGGTTATTCGGAGGCAGAAAGAACAGAACTCGGCGCGATGCTACGAACGGCAGCTACGCACCCCATCTGGGCAGAAGCGCTACACACCGGACGGTCGTCGCTCATCTCGAACGCAACTGAGGGGAGCGAAAAGGCCCACTCTACGCTCGTTACGCCGGTATTTTACTTGGGATCTCCAACCGGACTGATTATGCTAGAAAGCGATGAGGGTCCCCCGTTCAATCAGGGCGTACTAGAGTTTGTCGAGGGATTATCTTCCCAAATATCCATCGCTATTGGAAATAACCAGCGCTATGACACCCAATTGAAACGGAGCGAACTGTTGCGCCGCCGGGCAGACCAATTGGCGCTGGTTCTCGAAATCAGCCAGGCGTTACGTTCGGACCGCTCTTTGGAAAATATACTGGAAGAGATCGCCTATGCCATCCAAGAAAGTGTTGGGTTCAACTTGGTGTTGATCAGCGTGCTGGAAGGCGCCCCGCCGTGCCAACGGCGAGTGGCTAGCGCCGGCATACCCATCGCCGCCTTCGAACGCATGAAAAAAGTTCGACACCCCTGGGCGACCATACAAAAAGTGATGGACGAAAAATTTCGCGTCAGCCAGAGCTATTATATCCCCATGGAACAAAGAGGCGCCTGGCAAGAGCATCTGGACATATACGACCAGGAAAGTGACGACACGCCCCGCCAACCTGGTCGGTGGCATCCCCAGGATATGCTACTAGTTCCCCTCGTCGGGCCTAGTGGAGATACGCAGGGACTCTTGTCGGTGGACCAACCACGCGACGGTTATATTCCCAACCAGGCCGCCATCGAAGCGCTGGAAATCTTTGCCGGCCAGGCGGCGCTGGCCATCGAAAACGTCCGTATGGTGGAAGCATTGCAGCAGCGTGCCGATACATTGGCCCTGTTCAACGAGGTCAACCGCTCGGCCACAGCCAAGCTAGACCTGAACGAGGTTCTAGGCACCGTAGTCGAAATGGTTCCCCGCTTGGTAGAGTGCACTCGCAGCAGCATCTTTCTCCTGGATAGCGAGGAAAAAGAATACGTGCTCCGGGCAGCGCACGGCTCCACCTTCACACACACGCCGCCTCCCAGCTTTGCCCCGGACGAAGGGTTGTTGGGGGAGGTGACCAGGAGCGGAGCACCGTTGGCCGTTGACACTGCAACGCAAAGTCCGCATCCCATCCCAGGCTTCCCAGGAGACGAAGTGGGAACTATGGCGCTGGCTCCTCTTTCGGCCGGCAGCCAGGTCGTCGGTATCCTGTGCATAGGACGCCAGAATCACAGCTTTTCGCCAACCGAGTTGGCGACTCTTTCGGCGCTGGCCGACCAGGTGACCGTGGCGGTGGAAAATGCCCGCCTCTTTGACCAGGTGCGCTGTTTTTCGCAGGAACTCGAGCAACGCGTCGAGGCGCGCACCCAGGCTTTGGCCCAGGCGATGAAGAACCTGACCGAAGAGCGCGACCGGGTCGAAACGCTTTACCGCATCGCATCCCAGCTTTCCGCCAGCCTGGACCTGGACCGCGTGCTGAATCGCGCCCTGGAATTGGTCGTGGAGGCCGCGAACGCTGAGCGGGCGTCCATCTTGATGCTGAACCCGCAATCCGGGCAATTGATCTACCGCGCCGCGCTGGGAGCAAAAGTCAAGCTGCCGGTCGGCGGCAAACCCACCCGCTTCTCTCGGGACGAGGGACTGGCGGGCTGGGTGATCAAGAACCGTAAATCAACCATCGTGCCCGATATTCAGCAGGATCCTCGCTGGATAAAGTCGCAGAGCCGGAACAAAAAACGCAAGTACCGGTCGGCGCTGGCCGTGCCCCTTTTGGCCGGTGATACGGTGCTGGGCACACTGCTCCTGTTCCACACCCGGGAAGATTACTTTAACGAGGATCATCTGCGGCTGGTCGAAGCCGCCACCGCGCAGATCGCCAACGCCGTCAGCAACGCCGAACTTTACAACCTGATCCGCGATCAAACCGAGCGGTTGGGACGTATGCTCAAGGATCAACAAGTCGAGGCCGTCAAGAGCCAGTCCATCCTGGAAGGAGTCGCGGACGGCGTGATGGTGGCCGATGCCAACGGCAACATCATCCTGGTCAACGCGGCCGCGGGTCGCATCCTGGAACTGCCCCGCGAAGAGGTCATGGGACGCACTACCAGCGAGATGCTGGGCCTATACGGCAGTCAGGCTCAGGACTGGATGGAGACGATCAGCGGGTGGGCAAAACAGCCCGAGACATACGCGGTGGGAGAATATCTGGCCGCCCAGTTGGATACCGGAGATCGGATCGTCAGCGTTCACCTGGCGCCGGTGCTGACGAGCGACGAGTTCCTGGGCACCGTCTCGGTCTTTCGCGACGTCACCGCCAAGGTGGAGGCCGAGAAAGCCAAGTCCGAGTTCGTCTCCACGGTCTCGCACGAGTTGCGCACGCCCATGACCTCGATCAAAGGATACGCGGATCTGCTGATGATGGGAGCAGTGGGCGCGTTGACGAACAAACAACAAGATTTTCTATCCATCATCAAGGATAACGCCGACCGTATGACCGCACTGGTCAATGAACTGCTGGACATCTCACGCATAGAAAGCGGCCAGGTGGAAATTTTACCCACGGTGTCGAACGTAGGAGAGATAGTGAGCCGGGTCACTGCCATGATGAGGACCCGGGCCCAAGAAAAAGAACTGAACCTGCAATTGGACATACCACCCGATCTGCCCAACGTCTCCGCCGACGCCGATCGCGTGACGCAGATCCTGACCAACTTGGTGGCCAATGCCTGCCAATACACCCCCACTGGCGGCGAAATCACGGTGTTGGCCCGCGCGTGCGGCGAAAAGGTGCACGTCACAGTGCGAGATACAGGCATCGGCATCGCGCCAGAAGACCAGGACAAAGTATTCGACCGCTTCTTCCGAGCCGACACTCCCCTGGTGCAAGAGATATCGGGCACCGGGCTAGGGCTTGCTATCGTCAAATCACTGGTAGAAATGCACGGTGAACAAATCTGGGTAGAGAGCGAATTGGGAAAGGGAAGTTCCTTCACCTTCACTCTCGCCATCGCAAAACCCAAGCAAGCGAAATAACTGCATTGAGGCAAAAGTTGCACCGTTACACAGAGAGGCGCAAAGAAAAGCACTGAGGCTCTGCAACACACGTGTTGCTTTTACCGTAATGCGAAATAACCATAGATGTGATCTGCCTGCCCAAACAGCGACAATCGCGAGCGCCGGGCAGAGCCGGAGGAATTATGACAAAGATTCTCGTTGCCGAAGATGAAAGAGACATCCGCGAACTGATCGGATTCACGCTCCGCTTTGCTGGATTCGAGGTGGTGCTGACCTCGAATGGGGTCGAGGCCGTCGAAAAGGCCTCAGACGAGCAACCCGATCTCATCATGCTCGACGTTCGTATGCCAAAGATGACGGGATACGAAGCCTGTCGCCACCTGAAAGACAATCCCGCCACCCAGGCGATCCCGGTCGTCTTTCTTTCCGCCAAGGGACAGGAAACCGAGATCGAACAGGGCCTGGCCTCGGGAGCAGAAGAATATATCGTGAAACCATTCGCGCCGGACGAACTGACAAACCAGGTCAAGGAAATCTTGCGCCGGGCTCGAGTTTCAGAATAACGTGTGGGAACATTCTTGGTAAAAGTTCGACGATGAGTGCAGTAGTCATCAAAGAGGGCCTCGTTCACTACGAGGCGATCGGGCGCGGCCAGCCGTTGATACTCATCCACGGCTGGCTGGGGTCGTGGCGCTACTGGGTGCCGACGATGGAGGGACTTTCGGCCAGGTACAAGGCCTACGCACTCGATCTGTGGGGTTTTGGCGACTCGGATAAGCCTTCAGCTCATTACAACATTGATGCATACGTCGAACAACTCGTAAACTTTTTGGACAAACTGGGGGTCAAAAAAGCCCCCATCCCGATCGTGGGCCACGCATTGGGAGGCCTGGTCGCGCTACAGTTTGCCGCTCGCGCCCCAGAGTGGGTAAAGCAAGTGATGGGGGTAAACGTGCCGCTGGTAGGCGCGGCCATCAACCGACCGCTGGCCGGCTTTTCCGGCAACGGAGACGCGCTGGCCAAGTTGGTGTCGCGGCGGGCCAACTTTGACGAGGTGAGTATGGAGACGCGCAAAGCGGATGCCAACGCCGTCACCCACAGTGTGAACTCGGCTCTAAAGCAAGACATACGCCACGTACTATCCCCCATCAACGTCCCCGTGCTCCTGCTATACGGCGAAAACGACCCCCTCATCCAGCCTCCACAGCCGGAATGGCTGCAAAACCTCGATGTCAACGTGCGTCCCTTCTTTATGGACGGAACGCAACACTTTCCCATGTTGGAGGAGCGAAACAAATTCAACCGCCTGCTGATGGATTTCCTCAATGCTGGCGACGACCTGGACTCGTTGGAACTAAAAGAGGAGTGGCAGCGTCGCCTCCGTTAGCCGCCAACCTATGTCCACCCTCCGCCTGCTGGCTGTCGCACGCAAGGAATTCCGTCACATCACCCGCGACGCGCGTACCTTTTTCCTCGTCACCGTAGCGCCGGCCTTCCTACTGCTCACTCTCTCTTACGTCTTTTCCTTCGACGTAAGCCACATAGACGTCGCCGTCCGCGACCTCGATCGCACCCCGCTCTCCCGCGCCTTTCTGGCTGCCCTCACCGCCGACGGTGACCTGACTATCGTCGCCCGCGTGCAGCGCGGGGAAGAGATCGAGCCCCTATTCACGCGCGGCATCGCAGACGTGGCGCTGACGATCCCTCACGGGTTCGCCAGCATGGCCCAGAGAGGCGGCCCGGCCGAGGTGCTGTGCGCTGTTGACGGCGCGGACGCCATCACCGCCAGCCAGACCATCGGCCTCTTGGAGAGCCGCGTGTCCGCCTGGACCACTGGCCTGCGCACGGCCTACACGATTGACAGTTTCGATGTCAGCAGCCGCGCCTGGTACAACGAGGCGCTCAAGTCATTGATCAGCATGGTGCCCGGCATGATGGCCGTCATTCTCTGTATGCCCGCCCTGGCGCTCGCCCTGGCGTTGACCCGCGAGGTAGAGACTGGCTCATTCGAAAACCTCATCGCCACCCCCATCCGGGGCGGCGAATACCTGCTCGGCAAGTTGCTGGCCTACGCGACCAGCGGCATGGTGAGCGTCTTCCTGACTTGGCTCGTCGCCACACTGTGGTTCCGCGTGCCCTTCCGTGGCGATTTCCCCTCGTTCCTGCTGCTCGCGGCCAACTATATGCTCGCGCAGTTAGGCATCAGCATGGTGATCGCCAACTTTGTCCGCAACCAACAGACCGCAATGTTCCTGATCCTGATGATCTTTTTCGTGCCCAGCTTTTTCATCGCCGGCCTCATCACCCCCATCAGTGACGAGCCTGTCGCGCGCGCCTTTGCCCTGGGACTCCCCACCACTCATTTTATCACCATCTGCCGCAGTGTGTTCTTGAAAGGACTGGGGCCCATCGCTCTCTGGAAGCCGGCCCTGACCCTGCTGGGTACGGGCATGGCGTCCCAGGTCATCGGTCTGCTACTGTTCGAGAAAAAACTCGCCTGACCTCCGCCGGACGTTGGACGTGGAACATCGGACATAACTATGCGCATCTGGAACCTGGTGTTAAAAGAACTCGTTCAACTCTCCCGCGATTGGTTGATGACGACCTTTATCCTCACGCTGCCCGTCCTGCAATTGATGCTGCTGGCCCAGGCCACCGGCTCCCGTATCTCTGATCTGTGCGTGGCCGCGCTGGACCTCGACCTCTCGAACTCTAGCCGCCAACTGATCACCGCGCTCGACAACAGACGAGAGTTGAACGTCTGCTATCACCCCGCCACCCTGGTGGACACGCGCCGCCTCCTCGACCAGGGAGAAGCCACGCTCGCCGTCATCGTCCCCGCCGGTTTCGGTGCTGGATTGGAAAACGTCGCGCGGATGCCGAGCGTGCAACTCGTCGCCGACGGGAGCAACAGCATCGCCGGCTCCATCGCCCTCAGCGGAGCTCAGGGAGCTATCTCTGCCTTTGTCACCGACCTGGCTGAAGAAACCGGGTTTCTGCCGCTTCGCTTACAGAGAAACCCCGTTTCTGTCGTTGACCTGCGCACTGTCATACGCTTTAACCCAGAGTTCGACTTGCGCTACTTTTCCATACCGGCCCAAGTGGGCTTTATCATCTACCAGGTGACGCTCACCGTGGCCTCCATCGGGCTGGCCCGCGAGCGGGAACTGGGCACGCTGGAGCAATTGCTGGTCGTGCCTCTGCGCCGCGTCGAACTGGTCATCGGCAAAGCGATCCCCGCCCTCATCGTCGGGGCGGTGAACTTTTTCTTCATGCTGGCCGTCGCTGTCTTTCTATTTCACGTGCCGCTGCGCGGTTCCTTGCTGCTGCTCTTTGTCCTGACCATGCTCTTTATCGCCGCCGAGATTGGTTACGGCATCCTCATATCTGGCGTCGCGCGCACACAACAGCAGGCCATTCTGTTCGTCTTTGTGCTGGCGATGGTGGACATGACCTTTTCCGGCTACATGGTGCGGATCAAGAATCTGCCCGGCGCATTGCAGGCCATCGCCCAGGTCGTCCCTTTCTATCACTATCTGACCATCATCCGCGGCGTCATGCTCAAGGGAGCCGGGCTAGACGTGCTATGGCCTCACGCTGCGGCGATACTGCTGTTGGGCCTCCTGATCGCCGCCGTCGCCGTGCGCAACCTGAGCCGCAGCCTGGACTAGAGTGGTCGTTTGGCTGGTAAATTGGGCCATTGGTGGTATATTATCCTCAGCGTAACTGCTGCTCAGGTGCCCGGCGCTTGTGGGTACCGATTTCGATGAAAATGGCGTCCTGCAAGTGCCGGGCACCTCTGATAAAACGCATTGAGGCAAAAGTCGCACTGTTACACAGAGATAGCGGATAAACAACATCCGGCAGAGAAGACGCAGAGATACACAAAGAAAAGCACTCTGAGCTCCTCTGTGTAACAAGCGTGTTACTTTGACCGTAATGCGATAAAACCTTGGGGAGGAACAATTAGCATGAAAAGTATCTGCGTCATCGGTGTGGGTTACGTGGGCCTGGTTACCGGCGCCTGCCTGGCCGACCTGGGCAACCGCGTCGTCTGCCTCAACCGCAACCAGCAAAAGTGCGACAACTTGAAAAAGGGCATCCTGCCCATCTACGAGCCGGGCCTGGAGGAGATCGTGCAGCGCAACTATGAGGCCGGGCGGTTGAGCTTTACCACTTCTTACGACGAGGCGATGCAGGATGCCGAATTCATCTTTATCGCCGTGGGCACCCCCTCGGGCGACGGCGGGGAGGCCGACCTGGCTCACGTCGAGGACGCCGCCGTCAGCGTCGCCCAGCGCATCCACCGGCCCATCGTCATCATCAACAAGTCCACCGTACCCATCGGCACCGGCGATTGGGTGGCCGACATCGTGCGCGGCGCAATGCCCGACCCCGACGTTCCATTCTGGGTCGTCTCCAACCCCGAATTCCTGCGCGAGGGGTCCGGCGTCTACGATTGCATGAACCCCGACCGGGTCGTGCTCGGCTCTACCAACCGGGAGGCGGCCGAGCGGGTGGCCGAGCTTTACTATCCGCTGCACGCCGAGACGATCATCACCGACCTGCGCACGGCCGAGATGATCAAGTACGCCTCTAACGCCTTTCTGGCGACCAAGATTTCGTTCATCAACGAGATGTCCAACATCTGCGAATCGCTGGGGGCCGACGTGAAGGAGGTGGCGCGCGGCATGGGCAGCGATGGCCGCATCAACCCACAATTCCTGGGGGCCGGCATCGGCTGGGGCGGCTCCTGCTTCCCCAAGGACGTCAAAGCCCTGGCCCACATGGCGTCCACCCACGGCACGCATCCCCAGATGCTGCGGGCGGTGATGGAGATCAACTATGACCAGCGCAAGCGGTTCGTGACCAAGCTGCGCCACATCCTGGGCGGCTTTCGGGGCAAGACGGTCGGACTGCTGGGCCTCTCCTTCAAGCCCAACACCGACGATATGCGGGACGCCCCCTCGCTCGAGATCATCAAGCTGCTGCTGTACGAGGGAGCCGAGGTCAAGGGGTACGACCCGGTGGCGATGGAGAACGCCCGGCGCGTCCTGGGCGACAGCATCACTTATTGCCGCGACCCCTACCAGGTGGCCGAGGGGGCCGACGCTCTGATGCTGGTCGCCGAGTGGAACGAGTTCAAGCAACTGGATATGGAGCGTATCAAGGGGTTGATGCGCCGACCGGTGTTGATGGACGGCCGCAACATTTACGACCCGCGACGCTTGCGCGAGTTGGGCTTTACCTACCGCGGCATGGGGCGCGGCTACGACGAGAGCGGCCAGCCAAAGTGAGCGGCAGATAGAGATTAGAGATTGGGGATTGGAGAGTCAAGTGCCGGGTGCGATAAAGCACCCGGCACTCATCCTGGCTCACCGGGCAATGCAACTGCCCAGCCCCAGGCCGGAGCTGCTGGTAAAAGTCACCGGTGAAGCAGGTGCGACGCACTTCTTACCCATTAAGCCATTCGGGTGGCTGCTGGACGTAACAGTCTACGGCCATTGCAGCATCACAGGACTCACAAGATGCCTGGAGGCCTAACATATTTTTGTCGCCCCTTGTATAGCGGACAGACGTGCACTTCACCAGGGTCAGTTGTCGCTGTACATAGGCGATGCAGCAACTGCTCCAATTTGCCACACTCTTCCTTAGTGCAGACTGCCGTAAATTCGTGCCGAGTTTTTCACACTCACACCGGCCTAAAGAGCCGGTGTTAGGGCACTTTTCGGCCAATTTGTGGGCCTAGCGCCGCCTCTTCTATGGCTGAGA
>Ga0180432_10007254_pt1 | contig 14127 bp, 19 predicted proteins | sample SS_ome_10_FD_132414 | JGI IMG/M metagenome (GOLD analysis project Ga0180432, IMG submission 132414) | Hypersaline lake sediment archaeal communities from the Salton Sea, California, USA - SS_1_MS_2 metaG | ecosystem: Environmental > Aquatic > Non-marine Saline and Alkaline > Hypersaline >... | reverse complement strand
TTATTTCATTTTTATAGGTTTCTTTTTGTTTCGGGCTTTCCACAACTTGGGTTCAATGAATTCCGGGACATCCAGGGCCCACTCCAACCCCAACCACTCCAGCCTATTCTTCACCTGACTGTAATCCCCGTCAATCATATGCTGAGGCCAAATCACCGCTAAATTCAACCCCTCATCCATCATTTCCCGGAAACGGGCCTTGTGTTGATCCACCCACCATTGCCAACCCTCCTTCTCGTTACGAGCTCCCACGGCCTTCAGATTATTTGGATTATGAAAAGCCCTCATGAACCCGGTCCGCATACAACTGTTGACAATATCTTCATCCTTCCTACGGACAATAATCCATTTGGCCTTAGGGAACGCATAATGCCAAACAGGCCAATGCAAACACATCTTGGCTCCCTTGTACATCCAGGGACCGTCTTTGTATCCCTCGTGTTGAATAATCTCCTCCACCCGGGATCTCCAAGCCGTGGGGATCGGCAAATCAGTCACGTCAGGAAGCGGGTATTGTCCCAAAGGATCTACATCAATAGATCGGAAATAAGGCTTCACAATACTGTTACGAATACGTGCGTTTTCAAACATCCCCTTGGGGTTGTTAGAATTGGGTCCGCTCATATTACCCCCAAAAGCCCCTGACTGGTTTATGATACCCGCAATTAGGCTGGTACCAGAACGTGCACAACCTGTGATTAAGATTGGTTCATTCATATTTTCGGTTTTTCAATTTTTGGATTGTCCCCACCCAATCCTGATCTACATAGATACTCTGAAAGATCTGAAGGGAGATCTTCCCGGTGTAAAATGAATTCAAAATCGTCAGGGAGTTGCTGAAACCATCCATTGAATCTGTAATATACATTACCATTCGATGTTTCAACACGTTCTGCATACCTGATCAGATAGGCCATAACAAAACTTTTCCCTATGTTAACCGTATCAATAGTCATTTCCAATAGTCTTTTATCCAATCAGCCCGAATCTGATGAGGTCTGGGAGTGCCGTGGCAACTCACCAACACGGCCTCTTCTGGCAACCGGGATCTTTTTATCATGTGACGCTTGTAGCTGAGCACAGCTCCAGGAGCAACCTTATCCCAACGATCTGCAAAGTCATCGGCCACATGGCGTACCCAATAGCGCTCCCGACCATTGGTCAGCTTGACCGCAGCATCCACATCCTTGATAAAAGGCTGCCAGAACAATCGGTCAGCCTCTTCTCCAGCCCGGAAACTCATCACATCACCGTCCAATTTCCACTCTTCCCCGGGCTTGAATTTGCTCCGGGCACAAAACAGTCCCTCATAATTCATCAAGGGGGAAAGATCGCCCACAACCACCACATCCAGATCAATACACAAAACCTGTCGATTTTCCAATCCAGCCTCTTGGCTAAACATATATACCCGTGGTAACACACCACGATCTGTGTGGAGAGGGAATCGTCGTAATTCAATGGATTTGTCCACCTGTAGATCTTCGTTAGTAAAGCAAATGAATTTAAAGGGTCTGTTTGCGAACCGAGAAACCCCGTGGAATAGGTTATCCACATAGTGGCTTGCCATTTTCAAGTCCACGTTTCCGGCTCGTTGCAACATACGACGAAAGCTGGGGTCGGCTGACTCAGACACATTGGGGTTGGAGTGCCATCGCTCCCCTTCCCAATAAAAGCATATTACATACATTTCATCCATACGGTTTTGCTGTTATTACAAGACTATAAACATCATTCCCTTTTGAAAAATGTTTATATTCTATTGGTTTGAAATACTTCTCAACAAGTGATATCACCTGTTCATCAGAAACAAATTCCCGGAGGTGCATTCTATTTACACCCCCATTGATAGGAACTGAAATAACAATCCTATCCCGACAATGACGAACCAACCCCCTCATGGCTTGTTCCAAATCTTCTACATGCTCCAGAGTGTGCCCACAATGAACGCAATTAAAAGCAATCCCAAGATCTATGTTTTCAATGGCCCCTTTCACAATTCTAATATTGTTATACTTACGCAGGTGCCTATCCATCTTTTTGATAGCTGCATCCTGTATTTCCAAACAAGTGATACTGGTTATGTTTTTATTCTTAGTCATTAAATACGCCCCATAACCATCTCCAGCCCCCACATCCAATACAGATCCAAATAAATGCTCAATAGACCACGCATAACGCATAGGCATTTTGTCTGCAGATTCTTTGGCAAATCTGTACCGCTCCCAAGAAGCATCTACCTTCTTTACAGAAGCAGGACCATTGTATATTTTTTCGTAATCAAGCATGTAAGTAATTCGATTGAAATTTGTAATTCAAATAGGCTTGAACCCACAATTGCTGATTGGTAGCAATTTCCTCCCTGCGCTTAGTATTCTCCAGCAATTCTCCCACAACATCATATAATGTATTCTCATCAGCCAATACAATGGGGGGTGGTGGAATTTCCCCATTATGATTAAAACAATCCCCAGATGTTATAGTGGCACAACCAACAGCCATTGCTTCTATTCCACTTTTACCCAAACCCCCATGCCAACCATCTCCATTATTAGGAGCAATTTGATCAATGAAAATATGGGCTTTAGATTTCTCCGCAATAGCTTCTCTCCAAGATTTCCCCTCAATGATCGAAAAATCCACATTGTATTTAGCAACTTCTTGCTTTATTATTTCTGTCCCTTTTATTGCTCTTTTAGAAGCAGAATGGGGAGAATGGGCAATTGTGATGCTCTCATTCTTATTCACGGAATCTGTGTACTCAAACGGGGCATAATAGATCTTGTGAGGAAACGGGCATAAATAGGATAAATCAGGCATAACAAATAAACGATACCTGTGAATCAACTTGTTCAAATATTCATGATGAACCCGATAACAACTGTCAGTCAGAATAACTGATATTTTGCGCTTGTATCGAAAAATAGACCTGATACGACTTTTATGCACTCGTAAAAAAGCAGCGGCACTCACAATAAAATAATGATCAAAACCCAGGTCAATACCACTGAATCCCAAATGGTGTGGAATTTCTTTTACCATACCTTTTTGATCCCTAGAGCGGGTGAAAACCGTCACATCATACTCCTCACGTAGGGCTTTATACAACCCCACACAATTTCCGAATGACAGATTGATAGTAATGATTGCCACTCGTTTCTTCACCTTGCCATTTTTTCTAGCCATCGCAATTTATTAGTCTGTCTAAACAATTTGCCCTTGGGTTGTCCTGTTATGATAATGACATCCTCCGGGGGAGTTATATTGTATTTGGACCCCTTCATCACCTGGCCCAATTTCATCATCCATTGAGGGAAGAACAAACCCTGGTCCGGTATCCACTCAGCCATGATATCCTGATCACTTCTATAATGAGTAATATAATAGTCCCAATCAGCTTTGAACTTGTCATACATCCACTCAAACACACCCGAATCAAACAACATCGTGGCTGCTTGGTACTTAGGGATCACCCAACCCAACTCAGTCATTCGGGTGGCTCCTGGATGTGGGGTAGGAAACATCACCAAATTCCCAGGGGTGTCCAAAATAGGACCCAGAGAACGAATACAATGAGAATCCAGATCCAAGTACAAAGTTCTGCCCTGAGGAAGATCCCCCCGGTGTAACTCCATCTTGGCCCACCAACCAGGCCAATCATCAGCATGCTTGAGGGCGATCTTATGTCCTGGCAGAACGGCTTCCATATCATTGGTCAACACATAAAACTCAAAATCACGATCAATGTGCTTGAGCACTGACTTGTAAAGCCTGTAAACATCCTCAACAGTGAAATCCCGGCCCCGGAACTCCCCCACCCAGTACAGACACATGATATTCACCTTACCTGTGCCATATACTTTATGGTAATTACTGTTCATCGTTTCAGCATTGTAGGTTCAAGTATCTTATTTATGACGTTCCATTGCGGCTCGATCCCCAAGAAACAAAATACATCTGCAATCACTCCTTCTTCTCTATACACAAATTTCTCAATATTAAAGCGGTGATATTTGATGTCTGTCGTAATGGCTTCAAGTCTCCTTCTCTGTAAGGCATTCACATAATCGTATTTCTCACTGTCAGGATGCTTCGCCATCCCAGGATGCCTGTTCATGCTATCGACAATTTTCTCGATGCCACGGATAGGGAATAACCAACGTGCTTCGGGATATTCGTTCACCCAAAACTTCAAAAAAATCAAGTTCCAACTTGTCTTGACTAACCACGGAGTGTCTTCAGGGACAAATTCCTCAATACGATCTTTCAACCGGGGATATGGAGAGAAGTCAGGAAATGGAGTGTTCCAATTTTTGTATCCCCGACCTTCAGCCACTTCCTTGAAAATCTTCTTGATGTCTTGATTCTCACTGGCAAAATTCATATTGGTTCCCGGGTAACGGGTGGTGCGCCCCCGTCCAACCCATACTCCGTGAGCATTAAGAATGGCTGCCAGCAACGTAGTTCCTGAACGAGGCGGAGCCGCAATCAATATAGGATCTTGTCTAACCATTTCCAATTACAAAGTCTTTTTTCAAATGACGCATCCCACGTCTGTGGTAGATATACAACCCACGCATTATGTAGTTGTGATAACCCGATTCCATCAACCGGGCTCCGAAGTCCTGATCAATATTATTGACCCGCTTTTTGACCTGCCTGAATCCTATTTTCAAAGCTATTTCACGATCCAGCAACATGAAATATCCTGGGATATGCTGTTTCTCTCGTTGGACTAGGTTTCCAAATTCTCTATAATGTTGACGAGATCTTTTGATGTGAAACTCAATATCTGCTGATGGGGTCACCCCTTTAGCCATGCTACGTTTGTGCCGTTCCCCTCCGCACACACATCCTATACAGGCAGCCAAAGGATCTACATTCAAAGTGTCTATGACATACAGACACATGTCATACCAGTGGGGATTACACAAAAACACGTCCTGGTCCAGGAATAAGACCCATGGGGTTGTGCTTTCCTCCAACGCACGGTTGTACGCCTCCGCCAGTTTTTCCTCTGGGTCATATGGTATTTTGACATCAATCCTCATAATCTTCCTTTACCGCTTTCCAAACATGATCCCCGGGCACCTCTTGATAATTGGGGATTTTTTCAGACACAGCCCGGTGTACTCCAGCCAAGTGAATATCATGACCACTTAACATTCCCCCAACCCGGAGCTTGGGCACCCACGCAGCAAGATCCCGGATCACTCCCTGATACGAATGATCCGCATCAATGAAAATGAAATCCAAAGATCCATCCTTCACCTGATCCGCCATCTCCACACTATCCCCTTTTAACACCTGCACCCGGGACTTGTAAGGACGAATGTTGTTGGAAAACTTCCTGAAACCAGCCTCCGCATCCCAATTGTACATTCCAACATAGTTTTCATCCTCCAAGCGGTCCCCCAAATCATCCGGTTTCTCAACATTCTCCCACCGATCCACAGCAAACAAAAACACCTCCGGGCAATATTGTAAAATCTTCTTGGTAGTTGTCCCATTGGCCACTCCAATCTCAGCTCCCACCTTGAAATGATTAGATAGAATCTGTCCCACTAACCACCAGAACCTTTTATGCGGTTTTGTTTTTCTCATAATACATCTTTTAATTCCAATTTGGGCAGCTCCAGGATAGCTGAATCAGGATTGATGTTCAGCACCTCCAAACCTAACTTCCTAGCATCCTGAGCTATCATGGGGAAGCCCCGGAGGTGACGGTGGAAAGGCAACTTGCGAGCATCACGATTTTTACCCTTTCGATAATGATTGTGAAAGTGTTGTCTCTCATCCTCACCTAACTTCATGTCAAATCCCAATAGACAGATCCGCTTTACGCCCAAGTGATAGGCCAAATTTATAGCAGCAGCCCCGGTGTTCCCATTCCAACTCACACGATTTCTCCTGCTAGAGATCCCGTGCGGATGCTTACCATCCCGAGACACAAACCGCACCCCCTGTACACTCTTGGTTTTGAGGTTTGGGTTACAGGACACCCGGATCTTAGGGAAGTCAGACAACTCTCTGCGGTTTTTGAAGTAAAAACCACCATCCCCAAAAAACACTAGGTCCATCCATTCTCCTATCAGAAAGGCAGCGTTGACCGCAATCACGTGTTTAGAGTGTATGGGGGAAAGAAAAGGGGAGTATGCACTCATAGGAAGATCCCCGGAATACACTTTATCAACAGTGCTTTCAGGGACTCCAAATTGACGAGGCATTGACGGACCACCTCCGATGATCCAACATTCCCCTCCTTCCCACATTTTAGGAATGTTCCAGTCCATCTCACTATTCTGTAAGATCTTTCACCAGCTTGTCAGCAGCTTCCTGGCGCAGGGCTTTCTCGTTGACCACCTTTCCAGAGGCATCAACCACATCAAACCATCCACCACCTTTGCTTTTGACCGTGTATTTCAGCTTCTTGACATCAATACTCTGTTGTTTCTTCTCCACATTTTCCAATTCCACATGGTTCAAAGGCTTGATGACGTCACGGAATACTTGTGGGATTTCTTCCGCTCTGGCTGGAAATTTTTGGTTCTCCTTGATGATCTTCATCTTTCCGTCAATGCGGATATGTAAAGACCCACCACCAATTTTTCTCCACCAAAGCACGTCTTTTGATTTTGTACGTTTCATATTATTAGATTTAAAGTTGTCAAAATAAGAAAATCACTTGATTAGTGATTATCTTCCACAGTTCCTAAGACATATGGATCACTCCACATGAACCATTTGCATCGGAACGGATCTGAGGAACTTGGATGGTCATGACTTTGAACTTGGAAACCATGTCCCCTTCAGCTCCCCACTGAACATTCTGGATACCCAGACCACGAACGAGGCGAACCACATCAGAGGTCATCTGTACCAACAGAACATTATCATCCGGAAGAGCATCAATGACCTTCACACCTTCAATCTTGTCGATTTTCATGATGCGCTCACGGATAGTCGTTCCTGGAGTGGTCATGTCATAGTCATCATCCAACCGGGTTTCGTAATTGGTAGGAACGTACAACTGGTACGGACCATACCGCTTGGCTGTGATAGCTGCCTGCTTCATAGCCCTCACAGAGTGAAGGATATTGATAGCACTGGTTGAGCTATCATCCCAATTACCATAGTCACTCAAAGTAACCAGATTACGATCCGGGTGGTTGGGATAACTGTAAATGGTATTACGATTGCGGTCATCCTTGGTACCATAACTGTAGCTGGTATCGGTGAAAAGAGAATTCTCAAGGAATTGAGCCACCTTACGTCCAGCCCGTTCAGCCATTGTGGTATCCAGAGGGTTGCCCATGTTACGACTAGCTGCCAGCACCCTGGCATTGATTTCATAGTCCACATGAACGATGGGCAGGGGCAGATAGTTGTGTTGGAACTCAGGACGGTCGTTTTTCGCTCTGGTAATACCGTCCATTGTCTGGTCGGCTTCCAGGGCATCACTAACGTCATGCCATTCCAATACAGTAGTACCAAACCCATTACCCAGGTTGTATACCAGGTTCCTGTCAATCAGGTCCTGTACACCAACCAGACGGGTTTCTGCAATCCCCATCACAGCATCATCCAGCATCTTCCACTCATCCCTGCGAAGGGTAGCGGCATTGACCTGGACAGTATGATAATTGGAACGCATTCTGGGGTCCCCACCTTTAAAAACAGTCACCACGCTTCTTCCCTTGGAATCAATATAGGGCTTCATGGCCCCCACATCAGCACGTCCCATGGTAAGAAGCTGTTTGGCCAGGGCTCCTTGGCCCTTGCCATTGAGTACGAGATCAACTTGTGTTTCCATTTTTCTTTCCTTTCTTTTTAAATGATTCGCACTTGGATTCGCTTGTCATACCCGAGATCTCCACTGGACTCGCCACCGGAGCTATCACTGACATCGACTGCCTCAATGGCCTGGCCAACAATCTGATTCGGATACACGGTAATGACACCAGCTTCAGCAGACTCGAATGATTCAACATCCGCAACATGCTTCTTCAGCTTCCCATCCCCATTGGATTCCAGAAAATCACCAATGGCGACGTTCTCACCATCCGCCAGGATGCCAAGAGCGATGTCACCACGTCCCGGTATCCATACCTTTACCTTATCATCAGCGGCATAAGCATCGCCAACGCCCTTTCCCTGCAACTCATCCTCACAGGCGAACATGGGCAGAAGATTTCGACCCGCACTTGAATGGGCCTGAACCTTGCCAGCACTGGTCAACTCCAGAATCATACCGGGAGTGATGGCTGCTACAGCATCATACTCCTCCTCAATGTTGGAGTAATTTTTGTACTTAATTGTTCTGCGGCTCATAGTTTATCCCTCCTTTTTTTGAGATTCATACGCAAGCACTTCAGGCGGCAGCATCATCTCCGCATCGTCACCGTTGACGGTAGGCGGGGGATCACCCTGGCCTGAATAGTCAGTGCGCTTTGATTTGAATGTTTCGGCAATCCCTTCCAGCACATCATCGGACAGGTTTTCAAGCTGCTCTTTGGTGAACTTGTCGGAATTGTCGGTTATGCTCTTCACGAGAGCTTCCCTGTTGGCCTGAATAAGCGCCACACCTGCCTTCACTTTCTCACCCATTTCTTTGGGCATGAGGGCGGTGTAGTCATCCAAGCTGGTCAACGTACTCTTGAAGGTATCGATGGCCTCAGCCGCATTGGCTTGGACCTTGGGTTCCTTCGGAATGAGCTTGTCAACCTGCTGCTCGTTAAGAGCCAGCAACCATTCCTTGTCTGCGGCAGTGAACTTCGTTTGCTCATTGGCAATCAGTCGGTCCACCTTGTCTTCACAGCAAGGGCTTTTCGGATCACTCATAGTTGTTCCTCCTTCTTCATTGTTATTACTAGGTTTTGTGCGTCTCATTCTCATCGTGACATAGCTGACCTGCTTGCGCACTTCTGCAGGTCCGTCTGCCATTGAAACAGCCCCGTTATTCACGGAATATCCACGACGATAGAGTGTGCTGCCCCCTTCCGGATTACGAACACGGTAAATGAAATCATTGGCAAAAACCTCTTCCAGAAAGTGCTTCTTAGAATTGGTATCCATATTGTCCAATGCATTTTGGAGCAGTTGGGAGATCTCTTGGTAACCCTCTTCGTTGTTGATGAGCGCTACTGCATAGCCCTTCTGGCTAATTTCCTTGAAAGTCTTTAAAAGATCATTCACGGCATCACCTCCTTCCTTGTTTACACGAATACCACAACCATCTGACCATGAACAGGCTCCTTGTCCCTCGGGCAGAAGGGCCAAGTGATCTGGAACATAGTTAACAGCTACAGATTCGTAGGTTTCACCCCCCCATTCTCCTGTGATGGGCTCGGTGGCATTAAAAACTCCCACACTGACATCCAGTGGCCTTCTTGCTCGAATGTAGGCCAGTGCCTCAGGTGAGATACGTTGAATACGTTCTACATCAATATAGGCGTCTGCTTTCAACCCGTTATCATAATGAGTGTTGAACACCTGTCCTACGGAATACTCATCCATGATTTCAGGGGAATTACCTGAAACATTGAGTCGTTCATGTTCTGGGTGATTAACTGTGATGGGAATACCATTCCATCGCTCCGGCAAATCACGTAAAGTTTCCGATCTGTGAAAAATAGGACCACCAGAACCGTGGTGTACTCCCTCCACCATCATAACAACAGGCACCACCAAGTGGGGTCTCCCCTGGTAGGTGACTTCCCTGATGGGGTAATCAGCAGTTGCTGTAATATAAGCATGGAACGCAGTTGTTTTTTCTTTTGTTTCCATAGTTACCATTTTACAGGTTTCAAATATTTGAAAAAGGCACATGAACACAGTCCTGGCCAATCCATTATCATCTCAAAATGATCTGGGTGTCCGGTTATGAAATCCACTGGGGCCATCCTTGGGTTCTCAACTACTGTTACCCCCTTGACTTTGGTGTAAGAATAGTAATCCAACAGACCCAGTACTGTAATTCCCGGTATGAAGAGCGGTTCCAGGGCTTCCATACACTTTATGAAAACCGGGTTCCGCTTCGGTGCATCAAATATGCAAAATTCTATCTTATTTCCGTCATATTTCTTCAAACTTTTTGGCAAATCTCCTCGCACACACCGCACTTGCTCATATTGCCCTTTTACGTTCTTCTCACATATTTGTGCAGTGTCCTGCCCAATCGTCAAACGCTGACCAAACTCACTGGCCAATTCAACCTGATTATAAGTTGCCTCCCAACGGTCGAACAACCAAAACGGCAAATCATAACCCACCTCCCGCAGCCCTCGGGCCAGGTGAGTAGCAGAAGCCCCCAACCAAGAACCCAATTCCAAGGCACTACCATACCCACTCCAGGATTTCCCCAGACGGTATAAATACGCATGGACCTCCGTGGGGGTCATGGCAGGTATCATATTAATTGCTCCCATTGAAATTGCAATACTTGTGGTTTGTACTTCTTCATAGCCACTCTCTGTTTCTTCTTCAAGTGTGGTTCGTGGTTGATATCAAACTCGGTGCCCTTTCTGCCCCACTCCGTCACGTTGGCATCAGGGATCTCGTGAGTGTTGTTGAAACGCAGCAGGTGTCCTTCCCCCACCTCCACGATCTTGGTGGTTCTCTTCAGAGCCTTGCGGAAGGGCTCAAAAGCCCCGTTCCAATACCCAGTGAACTGCTCGTCATATCCTCCTACGTTCCAAAACATCTCCGGGGTGATAATATATGAATCAGTGTGTCGCTCCGTCCTTTGCGGTGCCCCATCCACCCTGTCATATCGGGGGGGCTGGTACACCAACACAGGGTCTAGGCTCAACCGCATCAGCTTTTTCGCTGCCCAAGGGAAGAGCAAGTGGTCAATATCCGTTAACAAGGCCCATTCTGTTTTCACGTGCTTCATGGCCAGGTTCCTTGCTCCAGCGTGATTCCACGGAATGTTCAACTCAATTCGGAATAAAGCCAAATCCAATCCTTCAGGGATTCCGTTCCACTCCAATACAGAGTGCGCAGGATCAACTTCAGACCCGTCATCCACTATCACAATAGAAACTTCTCCCGGCTCATAATCAGTCCACCACTTCAAATGCTCCAAAAGCATCTGAGGGGCTTCATAGTATGGCATAGCTATGGTTAAACTTTTCATCATACTGTTCTTACAAATTCGTCAAATACTTCTGCCCCTTCCGGCAATCTGCTCCGGGAGATGGGCAACGCAACGCAACGACAATTGGGATGTACCGGGATAGCATGCTCAGCAGCCTCTAAAGTGTACCTGTTCCCGTCATACCCCGCACACTCCGTACACACACGATCATCTCCAGCCGTTCTCCACTCAGCGAAGATCTCCACCCCCTCTGCTCCCCAATTCCTGTATTCAACCATATTAGCCGCATGGTGGGCTCTGATCACTTCGGTCCTAGCCAGTGTCTGGGCTCTGCGTTGGGCCGGAATAAAGCGTCCCAAGCTGTCTGTGATCCCCAAATCCCCCATACCGCTCCCGTTGATAGTGGATATGAGCTTGCGGGCCAACAAGTTGGGGTTGTCCCCGTCCACCAGCCCCTGTGCCAAGATCCGACTAATCTGGGTATCCATTGCCGTGGTGATCCCTTGCAACTCACTAAAGGCCCGGGAATACATCAAACCAACCCGGTCGATATGGAAAGGAGCTCCCAACACGGCTTCGATCCCCCCGGAAGCCTCTATGGAGGGGAGGGTGTACCCGGCCTTGCTCAATTCATAACGGGCTCGCATCACCCCCCGTTTGTAACTGTCCCGAATATACATATTGGTCCAGGGCTGCTCCCCGGCCTCCCCAATTCGATTATATTGTACTAGTTCCAAAAGCCCTTTCTGCTCCTGCTGTTGTAGCCACCGCATGAAGGCCCGGACCTTATCCGCTGTGCGTGGGAAATTGAACACCTGACGTCCCGGAGGGGGGGTCAATGGAGCTTGGTACACTCCAGGAGTCAATCCGAAACAATCCTGATCCACGATGGTCTTGCGGATCACGGCAATCAACTCCCTGAACCTCCTATCCATAGAACGCACAAAAGCTCTGCGCAGCGTTAATGTCCTGGTGGGATCATACGCATTGACAACGAACCGATATGTGGTAGTCAATTCACTCATTGTTCCACTTCCTCCTCTTCTTCAACAGGTTCCTCAGTTGGTTGTTGTGGTGCCAATCTCTCCGCTTCCCTGATCGCCCTTTCTTCCTTAACCATAGCTGATTTCATCAACTCAGTGATTTGCTCCCTTTGATCCTCATCCAACCCCAAAAAGTACTCCAGGAAGGCTTCGGGAGGCACAATCATTTCAGCAGACGGGTTGGAGGCGTATGCCCTCAGAGCCTCTGCCCGGGTCTTTCCAATTTCAGCTTTTTCCTTGTCAGATGTGGCGAACAGATCAGACCATTCCACCTGATAGTCATTCTCTCCTTTCGCATCTTTAGGAGCGGGCAGCACTTTGTATTTTATCATCAGGTCCACAAACGGCCTTACGATGTTTGGTTCAGCATGCTCTTCTCTCCGGGTCTGTACCACGTTGTACCATCCTGTCAGGTCCTGCTCACTAGACAATTCCCCTCTTTCAGACCCGGTTAATATCCTCTTGGGAATTCCCGTGATGGCGGAAATCATCTGTATTTGCACGTCCACGTGCTTGCTGGGGTCCGTGACCTGTGTCTCCAGGGCATCAAATTCCACCCCCTCATTCATCAAGAAGCGTCTCAAGTTGTTTTCATATTCGTCCATTTGATCTTCCAGATCTTCTTCCATCTCGGTGGTCATCATGAAATCTTCCTTGATCTTGCCCTGATATCCGGGACGGGCTCCCCTCCAGAACATCTCAGCAGACCCTCCGGTCAGCTTCTCCAGGTCCATCAAGCGGTTCCATATGGGCTTCAATACGGGCTCCCCCTCCACTTCACTTTCCAACAACTCAGTAGTCACATGGAGTGCCCTGGTCCAATGTAATTTAAAAGTGGTGGTTGTAGTGTCGGTATCGGAGTTGGCAAAAGTCACCTCGTACATCTCCGGCATACCATATCGCTCATTTTTGGGGTCCTTGACATAGCTCTTAATGGGGGCATTGCCCTCTCCCAAAGGCTTCACATACAACAATTTCCTTTTGCCGTTCCCCTCCACAGGCTTGGCAAAATCAGATGTGTCCTCAGTATCATCGAAGCCCAACAGCAAGATCCCGTATTGCCCGACGGAACTGACCTTGTCCAAACGTACGAACTTGGATTGTAACTTTAGTTTCTTGTCTAAAACCTTCCATTCCTTCTCCAGGGCTGTTTCCGTCTTGGTGTCTGTCTCAGTGATATTGACCTGTCCTTTCCAGGTTTGTGAAATAGGACGGTTGATCACCGCTTTGGCAATATCCTGTCGGGTGTACCTGGACAGATAATCTTCATATTCAATATCTGTGGGATAGCCCAGCGCCTGATATATCTTCCTGTCCCCTCCGTATTGAGAACCGAAGCGGGCAGCCAATGCGGACCTATTTGCGATGGCTCCCATGGTCATCAAATTCTGATACCGGGCCAATGTGGAGGGGTTTATTGGTCTTTTGGCGTTTGCGGTGAACTTTGTCCGTTTCATATCTTGTTATTTTTTGCGCAAGGCTGACAGTCCTGCTGATATCCTATCCAATCCCATTCCTATCCCAAAGGATGACCAAAGAGTCAGATTGATGGGGGTTTCTGAATCAAGCAGGAACCTTGATATTTGAGGCCAGAACACAATACTGGCAACAATGAGAATAATACTCTGTGTGACCCGTTTCCATCCCTTCCAAAATGAAGGCCAATCCCACCTATTAGGGGTTTTTGTGCTTTTCTTCACTCCTTCCTTTACATCCCAGCCAAAGGTGAGAATAAAACCCACCATGGCCGCAATGGAGAAAACAATAAAATCATCCACGGGTACCCCGTTCAACAACTTCTGTACTATTATGTCCCCATCCATATTTTCCAAGTTTTTAAAAGGAGGGTGAGGCACATGGTCTTCCCCACCCTCGCATGTCCAACGATCACTACACCCTATTCAGATGGTTTCCAGGGATTAACTTTTTCAGCAAATGCATCCAGCAGATTTCCAATCAGCGTATATGCCAGAACCTCCGACAACA
>Ga0180432_10007253_pt1 | contig 14127 bp, 39 predicted proteins | sample SS_ome_10_FD_132414 | JGI IMG/M metagenome (GOLD analysis project Ga0180432, IMG submission 132414) | Hypersaline lake sediment archaeal communities from the Salton Sea, California, USA - SS_1_MS_2 metaG | ecosystem: Environmental > Aquatic > Non-marine Saline and Alkaline > Hypersaline >... | reverse complement strand
CCTCACCACATCCCCATAGTGGCTGGTCATCAGCTCTGCCATTCTCCGGTCTCCCTTGGCAATGGCCTTGAGTAAGGGGACGATCCAGGACTCGGTGTAGACCTTTGTAGCTTTCCTTATCTTTTCGGTAGTGACCGTAGCCGTTTCCAGGTCACCGCCCAAGTTGGCACTTTCGTAGCGGACCCTGGATATGGCCAGCAGGGCCGCCTTCTCAATCCATTTGGGTACTTTCTTCATTTTGTTACCTTCCCTCTAATGGAAATCTCGTGGCTTGATCCAATTGTTCCATTGCCCTTAATATAAAGGGCCATCGCCGACTGTATTCACGGATTACAGCCCTCATCTCTATATTGAAGGGAATACCGCTGAGTTCATTCACCTTGCCATCTTCCTTGAGTGTATAGGTAGTGATGGCATAGGCCCGGAGAGATGCGTACAGTCTGCGGAGGTCTTTATCCTCCACTTGTGATTCCTCGGGATATCTATTCATGTACCGGTCCTCACAGCATCCCTGGGCTCTATCCTCAACTGGTACCACTCATCGGGATAACTATCTGCCTTGGCCGAGATCTCTTTGGCCAGCTCAACTCCTATCTTGGTCACTACCGCCTGCACGGCGTCGCCAAAAGCAAAATCCCCCAGCTTTTCTTTAATGTACTTCAAGTTGCCTATGGGGATAGTCGTGTCCAGAACCTCTTTCACCCTACACCTCCTTCGATCAGGCCCCTAAGCTCGTCTATTAACTTTTTAGTCAATTTATATCTTGATGACTGGGTACTCCCATACACTATAGCTTTCGTCGGGATATGCCTTATTCTCAGATGGAGTGTGTCGTCCAGCTGCATTGATTCAATTATAATTTGGCTCATTAACTTGTTCAGACTGATTGCTTCTCTCATTTTCAATCCCCTATATTTATTGATCCCCGCTTAGTGCCAGTCGTAGGGTACCAATGAGCCTCCCTCAGTTCCTGGGGTTCTGTCAGCCTATTGATAACCTGGGCGATCCTCTCGTCGGTGTTTGCCCTGTAAAGCTTTTCTCTTGGAACTATTGGCTCCCCTGCAACGAACCAGAAGGCTACAGTGATCTCTTCCTTGTCATCGGAATGTCCTATAATAGTTCCAGGACCACATCCGTTAAGCCACACCGGCATTCCTTTTATGACATCATCCTTGTTCATTTAATCTTTTCCTTTCCCTTTGTAGGTCATCTTGCCCCCCTCCTCGATCATCTCGGCTTTGCCTTCCTCGACCATTCCGTCGAGCGTCTTCCTAATGACCTCTATCCGTGGTTGGGCCGGAGGGAACTCCAGGGTGATCTCGTCCTTTTCGGCATCGACCCAGGTCCTCATTGGGAGGCCCTCCATGGCCCATCTGCGCCACACTGCAAAGATGTTCTTCTCATGCAGGCTGTCCGGGTCCGCCGTGATAACTATCTTTGGCCCTGCAAGTTCAGCTTTCATCCTGGTGCTCCTCCGGCCAATAGCTGCGTTCCTTGGCCCAGTTAACGAAATCGTTGGCGGTCATCCCCAGTCGCTCTTTAATACTGTCAGCCGCTTCCACAGCCCTGTCCTCGCCTTTAAAGTTGAGATGATACTCATGGGATACCAGAACAATCATGAGCTCATCCATAGTAATAACTTCTTCTACAGGTATCTTCAGGTAAGCTACTGGTTCTTTTGAATTCTTCGTCTTCAGGAGTGAATCAGTATGTCCCCCCTTGCAACGGGGGCATAGATCAGTTCCCGGTAACACACCACCCCAGAATCTGCCGCAATGGGGGCATTGATATGTAGACTCCGCCATAAACTCGTTCGGATCAGGTCTCATGATTACTCCTCCCCCGTGTAGATTAACCTTTTGCACACCCCACAAAAAACCGGCTTTCCGTGATAACAGAGAAGCTCAGTCCCGCAGATCGGGCAGATCTTGATCGCAGCGAGCACGCTGGTATCAGCGTTGGGGCGTGCGATGTCTACACCAATAAACTGAGCCTGTGGGACGTATTCCTTCTTGTTCTGCTTCTCGCAATACTCCTGCATCATCTCATCCAGTAATTTGAAGGGATAGAAGCGACCGTTTGCTGTCATACTACCCAGCAACCGCTTTCCGCATTGAGGGCAGGGGCCGTACCTGTCGGAAACACCACCTGACCAGCCACAAACGCAGTCTGCAATGATCGCAGCATACTTTCCTGTCTTGTATCTTGCCAGTTCATTCTCCTTGTCCTTATGAGGAGAGGGACTATGGTCCGCTATCTTCCTGACAACATGCTCGAGCATCATGGTTCCATGCTCACCTGTCGTCTTGCTTGAGGCAATGACCTCATACTCGATATAGCTTCGGACGAATGTTTCCCCGGGCCCATGCATACATTTGAATTTCCAGGGCTCAACCCAGAGGAGTTCTCCCTGTTCGCTCAGAGCAACCTCAATGACTGTATCGTTTTTCATTCAATCCCCTCAATTAAATCAACGTTTATGGGAGGAACAGTAATCGTCCTCTTAGGGTTATCCCTCTCACGGAGAAGAACCATCCCGCCCTTTGTCAGCTTCTCAATGACGAGTGGATGTTTCTCCCCATTCTCGTCATAAATATATTTTCTCATGTCGGCCTCCATTGCCAGGTCTTTCATGCCGTTCAATGTAGCCAGCTGCCCAATATTTTTCTCTACCTCATTTCTGGTCATTCAGATTCCCCCTTTTATTACCTGATTGGATCTTTCAAGGAAACTGATACAACACGCTCCCTAGCTGCCACATGTATCTGGTGGTCACGATATACCCTGTAGTCTGATTCCCATTCCTGGATAACCTCATACAACTCTGGATGGATGGGATGCCCCGGCGAGTTGTGGAAACAGAGAGCACACTCCGGGGTATGACACTCATCTCCCTCTCCCCGCAGACATGCCTCACACAGCATTATAATGACCTTTTTAATTTTCATATTGGTATCTCCTACTCCAACTCATCCCTGGTAATGACTTCATTACCGTCAACAGTCAGCCATTGTTTCTCGGCCCCAATCATGTACGCAGCCCAACATCTATGACAGAGAATACCCACATCTTCTCCTTTGTATAGCCTATCATGACCGTTTTGGTCACCACACGCCTGACACTCACCGGTGACTTTAGCCGACGAGGCCACACTCCCCAGGATTTCACTGATTTTCTTTTGGTAGTCTTTCATTTTGTTCTCTCCTTAGCTCTATCACCGCATCTTCTGCTGCGGCTCTGATAAACCGTTCCTGAAGCTCGGACGGATATTTCCGGATCGTCCATACATTCAGGGTTGATCGAGCAACCCTATTTCCTTTCCGGAAGCCTATGAACAGCTCATCAAAAGTGACGGCGACATTGGTCATATAACCTTCCGGGGCGACCTCTTTCGCAATATCCGCAATCCGGTCCGTTGATATTAATGGATGAAGGGGATTCATCTACTCCTCCCATCTCCTCACCATCAAAGGATGTGCATGCTCGTGATAAGGCTCCAGGCAAATAGCAATCATCCCTTGATAATGACCCTTAAACTGCTCTCTGAGGCATCGCTTGAACGTCTCGACGATGTCCTCATAGCTCCCATCCTTCTCGTTGGTGCGATAGCGGTCCCACTTCATCTCCTCCGTGGTATACCACTTCCCGCTATCCTTGAAGAAATCCACCCGCACCATGGCGGGGTTGTCACTGTAGTGCATAGTTAACCTAGTTTACAAAACCTGACCAAACCGTTCAGGTTCTGAAGGTGGCCTTTCATCCACCTCGTTAAGTTTCAGTACGGTACCGACTAGTTATAGGTACCGATTACCCCCAAGGAATCTCACCTTGGCTAACAGCCTGTACCCGTAGGTGTAACTGTGACGATGTGATCGTGGGCATTTTTCACCTCTGCTAACTGACAGAGATAGGAGTACGATTTCTTGGTCATGGATTGGCAGATTCCACCTCTTCCTTCTAGGTTCAGCGGTTTCCTCCGTGACTTCGTTTTCGTAACCCTTATTTCCAGTTTCTCTTTCCTTCCTTGCCCCCTCCGTGCTATCACCCAAGCCGCTGAAATATGCCTGTTGAGCGTCCACTTGTGTTGAAATTTCAATGCCCCAATGATAGACGTGAAGGCTGGATTTACCTCTATAACTTCAATACCATTTCTTACTGCCCTACTGTAGATCGCCTGTAGTATTCTCCGATAGCAGAAGTTGTGAGACATACGATTAAACTTCCTGTATGCCTTCTTCCTGCCAAAATTTAGCTGTTCTATCACCACAGGCTTATTCACAGACAGAGCGTAATCCACAACCTCTTTTGCCAGAAGTCTTGTGTCGTAGTCTCTCTTTCCCCTCCCCGCCATAACAAGCCTTTGACCCTTGATGTAATGATGATGCAGGATGTTCCCAAATCTGTCAATCTCCGCAAGAGCTACACCATCAGGATTTGTATCTATCCCAACACATCCTTCCATGACAGAACACGAAACAATTTCTGGATTAGGGAACTCAGAGGAGAAGGTTACAGCAAAAGCCTCTTTACCATTTTTCAATCGAGCATCATAACACAACCTGTTAATCTTGTTAGGTGCTTTGAACTTATCAGGCAGAAATAGTTTACCCCGTATCCAAAGACCTCTCCCAGAAGGATCATTTACCCATAACTCATCATCTACAATGCGGATATTAGGGTTCCCCTTCTTCGTCCTATCCCCAGTACTGTAAAGCTGAGAAAACCTGCTCTCTCTCCACTCTTCCTTACGCAGAGAGCCAGTAATCAACTTCTTCCAGTTCTTCTTCCCCCCGAAGATAACCTTTGGATGATTGATACTTTCAGCAATGACACAGGCATCTGAGATGTATCTCTGATTGAGATACTGCATGTAGGTTTCCTTTACGTGCTTCTTCACATCGTTACCGTGTATCTTTGTTTTCTCAGTAAACTGATAAGCCATATGAATAGCACTGCATTGAGCAACCATGAGTTCCTTCACCCTCTGCCTGTCCTGTTCTTGAAAGTAAACTGAGCCATGTGCTACAACTCTCATCCTATAACTCCTTTTTCTACAATATAGGAGTTATACCTTAGATTGTCAAGTCCTAAAAGAGTGGACGTTTTGGTTAGGTTTGTTCTGCTTCAGTGAGGTTTTCTGTAACAGTTCCTACCTCCCTGATAAACATTCCCGCCAAGACCTGTAGATCCTGCAATATAGAGACCTGCACTAGTACCCTCCTTCAAACCCTCGACAATATCCCGGGCGTGGGCGGAGATATTGAAGATTTTATAGGTAGGCCACCTGAACCTCTTTACCATATTCCCCTCAGGATCAGAGATAGTGACCTCACTCTCGCCTTTGTCCAGCTCTTTCGAGACAAAGCGGTATCCCTGCTCCACGAAATCCAATTCCATGCAAGACGGCATCATTTCCTCCCTTTTGAGATATCTTATGACCCTCGAAGAATAGTTTTGTCGTCGCAATCCTGCTTTTTCCCATACCACACGAACTCCTTCCCACACTTGGGGCAAATCTCCTGCTGGTTGTCCGGGATATTTGCCCCACACTCACATAACCATGCATCTCCATACTTATCCAGGATCACCTTGTTCTTTGGGCCCCTGGCCAGGATCTCGTTGATTTGTTCCCTGGTTAGTTTAAGGTCCTGCAGATACCTTATCAGTGTCTGCATATCGAAATACACCTTCTTGTATTTCTCCTCATACTTCCTCTGCTCCTCTGGTGATAGTGGGGATTTGTCTATATATCTCCGGAGGTAGAGGTCTCCATGCCGCAGAAGCTCTGTCTTCGGGTGCTTCTCATGCTCCAATGTATTACAGGGTGTAAAGTCAACCCAGTTCATAAGAGTCCGGCCCGAGCAGACCGTCACCATAGTAAAGTTTTCGAATCCAATATCATCATCCAGCGTATGGATTTCCACATCGTTTGCTTCGCTGATCCCGTTCCTGTACTTCTGGGCCTTCTCCATGGTGGAGAAGATCCGGGCAATACGATAATCAGAATAGCTCCCCTGCGTGACCACATATACCTTTGTTCTTTCATCCTTCTTGCTCACTACGAACCTCACATTCCTCCTGCATGGCCCTGTATAATGCTGCTACGGCCTGCGTTGTTTTTGGGTGGGTATATTCAAACCCACCGCCTTGGCGATCTCCTCGACCCTTTCCATCCCTATAAGAGTGTGCATTATCTCCCTTTTGGCCATTTACAGGCCCAGTTGTATGTAATCTCACCGATCACCCTGCCATGCAGTCCATCCTCTCGAATCTTATGCGTGAAGGGCTTAAACTCCTGATCGACCGGAAAGCAGATAGTCATGGGCTGACAGATATGCTCCACCCATTCCTGTGAGTTATTGAATCGTTGCCCACAATCAGGACAGGGTAGATGGGTGATCTCACTCAAGGCAGAGGGGGTATCTGATGTGCTGCTGTTGTTCCCGTAGCTGCTCATCGCACTTCCTCCATGTCCATTGTAACTCCGTGCTCATACCAACCAGACACCCGGAAGATCTCCGCTCGATACGGGACCTTTATCCATGTATCGATCCTGCCCAAGGAGTCAGGTGGATTATTGGTCTCGTCACACATCACCATGTATTCATAGATGTCCCTTTGGACTCGCAGCTGCTCCAACTCCAGATCGACCATCTGCTTCATACTCCTGAAGGTAATGCTGTCCATTGGTTCCCAGAAGTGCTGCTTGAGTGTATAGTGAATAATATGCTGAATCCTGAGGCACAGTTGTCGGATGTTCTTTCCCTTCGTGCCGATATAATGCACCATCTCGTCTTCAGTAATCACCCTGGGGCTGGCTTTAACCAGGGCAGTAGGTGTAAGGGCCAGGGCCAGGGCTGAGGATATGACAGCCAGGTCCGATAAAAATTTCCTTCGATCTACTTTTGTCATGCGTCCTCCCAACTGTGGATATCCTTAATGGCGAATACCCGGAGCCGCTGCTTCTCCAAATCAGTTGCTCGCAGGAGCCATTGGTTCTTGGGATGCCACTCCGTGGCCCCGTAAAAGATAGAATGGGGTCGGATCGTTCGTTTCTTCCGCTCCCCTTTCCAGTTCATGTAATCGATGATGACATCCATCCTGTTCTCCTTTGATTTGAGGTAATCTCTCCACTTCAGCAGGTTCTCGTACTGGCAATCCCGTTGAATACTGATCCAGATGTCCAGCCACGGAATCATGGATCATCCACAGAGAAGAAACTCTGCTCTGGATTACTCTTAACATAACACTCAGGACATTGCCTGGAGGACTGGAATTTCCTGAATTCCTGCAGGATATGCCAATCTTTAGTTCCTTCTTCCGGCCACTTGGGGTTCCTCCAATCTCTGCCGCCAAACCATGATGGGTGGCCAAAGCTCAAATAGAACTTCTGGTCACATGTTGAGCACACTCCTGAAGATATGGCACTCATCGTCGATACCTCTCCCTTCCCGGCAGGCTCACATCCTCTACCCGCTTACAGGTACAGGGATTGTGCCCGCAGCCGGGGCATAGATTGTTCCTCATGCGATAAACAATCTTGCGGTTGGCCGGTGAATCCCACCAAGGCCCCGGCATACAGCCGACATTACCGCAACAGACACACATATATCGGCTCTTGGTACGACCTTTTCTGGTGCCTCTCCAGCTTCGCCTCTTCTTGATTGCTGTTGCCCTGCTGCTCATTGTTCATCCTCCACAGCCTCCACCTCGCCCTGCATCCTCAGCCTGATAAAGTCACCCCATTTGAGCACCCTGCCATCCTTTACCCTGACAAATTCAGGATGAGGAGTAGGTGGGGGCGGGGCATAGCCCAGGGGCTCCACATACTTGCGCCACAAATTGCGACCGCCAGCATCATTGGCCCAGCTGTTGATATCAGCATAATATACCTCGGCAGTAGCGGTATCGATGCAGTAAATACTGCCGCTGTCAGTTATCGCCATCTGGTACCTGCCTGCCTGGGACTGTTCATGTGAAGCACCAAGTAAAGCAGCCATCATGACTACTGCAAATAGGAATATGATCACATATTCCAGGTTATAGAAAATCTTCTTTGTCATTTTTTCTCCTCTCTCCCTTTGGCAGTTCCCTGCCCAGGTAAATCATCCTGGAAAATTTGTCCGATCCCTGGCGGCTGAACCGGAACTTCAGCTGACAGCAGGGGCAGGCGATGCTTTCGAACCAGACTGTCATGCCGCTCGAACAGGTGACCCGATAAATCGTCCCGGAGGGCATCTCCCCCAGGCTGTTTCTGATCGGGATCATTGCCTGCACAAAGCCCCCGACCCAATCTTTGATTCTCTTCGGACTTTCCTGCTGGGTAAAACTTGGAGCCTCCCTGGATGCCCTGCGCTCGAGGTCCAACATGATCTCGGAATGGGCTGTCTGAATGTCATTGAGTATACCTGTCGATACGGCTGACCTTTTCGAGTAGAGATTGAGTTCCTGCATCTCCCTGAACAGCTTCCGGATGCGTTTGTCCACATCATCCGGGAGATTGGGAAAGCATCTCATCGACTGGGGGATGAATTGAGACAGGCTTGCACAGAGATCGGGGTTATCCTTCAGGAAATCAATTCGGTCTCGTCTTGTTGCCATTATTATTCTCCTTTTGTTTCTTGATTATCCGATGGGCCCTGGACAGAAGCTGGCGGGCCCTCTCCCGAGACAGGCCAAGCCGTTCTCCAATCTTCTGGAAAGTCAGCTTGTCCCGGTGCCGAAGAAGGAAGACCAGTCGATCTCTCGGACCCAGCAGATTAAGGTAATGTTTCCAATTATCGGGATCCTGAAGCCATTTTTTGAATGGTGCATTCTCCTCCTTCCATTCAATCCTGGAAATCTGCCTGTGGAGTTTGTACTTAAAATCCAGCAGCTCATCCCTGGAATGAGTCGGGCATATTGGATCTTCCAGATCTCCTCGAAGATCCCGTCCACAGAGAATGCATCTCCCCTTTTTCTTCCCCTTCATTAAGCCCCTTTCCTGTACCTCTTCCTCGGCACTTTTTGCAGAATCATTTTGAACAAATTGCGGTATTTCCTGAAAATTCTGCATGGTTTATTGAACTTTTTGCTATTCTGGTGAACAAGGATTGTTTCTTGCTGCATACTCCCGGGCCAGGTTCCGCTCCTGTTCGGTCATCTGATACCATGGAAGGTCCATCTCCTCTCTGATCTGATCTCAACGGTAAACTCCTGTCTGCCAGACTGCCCTTGTCCACATAGGCAATGGCGGTTGGTCTATTTCCAAGGTCTGGTTCGTGCCGTAGCATAACATCCGATTATGTATAATTCATAAGCTGAAATCATAACTCTCCCTTTTCTATTTTCTTATCCAGCTCACCGCTGCTGCCGTTTTATATTTTTGATTTCTCGAGCCTCTTCGTCATCCCTGGGTACTGGAAAGACTCCCGCTTGACTGACCCGCATATTACATTTCGGGCACCGCATGTAATTAACATGATTAAAGAAATAATCAAGCGGATAAATCTTCCCTTTTACCTTGCGTTTACAACTTGGACAAGGGACAACATAACTCACTAATCTTGGGCCTCTTTTACTAGTCATTCTTCAATTACCTCGGCGTTGTGCAGGATCCTTTCACATTCCAGGAATCGGGAGAGCTCTCCGCCTTGATGATTGGGAACTACAAAAGTCCGCTTGGGGTTTCCCGGCATAGGCGGCAACCATGGAACACTGAAATGCTTCATGAAATAAGCCTGAGTCTCAGGATCCTTGACGGTAACGAATATAACCTTTTTGGTTACAAACTTCATTTCTTATTCCTCGTTTCCAGTACTGTCTGCCTCAAACACATATGTGTACTCCCTGCGTCTGAAGTTGTCCTCAACATGGATCCTGGTCAGGGTAAACAGATGATTCCATAAGTCAGTCGGCTTATTCGCTTCATCCATGACTTTCTTGAAGCGGTCGATAGCCTGGAGCATGGCAATGTCAAAGTTGGGTGTCTCAAGCGTTATCGATATCACCATTTTCAGCTTCACCTTTCTGTACTTCATCCTCTACCTGTATTCTATCCCGGAGGTTACGAAGCAGCATTGATGCCTCTTCTCTCGTTGGTGCAAGCCCGATTAAAAGATAGTCAGGATTCCCTTTACTTTCCCTCCCCCACCTCAGAATGTTAACAATGTTCATCGCACATGCCTGAAGGATTGGTTCAATGTGGAAACACCTCTGGCTGGGAGAGTATTCAACAACAAATAAGTCTTGGACTCTGGTCATGGGATTACCCCACCATTTTCTGGGTCGCTATTACCCGGCTGATGGTTGTCTGGTTAAGAGCGCTCTGCAGGATGACCGGGTCACCGGGAAGAAACTTTGACTTCTGATGAGTTATTTGATCTTCGAGGGCTCTTCTTGCCTCTTCCAGCAACTCCTGGATGTACTTTACATCCCTGGCTTGCTGTGTATGGCTACGATCTGTTGGATCCCCAGGGACAAGGAAAGTCATTGTCACCTGGTACCTTCTGAAACCTTGATTGTCTGTCATTTTGGGCCTCCTTGTTAATAGTTAGGCTTACATCAAACTTTTGGTTGATCAAATAGAGAATGGTTCGCACTGCTCACATGGTTAATCATTACTCAGATGGCTCTTCCTCATCCTTCCAGTATATGTCCTTTTTTACAGGCATAGACTTGACGGTCGTTAAATTCCTAATCGTATCCCAGGGGTTCCGTAAACTCATTATAGTCGCCTTATACTCTGCCAAAGGATATCTCTTCGGGGAGCACAAATTGATCTCGAATCCCAACCAGGTAAACGACCAGATCGTCTGCTCAAAGTCCCTGCCACCGGGGAAAGCCTCGTAGAACTCTTTATGGAACTTCGGCTTCCAGGAGAAGGGGACCTTGTAATCCCTGGGATACGACCGCGATGTTGTTATTTTCCAGGCCATGTCAACCTCCCATCCGTTCCCGAGAGCGCTCGCGCGTCCTCTTTCTCGGCCAGGGTCATTTTGTACCACAGGTCATCGAGCTCGTCCCGTATGGCTTCATAGGTTTCCTCGTCCCCCGTTGAATCAGCCAGGGCCAGCTTCTTACATGCCTGCAGATACTGGATTACCAATGTTTTCGGCTTACTCATTACTCTGCTCCGTAAAGAAGGCTCCAGGATCCTGGGTTACAATCACATCAATAGAAATAAATTCAGCCGGTTGGGCCGGCTTAAAGGGGAGCGCGATAGTCATGGTATCCCCCTCTACCCCGAACTCGGCTTCCTTGTAGTCGGCTACATGCTGCCCCTTCAGGTAAACTTTACCGTCCCGGCATTCGATATCTTCAGCCTTCTGGTTAAACTTAATCGCAAATAATAGCTCCTCGAACGTATGCCTCATATTCCCTTCTTCTCTTCCTCTGTGGCAACTGCACAGTCCGGGAAATGCCAATTGTATGGTGATCCGCAGGTGCAGCCTTCCCGATCGACTTTCTTGCCTTTTTCATTCCTAAGAAGCTTCCTGAGGCCGGTAGTTACATTCTGGAATCTTTCTCTGCAGTCATAAGAGCAGAAGTGCAACGTATACTCTGGAGAGGGCCTTCCAGGAATAAACTGGAACCCAGTGAGCGTAGGATAATTGTCACGGATCTCCTTCAGAGTAAACGGCCCATCCTCGAGCCCGCAGTAGTCACAGATCATCCAGTTTAATGTTTCAGTTCTGATCATTCTTACATCCTTTCAAATAAACTCTTCCGGAGGAAGTTCATGGTCGACGCCAACCTTTTTCCAGAGATGGAGACAGGTTTTACAGTAATTGACATACCTGGATTTCTTGGGGATAAACTGAATAACCGTCTCCTCGTCGTCCCAGAACAGATCTTTGACAAGCCTCAATTCATCCCAGGTTGGCAAGCGATCTTCCAGGCTGACTGAGACATGCTCCCAACCAAATTCCCCATCTGACCCAGAGGAGATGACCCTCAGGTCCCCTGAGATCCTCTCGATCACGAAGAAGCCATAGTTGGCACCTGCCGGAGAGCTGCCCAGGAGTGGGTGTGATCGTCGATATTGTTCAATTAACAGATTTGGTTCTGACCTCATTGACTGTCTTTCTTCAACTCCGGAAATAAATCTTTAACCGGCTGAAACTGGCAAAGAAGTTTATCACCTTCTGCTCTTTCCCTTTTGATAGCCTCTTTCATCTCCTGAGAGATGATGTAGACATGCACGGATTTAACGTGAATATCAATCTCCGGCATATCATACTCAGAGTCTTCAGCTGGCCTCGGCTTGCTTTGCCAGGCATAGAAGACAATACCGCTCGAGTAAGGAAGCTTTGAGATCTCCTCAAGCTGCCGAGGAACTTCCAGTTTCCCGAAGTCAAAGGTACACTCCTGATCTGGCGGTCTTGGGGCCAGGAACCCACCAAAATAATTGAGTTCATCTTTGAAGTAGCCCAAGATTTCTTCCATGGTTCCTACAATAAGTTCTCTTTTTTCTACGGTCATAGTTTTCTCCTACTCTCCTCGTTGAATCGGGAGTCTGATTGCTTCTTCGGGCGTCATCCCCCTATAAATTACCCGATAAAGAAATACTGTCGGGGAGGACAGTCTGCTCGTCCCATCCGTCAGCCAGGCATATACCGTTTTCTTACCAACGCGGCGGTTGTTGATGTACTCCCGCCACTCCTCACGACCGGGATATGACGGGTCTTTTCTTCCAACGAATCGCCCATACAGACAATTGTTAACGAAATCAACTTTCAGTTCTTCATGCATGCTGTTCCCCTTTCCGGTTAATATTTTCGCGCTCATCCAATGGTTAATCAACTAGCTGTTGGCTCACAAGATTTGGTTGGTTCATTGAAGGAATTGAACTTATGGGTCCTTCCTCAGAAAACCGTCTTGATTACCCAGTCATCATAAAGATTCATAATTTTCTTCCCCGTCTTTCTGGCATAATTAATGCAATTTGCCGTTCCCCCTGGTTGACCATTCCAGAGAGCAAGAACCAGGTCTGCATTGTCCACCATCCACTCATTTCTCTTCTGCATCTTCTCCCTGGCATACTCCCCGGGGCAGATTACGGCAACAGTCTCGGCCCTGTCCAGGATGAACTTGTATTTTCTCTGGGCAGACTCAGGCCAGATGGATTCCTGGCCATCATGAGGAACTGCAGCAATGAATGGGATGTGGAGTTTGATAGCTGCCAGAGCAAGGGCCTGATCAAAGCCGAGAGCCATGCCGGAGATTACCTTGTCCGGCCTAAGTTTGGTCAAGGTCTCACAGAGGAGCTCAATGATGGGAAGCAGGGTATCATTGCCATAACCACCGAGAACCTTTGGTCGATGGCCGGTGCCGGCAATAATCCTGGTGAAGGGATTGTTCAAAGCGGGCCTCTCTTTCCCCTGGATAATTAAATCTCTTTCAAGTCCTTGAAAGAGTAACTGCTAATATGCATGTTCAGCTTGTATGGCTCAAATTCTCTGGACCACTCTCGCCATTCCTCATCGGTCAAGTCGTTCCCTGATTCAAGCTTGGCCAACAGTTCATTAAACCTCAGTCTCTTTCTCACTGGAAGAGCATACCAGTGATCGGAGTCATCCGACACGAAACAAAGCCTACTCACCTTTCCCTCCTCTCAATTTGTTCAACTCCTGAGTAACAAGCCGGTCAAGGATTTCTACCATTTTCTCCCCGCCGGTAAGAGCATAGATCATCCTCAGCTTGTTGAGAGTTACCTTCCATATTTTAATCGTTTGAGTCGTCATAGTAGTCAATATACTACCTTTCCAGGAAATTGTCAAGAGAAAAAATCAGCGGGTGTTTCTTGGCTCAAGCGGAAGCCTATCCAAAATATTCTCCAGACGCTCAACATTCTTCAGGACTCTGTTCTTACAGCCCTCAATAACGCCCTCCAAAGGAGATTCACGTCTTCCGGACTTTACCCTCTCCTTGTCCCCAACTGGCACCGGATCACCAGGAATCAGGACAAATCCGAGCTTATGTTCCAACTGCTCAACCCTCTCACTGAGATCGGCAACGGCTTTGTCAAGCAATCCCATCCGGTGATTGATAGTTATTTCCTTACAGTCTGTACCAGCCAACTCATTCAGTTCTGCGTACTCTCTGTTCATGCTTACTCCTTTTCTATGTGGTTATTTTACTCCGCCT